>Ga0206679_10002572_pt1 | contig 14332 bp, 10 predicted proteins | sample M110012015metaG_FD_155464 | JGI IMG/M metagenome (GOLD analysis project Ga0206679, IMG submission 155464) | Ammonia-oxidizing marine archaeal communities from Monterey Bay, California, United States - M1 100m 12015 | ecosystem: Environmental > Aquatic > Marine > Intertidal zone | place: USA... | reverse complement strand
TCCAACATAGGAAGTGAAGGCTTGCGTAAAACAAAGCAAATAATCCAAGCATTCGACGATACCGAATAAAACTAACTCGGTTAGTGATCTGTCTAAGAGGCGTTATTGCCAGGGTGATCAGTAGTAACCTCAGGGTCCATTCACCGGTTTCGATTGAGAGTTCCTGGGCTGGATCGGGCCCGAGATCATTTCCATAGATTCGTAAAAGCAAAATAGCGAAAGGCACCAGTGCAAAAACAAACACTGACGGCTTTATCAGTTTTTCCATACTTAAGATTGTCGGGCCGATATAGGTGGCTTATCTAATAGTTCCTAGCCAGATCCATCCCATCATACATGTGAGCAACATGTTCACCATAACCGTTAAATATTCGAGTTTCTATGTATTGACGGCTGAATAATGTTTGTGGAAGCCGGCGTTCCATGTCCTGGCGCCAGCGGGGATGGTGTACATTCGGATTCACATTTGCAAAGAAACCATACTCACGCGACTGTAAATCGTTCCAAGTGGTATTAGGCAGAGTTTCCCGAAAGTTAATCTTAACAATCGATTTAATGCTCTTGAAGCCATACTTCCAGGGCACAATAAGACGCATGGGTGCCCCATTCTGCGGAGGCAAATAATCCCCATAAAGACCAACTGCCATCAGGGTTAAAGGATTCATAGCTTCATCCATTCGCAACCCTTCCCGGTATGGCCAGTCTATAATAGCGAAACGCGACCTTATTCCAGGCATTGTTTCGGGATCTAATAGAGTTTCAAATTCAACATACTTGGCCTTGGAATTAGGTTCGAATTGTTTGATCAAATCAGACAAGGGAAATCCAATCCAGGGAATTACCATCGACCAGGCTTCCACACAGCGGAGACGATATATCCGTTCTTCCAGATCTACGGGTTTCAATATATCCTCTAAGTGGTAAGTACCGGGTCTCGCAACTTCGCCAGTAATCTCCACCGACCAAGGATCAGACTTGAATTCACCGGAATTGGCGAAGGGGTCGCCCTTATCCATGCCAAATTCATAGAAATTATTATAACGAGTTACATCTCGGTATGGTGTTAGAGTCTCTCCCGTGAAAAATGGCTCAGAATCTGGAGCGGGTTTAATAGTCGCAAATTTGTCTTCCCACCAACTATCCGGCGGTGTTCTCTTCATATCGACCGGCGCCCTAGCCTTCAGGCTATCCCCATCCTGCGCAGATAGTGTTGAAGACGAACCTGCACCTACTGCCATACCGAGTGCAAGCGCACCACTATCTCGTATAAACCGGCGTCGGCTTCTATAGACACTTTCAGAAGTTATTTCAGAAGGTTTTATATCGGATGGTTTCTTAATCAACATGAGAGTACCCCTGCTAATGGTTAGCCTGTAGTTACGGTTGTCACAAGATACAACCTGATTTCATCTTTAATATCTTTAGCTTATCTATCCCCAGCTTTTAGTAGTGACCCCATTATATGCGTACTAGGGATCTTTACTGACTTTTTTCTCCTTAAACTGTCTTCGATATAACCAGCCAGCGGGTCCAGAGAGGGCATAGAGAACGCACATTAACAGCAATACTTCATGTGGATTCTGAGCAATTACAACCAATAATACCACCGTAAGGATAAATACCACATAAGGAACAGTACCTTCAAAATGTATTTCCTTAAAGCTGAAATACTTGTAGTTCGAGATCATCAGCAAGCCTGCAAATATGGTCAGTACAGCTGAAAAGTAGGAAATCAGAGGCGTAATCTGCACGCCATACTCATAGCCAACCCAAGGCACAAAAGTTACGAGGCCCGCTGCCAAAGGGCTCTGCAATCCGAGAAAAAAACGCTTATCAACGGTACCCAACTGCACATTAAAGCGTGCTAATCGCAGGGCGGCGCAGGACATATAAATAAAACTTGCAACCCAGCCCACCTCGCCTAAAGAAGCAAAAGCCCAATTGAACATTATCAGGGCCGGCGCCATTCCAAAGGAAACCATATCTGACAAGCTGTCGAATTCAGCGCCAAAGGCGCTCTGTGTATTAGTAAGCCGTGCAATACGGCCATCGAACCCATCACAGATTGCGGCAATTAGAATTGCCCAGCCTGCGTTACCAAAATTCCCCGACATACCAGCAATTACCGCATAAAACCCGGCAAACAGGGTACCTAGCGTCAGCAGGTTCGGGAGAAGATAGATTCCACGCCTACGTACCTGTTTCCCATCCTCGGAGACGATCTCTTCATGCTCGTCTATAGGCAGAATATTTTCAGAATCCAGCTCTTGATCTTCGCTGCTCATGCAGCCTCCACGCACTGGTTGAGCTCGAATCTCCAATTATACCGTCCAAACGACCCGCCTGAGGTAGTATTTTTAGTATTTTACCGATGGTTGCAGATACTATATGATCGCGCCTCACCTAAAAGTGAACCGGAAAGTGCTACCGATTTACAGGAAATCAAGTTTTAACTCGCTGGAGTCCTTCCATGAATTACTTTAATACACTGCCTCTTCGTCTGCAGTTAGAACAATTAGGCAAATGCCGCTTCATGGACCGCAGTGAGTTCAGCGATGGCGTCCGTAAGCTTAATGACAAAAAGGTAGTCATCGTCGGCTGCGGTGCGCAAGGATTAAACCAGGGGTTGAATATGCGAGACAGTGGCTTAGATGTCTCATACGCCCTCCGGGATGAAGCTATATCGGAACATAGGGCTTCGTGGAAAAATGCAACTGAGAATGGATTTGCAGTGGGCACTTACAAAGAGCTGATTCCCTCTGCTGATCTAGTGCTTAACCTTACTCCGGACAAACAGCATAGTGCTGTGGTGAATCAAGTGATGCCTCTTATGAAGAAGGATTCGTCCCTCGCCTATTCACACGGCTTCAACATCGTAGAGGAAGGTATGCAAATACGGGACGATATAACCGTTGTGATGGTGGCTCCAAAGTGCCCGGGTACAGAAGTGCGCGAGGAATACAAACGAGGTTTTGGCGTACCTACCCTGATAGCAGTCCACGCCGAAAACGATCCTAATGGCGAAGGAATGGATATCGCTAAAGCCTATGCAGCAGCAACCGGAGGACATCGTGCTGGAGTTCTTGAGTCTTCATTTATCGCTGAAGTGAAATCTGACCTGATGGGGGAGCAAACTATTCTGTGCGGTATGCTTCAAACAGGCTCGCTACTTTGCTACGACAAAATGATAGAAAAAGGTATCGACGAGGGTTATGCCTCAAAGTTGGTCCAGCATGGGTGGGAAGTCGTATCGGAAGGTTTGAAGCATGGAGGCATTACTAACATGGTAGATAGACTATCAAACCCAGCAAAAATCATAGCCAATGAACTGGCGCAAGAATTGAAACATATCATGGCTCCACTCTTTCAAAAACACATGGACGACATTATCACTGGTAATTTCTCAGCCGGCATGATGGAAGACTGGGCTAACGAAGACGAGAAACTCCTTGGCTGGAGAGAAGCTACAGCGGATACGCCTTTTGAGAGATCTACAGCGGGAGATATGGAGATTCCTGAACAGGAATACTATGATCATGGCATCCTGATGGTTGCTATGGTTAAGGCTGGTGTTGAGCTCGCCTTTGAAACAATGACAGACAGCGGCATAATTGAAGAGTCAGCCTACTACGAGTCTCTTCACGAAGTGCCATTAATTGCTAACCTCATCGGCCGTAAAAAACTATACGAGATGAATAAGGTAATCTCGGATACTGCTGAATACGGTTGTTATCTTTTTTCTCACGCTTGCATTCCCTTATTACAGAAGTTCATGGAAAAGATAGATACCGACGTCATTGGAAACGGATTACAGTTAACTGACACAGGGGTGGACAACACCGAGCTTATTGCAGTGAATGAAACCATTAGTTTGCATTCTATAGAAACAGTCGGCAAAAAATTGCGGAAATATATGACCGCAATGAAAAAAATCATTTAGATCGGACTCAAAAAAAATCAGAGCGCCAGGGTCTTCTCGCCTCTAGAAATACCAGACACCCCGGTTCTTGCGACCTCAAGAACTACACTATCTCCGAGCGCAGTGATAAACGCGTCTAGTTTATCACCGGTACCCGTCAATTGAATCGTGAAGACATTTCCCGTCAGGTCTACTACCTGTCCTCTAAAAATATCAACCGTACGTTTCACTTCCGCACGTTGAGCTCCCACCGCTTTGGTCTTGATCAGCATTAATTCGCGCTCGATGTGAGCTCCCTCGGTAAGATCCACCAGTTTTACTACATCAACAATCTTATTCAAATGCTTGGTAATCTGTTCAATTCGAGCGTTATCACCACTGGTCGTCAAAGTTAAACGTGACAGCGACCGGTCTTCTGTGGGAGCCACAGTCAAGGAATCTATGTTGTAATTACGTTGTGAAAACAACCCAACCACTCTAGACAGTGCGCCTGGCTCATTCTCCATCAATACCGAGATAATATGGCGCATTTTAGGTCCGCTCCGATTTACTTAGGAACATGTCCTTCATTGCCCCTCCTTTAACGGCCATGGGATAGACGTGTTCATCAGGATCCACAAGGACATCAACAAATACAAGCTTATCTTTCCAGGCAAAAGCCTCTTTCATCTTATCGTGTAGCTCATCATACTTTTCAATTTTTATACCAACATGGCCATAAGCTTCTACCAACTTAGTGAAATCCGGTAATGATTCAGCATAGGTGCTATGAGAGTGTCGACCTCCGTATTGCATATCCTGCCACTGCTTAACCATTCCGAGTGCCCGGTTGTTCAGGCAGATTATTTTGATCGGCAGCTCGTACTGCATACAGGTTGCCAATTCTTGTTGGTTCATCATAAAACTGCCTTCGCCAGTTATACAGACGCTAACAGCTTCTGGATGGGCAAACTGTGTTCCCATAGCGGCTGGAAACCCAAAACCCATGGTGCCGAGCCCACCGGAATTGATCCAGCGCCGAGGTTTGTCAAAACCGTAGTACTGTGCTGCGAACATCTGATGTTGACCAACATCCGAAGAAACATAGGCTTCACCATTGGTAATTTCAAAGACGGCCTGTACTACCTGCTGAGGCTTTATAGTGCCATCATCAGATGGAGTAACAGAGAGACTATCCTTCTCTCTCCACTGTTCGATCTGTTCCCACCAAATCCCAAGAGAGGGTTTATCGACCTTATTTCTAGATTTTTTAATATATTCCATCATCTCCTCCAAAACTGCTGCAACAGGGCCAACAATAGGTACATCTGCAGGAACAGTCTTAGAAATTGAAGCTGGATCTATATCTACATGGAGTATAGTCGCGTCTGGACAAAATTTACTTGCATCTGAATTGGTCACACGGTCATCAAAACGAACACCAATACCTAAGAGAACATCGCAGTAATGCATGGCCATGTTGGCCTCATAAGTACCATGCATCCCTAGCATCCCCAGGAATTGTTTATCTGAAGCGGGATATGCACCGAGGCCCATCAGGGTATTGGTAATTGGAAATCCAAGTTTATGTGTCAACTTGGTGAGCTGTTCAGATCCATTACCCTGTATCACTCCCCCGCCGGTATAAATCATAGGCCGCTTCGCAGACAAAAGCGCATCAATAGCTTTCTTTATCTGACCAGAGTGGCCCTTTCCAGGCACCTGGTATGATCGTAATTTGATTTCAGACGGGTACTCATAAGGAAATTTGACCTTAGGATCGGTTGTATCTTTCGGTATATCTATGACAACCGGCCCGGGACGGCCAGTTGTCGCTATGTGGAATGCTTTTTTCACGATCATAGGAATTTCTGCCGCATTCTGGACCATGAAACTGTGTTTAACGATCGGGCGTGACACTCCCACCATATCTGTTTCCTGGAATCCGTCAGATCCGATCATGCGGCTCTCTACCTGGCCTGAGATAACCACTATAGGAATAGAGTCCATGTACGCTGTAGCTATTCCGGTTATGGCGTTTGTAGCACCTGGCCCCGAAGTGACCAGTACTACACCTGCGTTACCGGTGGAACGAGCATATCCGTCGGCCGCATGAGTCGCTGCCTGCTCATGACGCACAAGAATATGTTCCACCTGATCTTGGCGAAAGATTGCATCATAAATATGCAAAACGGCTCCACCCGGGTAACCGAATATAAATTCAACGCCCTCATCGTGCAGTGCACGAATCAGCATTTCACCACCGGATAATTGTTCCACTACTTCAGCCTCTACTTTGTTATTTCTGTACACCGGCCTGAGTAAGACTACGCCGACATCACGACTGGCCAACCCAGCAAGCTGCGAATCCTCTACCAAATCAAATGAATTGTGACAGTCGGCCTAATCCTGACAAAAATCTCAAGATTCCTGCTTCTTGTCGGCCCCCGACGTGATAACGTGATGGGGGGTTTTGGGGCGGATGTTGTCCTACACCTAGATCAGTCTGCGAATATTTGCCTGGTTGCGGCGAGTTCAGACCACAACAGAGCGAGATAGGGGTTGCCGAATCGCTCTGCTCAGGAGGCGATTCTGCCACTAATTCTTGTAAAGTCAAGCTCTTATGAGCTTAATGTTTATAGTGCTCTGGTTAAGCAACTTCTTTATCTAGCTCTGGAGCGACCTTCGAAAGTCTTAGTTCGTTGTCTGCTGCTAGATCAATGATAATAGTGTCACCCGGAAAATAGGCCCCTTTCAAAACTTCCTGGGCAAGCGGATTCTCGATCCAGTTCTGAATAGCTCGTTTAAGCTGCCGAGCCCCATAGACTGGGTCATAGGCAATCTTAGCAATATGATCCAACACCTCGTTGTTCACCTGGATACCTACTCCAGTCTGGGCAAGACGATGACGTAGCAGATTAATCTGAATTTCCGCAATTTCCCTGATCTGAGATTCTTGTAAAGGATGGAACACTACTGTTTCATCAATCCGGTTAACAAATTCGGGTGAAAAATGTTCTACCACTGATTCCATAACAATTTTTTTAACTGAATTATATCTGGCTGCATCAATGGCGGTCTGGTTCATCATCTCTTGAATGCGATCGGATCCTAAATTTGATGTCATCACAATTATGGTATTTCTGAAATCAACGGTTCGACCATGCCCGTCTGTCAGCCTGCCATCATCCATTACCTGCAATAGAATATTGAAAACATCAGGATGCGCTTTCTCAACCTCATCCAGTAACAGAAGTGAGTAAGGTCGACGTCTGACGCCTTCAGTAAGGTAACCTCCTTCTTCATATCCGACATAACCAGGAGGCGCCCCGATTAGGCGGGCCACTGAATGCTGCTCCATGAACTCGGACATATCGATTCGCAACATGGCATCTTGGGAGTCAAATAGGAACTCTGCCAACGTTTTGCACAATTCCGTTTTACCGACACCGGTAGGCCCAAGAAATAAGAAAACTCCATTGGGTCTGTTTGGATCTGACAAGCCAGAGCGGGAACGGCGCACCGCGTTTGAGACAGCCGTCAAAGCTTCTTTCTGACCAATCACACGCCGTTGGAGAAAACTCTCCATATCCAGCAAGCGTTGCTTATCGCCTTGTAACATTTTACTTATGGGTATGCCGGTAGAACGAGATACTACATCCGCTATCTCTTGTTCAGTCACTCGATTACGTAGAAGTTGCTTCTCGGCAATCTCTGCTTCAGCAGCCATTTCTAATTTCCGCTCAAGGCTAGGTATCACGCCATATTGAATCTCTGACATACGTGCTAAATCTCCACCACGACGAGCAGATTCAATATCGTTACGAGCTTTTTCCAAGCTACTTTTAATTAATTGAGTGCCGTGAAGAGTTGCTTTCTCGGCTTTCCAAATTTCTTCGAGATCTGCGTATTCTCTCTCCAAAGTTTCGATATCTTCGGCAAGTTTCTCTTTACGTTTTTGAGAAGCTGGATCATCGTCCTTCTTCAAAGCCTCTTGTTCAATTTTTAATTGAATTAAGCGGCGCTCAAACTTCTCCATTTCTTCCGGTTTAGAATCGATTTCCATACGAATAAGGCTGGCAGCTTCATCGATTAGATCAATAGCCTTATCCGGTAACTGCCGATCAGTAATATACCTTTGCGACAATTTAGCCGAGCTAATTATGGCAGAGTCAGAAATATCAACGCCATGATGGACTTCATAGCGTTCTTTCAAGCCCCGTAAAATCGCAATAGTGTCTTCTTCAGTGGGCTCCTCCACCAGAACTTTTTGGAACCGGCGTTCCAGCGCAGCATCTTTCTCAATGTACTGCCGATATTCATTTAAAGTCGTAGCCCCCACACAATGTAAATCCCCTCTGGATAAGGCTGGTTTAAGCATGTTGCCGGCATCCATGGCGCCTTCCGCCTTACCCGCGCCTACCATGGTATGCATTTCATCTATAAAGAGAATTATAGAACCCTCTCGTTTAGACAGCTCATTCAGAACAGCTTTCAGGCGCTCTTCAAATTCACCACGAAACTTCGCACCTGCTATCAAAGCCCCCATATCGAGTGCAAGTATCTTCTTAGATCGTAATCCCTCAGGGACTTCTCCATTAACAATACGTTGGGCTAGTCCCTCTGCAATTGCGGTTTTGCCAACACCTGGTTCACCAATTAGTACCGGGTTGTTCTTAGTTCGGCGCTGCAGCACTTGGATGGTTCGCCTAATTTCTGCATCACGACCAATAACAGGATCCAATTCGCCATTTTCAGCGCGCTCTGTAAGATCTATACAGAATTTCGCCAGCGCCTGCCAGGCATCCTCTGCTCCTGAGTCGACAACCTTCTCTCCTCCCCGAAGGTTTGCTATTGCGTTTTCAAGGGCTCCAGCCGAAACGCCAAATCCATTCAGAATTTTCCCGATGTGCCCCTTATCTTTCATAGCTACCAGTAAAATAATTTCACTCGAGACAAACGCATCACTTTTTTGTTGAACCAGCTTATCGGCCTGATTAAGCAATTTACCTAAAGCAGAAGATACGGCTATTTCGCCTTCATTATCCGGTGCCTGCGGGAAGTCGTTCACGACTTTTTCCAACTGTGAGCGTAGCTCGCCCAAATTAAATCCGGTTTGGGACAACAAAAGGCGAACAGAACCCCCTTTCTGGTCAATCAGTGCAAGCAGTAAATGAGCAGGCTCGATAAAGTTGTGCTCTTTCCCTAAGGCGAGGGACTGTGCATCCGCTAATGCAGATTGAAGCTTAGTTGTTAACTTATCGATTCGCATAGTGACTCGGTAACCATAGATAAAGGATTGGCAAGAATAGCTGTGCCACATAATTCACTTTCAAAGATATTAATTGGGTCTAATAATTAATTTTTCAATATCTCAAGGATATTGCTTGATAACCACCCAAATACGCAGACAGATGCCAGTTTGCAAAAGGAGGTGTGCTAACCGGGACTCGTTTCACGAGTCAGTGATTCAGAGATAGCCCTAATGTGGGCCGCGGTAGTTCCGCAACAACCTCCAACGATATTAGCGCCTTTTTTGATCCAGTTGACGGCATAATCGCAATAACGATCAGGAGTGAGATCTTCCCGAAGGGTTAAGCTACCATCTTTTTCTTTGCTTCCATCTAATAACCACCCCTCAGGAACATGCGTGAAAGCATTAGCGTAACCTCCTCGATACTTGAAGCCCCCTGTAGCAATTATCGGCATTGCATCAGATATTCTCTCGGGTAAGCAACAATTTGCCAAAAGCCCGTCGACTGATAATTGTGTCAAGCTATCAATAGCCGCCTGGATGCTTTCACCACTTCGCAAATGTGCTGCTCTCTCGTCATGCAGAGTTAAACCAACCAAAACTGGCTTACCTGACTCAATTGCCACTGATGCTGCCGTAACAGCTTCTTCGATAGTGGACATGGTTTCACAGATGAACAGATCCACATAGGCATCAAGCGCCTCAACTTGTTCTCGATATAGAGGTTCAATGAGCTCGCGGCTGAGAACTCGATCGGGTCTATAGCTACCATTCTGCGGCGGCAAACTCCCAGCTATCAGCGTTTTAGACTCCGATTCTGATATAGCTCTTTTTGCTAAAACCCCGGCGAACTGATTCAATTCCTTGCACTTGTGTTCAATATTTTCTTTAGCTAACTCTCCACGAATTACACCATAGCTATTAGTAGTAATGATATTGGCGCCCGCTTCAATATTTTCCTTGTGTACTTCCACCACAATTTCCGGCGCCACGAGTAGTGCGTTGGCGGACCAAATAGTTGATGGAATTTCGACACCTTTCATCGACAAGGTCTTGCCCATACCCGAATCTAGTAAGTTAATGTGGTCTGACTTCATCTTTTAAGACTAACGTAATAGCTCCATTAATGAACGGCCAGTTGGTTGAATAGCAATAATACTGCAGGATCTTTACCCTGGCAGCCTTTTGTCTCACTTTACATTGACATAACATAACCCAAATTTCTCTAACGGTAGCAATTATGGCCAAACCACCTACTTTTGCATTCGATACCCTAAGCCTTCATGCCGGCCAGCGGCCAGATCCTTCCACTGGATCGCGGGCTACACCGATTTACCAGTCGGCCTCCTTTGTATTTAGAGATACCGATTATGCCGTTGGGTTATTTAATATAGAACGCGCAGGTCATGTGTATTCGCGACTTTCAAATCCAACCAATGCCGTCTTAGAAGAACGCATTGCTGCGTTAGACAACGGTGTGGGAGGCATAGCCACAGCCAGTGGTCAAGCTGCTATGCATTTGGCTGTGGCTACTATTGCAGGCAAAGGCGATCATATTGTCGCATCTCGCAGTATTTATGGAGGTACCCATAACTTACTAGCCTATACCTTGCCGCGATTTGGAATTGAAACAACTTTTGTCGATCCACGGGATCCCAAAGCCTTTGTCTCCGCGATAAGGAAGAACACTCGTTTGATATTTGGTGAGGTCCTAGGCAATCCCGGCCTTGAAGTTCTTAATACTCCTGCCATCTCGGAAATAGCGCACCAGGCCGGACTACCCCTATTGATAGACGCAACATTTTCGACCCCCTATCTCTGCAAACCTATTGATTTAGGTGCTGACCTAGTAGTGCATTCGGCAACCAAGTTTCTCTCCGGCCATGGAGTTGTCATCGGCGGCTTACTCGTGGATGGAGGCACTTTCGATTGGGAAATGTCAGGTAAGTTCCCGACCCTTACCGAACCTTATTTGGGTTTTCATAATCTCAATTTCGCCGAAGAATTTGGTCCAGCTGCCTTCATTACAAGAGCGCGTAAGGAGGGGCTAAGAGATTTCGGAGCCTGCATGAGTCCGACTACGGCATTTCAAATCTTACAAGGAATTGAGACTCTACCTCTGCGTATGCAAAAACACGTCGAAAACACCAAGACTTTAGTTGAATTTCTTAAGGAGCAGGAACAGGTAGAATGGTTAAACCACCCTATGCTTGCTGACCACCCAGATCATGAATTAGCAAAGGAAATACTCCCGAAAGGTTGCGGCGCCGTGTTCAGTTTTGGCATTAAAGGAGGTAGGGAGGCTGGGATTAAATTTATCGAAAACCTCGAATTGTTTTCACACCTAGCAAATGTTGGGGATGCGAAATCACTCGTCATTCATCCAGCCAGCACTACTCACCATAGAATGGATAGCAAAGCACTCGAATCCGCTGGTATATCAGAAGGGTTGATTAGATTATCAGTTGGCCTAGAAGACACAGAAGACCTTATGAGTGATCTTCGTAAGGGCCTACGCGCGTCACAACGTTAAGTCAGACGGGGTATCTAGTGTATTTTGAAGTAAATGGTATTAAGACTTTCTGCAGTAACGGCAGTGGCGTCCTGCGCACTGGTCAACCTTCGGTTATCTTTATTCATGGTGCTGGACTAGACCATACTACCTTTGCCCTGCCTGCCAGGTATTTCGCTCGTCATCATTATAATGTCTATGCTCTGGACCTACCGGGGCATGGCCGCTCCGCTGGCTCTCCGCTTGTGTCTATTACCGAGATGGCCACCTGGACTAAAGACGCCATGGATCAATTGGAAATTTTACATCCTGCTATCGTAGGCTATAGCATGGGTTCTTTAGTAGCTCTTCAATTCGCCGTTTCCTTTCCAGCTCAATTACGCTCACTTGTGCTCGTTGGGACCTCCATCCCGATGCCTGTATCTGATCCTTTGCTAAATGCTGCTCGGGACAATCATCATGATGCCATCGATATGACCAATACCTGGAGTCACAGTCGCGTCGCGCAACTCGGCGGTAATGAAAATCCCGGTATGAATATGTTAATGAACGGCCAACGGCTGCTTGAATCGGCTCAGGAAAATCTTCTTTTTATTGACTTGAAAGCCTGCAATGATTTCACTGGCAGTTCGGAAGTAGGCAAAAAGATCGAAGTTGAAACGTTGATATTGGTCGGCCAGCAGGATCAGATGACTGCTCCAGTCAAAGCGTTCGAAATGGCCAATGCTATTCCCAATAGCCGAATACAGACACTCAACCCCTGTGGTCACGCGATGCTATCCGAACAACCGAACGCTGTCCTAGATGCTCTCACAACTATCGTCTAGCACCACAATACTATTATTCTGCAAACTCCTTCAGCATACGAATTACCGAGATACCCAGAATGACATAAACACCAAGCAGCGGTAGTGAAGCCACCAAAGAGGCGGTCTGCAATTCACGCAATCCCCCGACAAACAACAGACTGGCCGGTAGTGCCCCAAGCGCTATAGCCCAGAATACACGATGCCATGTAGCCGGATGTTGGTGTTCCTGTAGCGATCGCGTCGCACCAGCGGCGATGGTATAGGATGCAGAATCATAAGTTGTAGCCATAAATATTAGACCAATCAAAGCAATATATATGAGCCAAAACTTTCCGAAAGGTAGCAGGGCAATGATGCCAGCTATAGCAGATGAAGGACTGCCATCAATCGCTTGGCTTATAACCGGATATATGCCTTCCAATTCTAAGTACAGGGCATAATTTCCCAGCACGATAAAAAAAAGAGCGCAACCGAAGCTACCCCATCCCAACATTCCAAATATTAGGGCACGGATAGTGCGGCCTTCGGAAATCTTGCACACGAACATGCCAATAAAAGGCCCCATCGCAAGCCACCAGGCCCAATAGAATATCGTCCAACTTTCGACAAAATCCGCCCCTTCTAAAGGGTCTGTCCAGAAGAGCATTGTGAAAAAATTCTGTACAACATTACCGACTGATACCAAGCCCATTTCTAGAATGAATTTAGTCGGACCAGCCAGCAGGACAAAAGTAATTAACAGCAAAGCTAAAACAGCATTGATATTACTCAACAATTTTATGCCACGATCTAGACCTCGATAAACACTTAACCCTATGAGAGCTGTCGCCAGAAAAATAATCAACGACTGCAACTCTATGCCGTCTCTAATACCTGTTAGCTCAGTTGTCGCAGACGCTACTAACGAAGTACCAAAGCCAAGACCTGTAGCTGCAGTAGCGATTACACCTACTATAAATAATAGATCAACGACACGACCAGGCCATTTATTAACCTGATTTTTTAAAACAGGTTCGCAGGCTGCGCTCAAGCGCAGTGAAGGAATCCTTTTCACATGATAGGTGCACGCCAGCGCGAGTGCAGGTAGACAATAAAACGCCCAACCGATGGGGCCCCAATGAAAAATCCCGTAACTAACTGCCCAGGTAATTGCTTCCCGTGATTCGGGTTCGAGCCCAAAAGGCGGATCAACATAATAGAAGGTCCACTCTGTTGCTCCCCAGTAAATAAGAGATGCACCTATGCCGGCACAGAACAACATCGCAGCCCAACTAAAATGAGAATAAGCCAATTTATTGGTATTTCCGAGAACCACATTACCATGTTTACTGATCGCAACCGACAGAAGAAAAATCAACAATGTTATTGCTATAAACACATATAAAACACCGAACTGACTAGTGACATTCTGGTAAAGCCTGTTAATAGACGCTGCGCTAAAATCTGGAAAAATGACAATCATTGCGACTACAAGCGACAGAAGTAAGGTTCCAAAACTGAAAAGGACCCAGTCTACATTCTTCCCGAATGAGCTTTCTTCGATCTGCTCTATTTGTGTTTTTTCTCCATTCATAAAACAGGTCCGTCTATATAAATTAAACAAGCCATGCGACCGGTTTTACCATCCCTACGAAAGGAAAAAAATCTATCCGCATCACAGTAAGTGCATGTATTATTTACATAAATATTTCTTATTCCAAGCTTCTGGAGTTTAACCATAACAATCCGGGATAAATCCGCCATGTATTTTTTTTCATTTCCTGTTGCAACAAAACAGTCAGCGAGGGGCCCTTCTTTTGAATCAATAACTTGGGCCCTTACTTCTTCACCAACTTCAAAATGGCAGGATCCTATGGCAG
>Ga0206679_10002564_pt1 | contig 14355 bp, 11 predicted proteins | sample M110012015metaG_FD_155464 | JGI IMG/M metagenome (GOLD analysis project Ga0206679, IMG submission 155464) | Ammonia-oxidizing marine archaeal communities from Monterey Bay, California, United States - M1 100m 12015 | ecosystem: Environmental > Aquatic > Marine > Intertidal zone | place: USA... | reverse complement strand
TTTTGTTGATACAAATCTATGTCGGCTATATGGAATGATCTCATCATAATTCAATTGAGATGACAAAATACAATGTACTCGTTAGAGCGACCTACGTGTTTTTTCTTAATTGTAGTGTTGACGCTATTTTAAAAGAATAATGGCCCTCCGTTGAGGGCCATTTAACTAAACTATAACTATGAAAAAAAATGCTTTTTTGGTATTACTCAACTTTCATTAATTGATTGAAAGTTTTTCATTTGTGCAATTCTATATTGTTCGAAATGCTTACACAAATATGTATGCTAAAAATGATTAATTACCTACGATTATTATCCGTCAATTAGAAAATACCAAACAATACCTTTATTACTCTATGTGGAAATACGTATAAGGCCGGCATTTTTAAATAAATCGTTTAACTTTATACTTTATCAAAAAGCAATTGTTGCTATGGAGTTGACAGTCATTATAACGCTCAGTGCGCTTCTGCTCATTGCGTATATATTTGATTTAAGTGCGAAGAAAACAAGGATTCCATCTGTTATCCTTTTGTTGGCGTTAGGCTTTGGTGTTGGACAAGTACTCGACATATTAGAGGTGCCAATTCCGAACCTTCAACCGGTACTTCCAATTCTCGGTATAGTGGGATTGATTCTAATTGTATTGGAAGGATCCTTAGAACTAAAGCTTCACAAATCCAAAATCAGTCTGATTAATAAATCCATTATTGGTGCTCTCATTCCCATATTATTGCTCTCTTTTTTAATTGCTTTTTTCTTCTCGCTTATTTCAGAGGTGTCGTTCAGGACTTTGCTGATTAACGCTGTTCCCCTTTGTATTATTAGCAGTGCCATTGCTATTCCAAGTGCAAATTATCTAAGCTCAAGAAATAAAGATTTTATCATTTATGAAAGTAGTCTTTCAGATATTTTTGGGGTAATATTTTTCAATTTCCTTCTGCGAAATGAAGTTTTAAATTTTGAGGCAATTGGTGTATTTACCCTGGAGATGATTCTGATTGCAGTAATCTCTTTAGGAGCAACGATTGGCTTGATATTTTTATTGAATAAAATTGATCATAGAATTAAATTCATGCCCATTATTCTTTTGATTTTAATGGTATATGCAATTACAAAGGCATATCATTTGCCGGCATTATTATTTATATTATTTATCGGTTTGTACCTGGGTAATCTGGAGTTGTTTTATAAAAACAAATGGTTAAAACGTTATGATATCTATGACCTGAAAAAGGAAGTAACCAAGTTCCATGACCTTATTGTAGAGGGAGCATTTTTAATTCGTTCACTATTCTTCATCATATTTGGATTTCTTATCGCTCCTTCAGATATCGTAAATCCGAATACCATTCTGATTGCATTAATAATAGTCGCAGTCATTTTCATTGTAAGATATTTTCAGCTTTTAATTTTCAAGCTTCCTTTTAAACCTCTTTTGTTTTTTGGACCAAGAGGCCTGATTACTATACTTCTTTATGTATCCATCCCAAGTATATTTTCTTTTGAATTGATTAATCAGTCCTTAATTATTCAGGTCATCCTGCTGACCGCCATGTTGCTGATGCTTGGTCTGATATTCTTTAATGAACCTGATGAGAAAAAGGATTCAGAGACTTTTCCCAAATTTTTCTAGGAATCTAAGGAATAATATCCTCTAGACCTTTGTCGAGATTAGACAATCGGTCTTTGTACATTGTCTGCTTTTCTGGAGGCAGCTGGGGAAGGTCAAGTAGACGTTCATAAGCGACTCTGATTTTAGCAGTATCTCTGGGTTCAATAAAATAATCCAAACTCACTGCTTTGGACTCCAGAATCTGGATAGAAAAAACAAAGTCAGGATAATTGATCTCAATAGTATCCAGATATGCCAGCGCAAACTTATAGTCATGAACCTCGTCATATAAACCATATACACGCATAAGACACTGAACAGATAAGCTGTCCTTAGGGAAGGATTTATAATAAGTTAAATTTCGATTAATAAACTCCTGTCTGGCAACAGAAATATTAGTTTCAAGAGCTATCCTACTTGATTTATCCATAGAACGAGCATTCTCAGAATATTCTTTCCCAAATGTATTAAGGGAGTCCTCAAGAGATTGGATAGAAGCCATTAATTGAGTCTTATTTAAAGAATCTTTTTGGGCTTTGGATTTAGACTTCCCTGTAGTGTTTTCACAAGAAACCAACATGATACACATCACGCAAAAGACAAGTATAACTCTCATTTTTTTGATATTTTAGGAAAGCTCATTTTATACCCGACATCAATTTGGCCGATAGTGATATTTTTAAGCTTTTTTTGTAATAGTTTTCGCTTTAGGGGCGATAAATAATCTGTAAAAAGTATGCCTTCAATGTGATCAAATTCGTGTTGAATGATTCGTGCGGCATATCCCGTGAATTTATCTTCGTGAAGTGTCCAGTTTTCATCATAATATGAAACGACAACATCCGGTTTTCTGGATACATTTTCACGAACCTTAGGAATAGAAAGACAGCCCTCCTCAAATAGCCATTCCTCGCCCACTTCTTCTTCTATAATAGGATTAATAAAAACTTTCTTAAACCCGTCAATTCCCGCTGCTCTTGGATCTTCCTCCTCTCCTTCTTCCGTTTCTGCAAAAGGACTACCGTCTACAATAAACAGTCGAATACTCTTTCCAATTTGCGGCGCTGCCAATCCGACCCCTTTGGCTTTATACATGGTTTCAAACATATCAGCAATTAATTCATCGAGATTTGGATATTTCTCATCAATCTCGTCGCATTCCTTTTTTAGAATTGGGTCTCCGTATGCTAATATTGGTAAAATCATTTTTTGCAAAAATAATTAATTAGAGGAATTAATAGACGTCAAATAATCCTGTAAAATAATAGTGGCACTCATTTTATCAATATGACGCTTATCTCTTCTTTGTTTTTTGGAGGAAATCTGAACAAGGGTCTTTTGTGCAATCAATGAAGTCATACGCTCATCATAAAGCACAATGTTAATATATGGATACTTTGATTCGAGAAAGGAATGAAACATTCTTACGTTTTCTGTTATATCAGTATCCGAACCATCCATTGAAAGAGGATAACCGATGACAATACACGTGATTTTTTCATTTACAACCAGCTTTTCTATGTAATCTTCAATCAACCTGGAATCAACCGTTTCTAAGGGAGTAGCAATTATTCCGAGGTCATCTGTAATAGAAAACCCTGTTCGTTTTAAACCAAAATCAATTCCAATTGCCTTTAACATGGCCTCAAATGTACGGCTTTTAACATAGTACATATCAATATTTTACACTTTTAGACTACAAATAGTTTCCATAGTAAATAATTATACTACTTTTGTACGGTGAATGAGAAACAGATCATCCTGCTACAGCGCTGTGCTGAAATATTTATGAAATACGGCATAAAGAGCATTACAATGGATGACATTGCCAGTCAAATAGGGGTTTCCAAAAAAACCCTATACAATCATTTTACCGATAAAAGTCAGCTTGTAGGGTATATTATCACATTAAAAATAGAAGAGGATAAGAAAGTGTTTAAAATGGCGTCAAAGGAAGCTATTAATGCCATTGACGAGCTATATAGGCATACCAAATATGTTATTGAAACCTTTAGTGCTGTAAATCCTTCCGTTTTCCATGATCTCAGAAAAAATCATTCCGCTGCCTGGCAGCTCACTATCGATCACAAATGGACCTTTGTATATAATCAATTTCTGGAAAATATTAATCGTGGTATTAAAGAAGGGATATACAGAAATGACATCCACAAAGAAATTTATGCCAAAATGTTTGTGTCAAATATTGAGACCATAATTGACGGAGAAGTTTTTCCTTGGCCCCAATTTACATACGAAACAGTTTTTTTGGAGAGCTTCAGGTTGCATGTACGAGGAATTGCAAATATGGAAGGCTTAGCATACTTCCAGAATCATATCTTAAAAAAATAGAAAATGAAACATCTTCTTTTTACACTATTCATAATTAACTTCTGCTTGATTTCCAGTCAGGTGGACACAAAATTTAGTTTGCTTGATGCCAAAGAATACGCCTTGAAAAATCACATAAATGTGATTAATTCAGATCTCGAATACAACAAGGCCATTCAAAAGAAAAAAGAATACCTGTCAGCTGGTATGCCAGAAGCGTTTATTAACGCAGGATATACTCAATTCATGAATTTACCTGTACAGGTTATAGATGCTAGTTTTTTCAATCCACTTGCCCAACAAGGTGATGTCATTGCATTTCGAGCTGGTACAGAATTTAATTCTTCAGCAAGTCTTCGTGTAAATCAGCTTCTTTTTGACGGATCCTATTTTGTCGGGGTTGAAGCGTCAAGGCTCTTAGTAGATCTTCAGTCCATACAAAAGTTAAGAACAAGAGAAGAGGTATTGTTTTCAGTAATTGAAGCATATCACATCGCCACAATTGCAAGGGAAAATAAATCATTTACAGATTCTATTTTACAAGTCACACAACAGCTGGAAGAAAAACAAAAAGGAATACTCGATCTGGGCCTGATGTCAGCAGAAGAATTTGATCAAATACACTATGCCGTATTAAAAACTGAAAACCTGACGACAAACGCCGCTTTACAATATGAAAATGCCTTGGCTCTGTTAAAATATTCCATGAATTACGATCAGGATTCTGCCATCGAATTATCGACAAGTCTGGAAGAGCTCCAAAAATCCTCAATGACACCCTCTCTTGGTTCAATAACTGATAATTCCATGCTAAAATTACTTGAAAATCAAATCAGATTGTCCGCATGTGATGTAAAAAACAACAAAGCTGGTTTTTTACCCTCTCTTTCGGCATTTTTCCAACAAGGCTATAACGCCTATAGGACTTCATTTGATTTTTTTCAGGACAAACCGTGGTATTCCCAGACATCATGGGGTATACAGATGACGGTCCCTGTATTCTCAAGTGGAAAAGGCAGAGCCACCTTAAAGCAAGCTGAAATTCAATATATGCAGGCTGAAAACACCTTGAAAAATACAGAAAACGGACTTCGCTTTCAGGAAATACAGATCAAAAATGCCTTGACAAGTGCTCTAAAACAACATAAACTACAAGAGGAAAATGTGACTCTCGCCGAGAGAATTTATAAAAACTCCATTTTCAAACAGGAAATTGGAGGAGAAAGTAATGTATCCGTCACACAAAAACTCAATCAGCTGATTATGGCGCAGGCAGAATATACATCCACTCTGATTGATGTGTTTCGCTCAAAAATAGAGCTGGACAAATTGTATAATAAATTGACATTAAAATAAGCTAGAATGAAAAATTTATCCATTTTCGGTCTTCTCGTTTTTTTAGCCGCAGGATGTTCCGGCGGTAATGAAGATATAGACCAAACAAAGAAAAATATTCTCCTACCTATAGTAACCGTTTCAAAAGCACAACAGAAGAATTTCTCTCACAAAATAAGTGTTCAGGGAAATATAGAAACAGATAAAGACATATTGGTCAATTCAGAGATGTCAGGTATTATTACCTCTGTTTATGTGAGATCAGGTCAAACTATAGCAAAAGGCCAGCTTATTTTGTCTATGGATGAAGCCTTAATTGACGCTAATATTGGTGAGCTGACTACTCAATTAGACTATGCCACATATATGCTTTCTAAACAGGAAGAATTAGTTGAGCAGGGACTTGGAATTGAAATTGACCGAAAAACAGCAGAGAATCAGGTCAATTCATTGAATTCAAAATTAAAAACACTGAAAATTCAAAAATCTAAAATGACAGTGAGAGCTCCTTTTGGAGGAATCGTGGATCAGATTTATGCCAAAACCGGACAGCTTACAGCGCCACAAATGCCAATACTAAGGTTAATTAACAACAACAAAGTAGAGATTACGGCCTCAATATCTGAGAAACATTATAAGAACATCAAAATAGGATCTGACATGAGAGTTTCATTTCCCAATTACGATATGGAGAGCCTAGATTTAAAAGTGAAGAGTATAGGAAATTTCATAGAACCTACGAATAGAACTTTTACAATAAGAACAGAGGTCAGAAACAACAAAAAACTCATGCCAAATATGCTTGCAGAAATAGAGATAACTGATTTGAGTATTGATTCTGGTATAGTCATTTCCTCTAAGAGTATATTGAAAAATCAAAACAATGACGATTACGTGTGGCTTCTGAAAAAGAAAGGAAAAGACACCTATAGTGTTCAGCAGGTATTGATTCAAACCATTTCAACTTATAATGGAGAAGCCTTGATTGAAGCCAACAATCAAATCTTACAAGGGGCCATGATTATAGAAGGTGGAGCCAGGGGAATTACGAATAAAGATGTAGTTAGAATTAAATAAGCCTTAAACAATGAGTAGTTCAAAAGGATTCGGATTAACCACTTTAGCAGTCAAGAATGCAAAAACTGTATTCTTAATAACCCTGGTGGTGATTATTGGCGGCATTATCGCGTATCAAACTATGCCAAAAGAAAATTTTCCGGAATTAAAAATTCCTGAGATTTATATTGGAATAGCCAAGCCTGGGTCTTCTCCAAAATACATGTCGGAAAAAATTTCTAAAGCAATAGAAAAAGAAATAGGAGGTATAAAGCTCGTTGATGAAATAAATTCCAATTCAATTCATGGTTATACCACAATCAGAGTAAAGTTCGATTTTAAAATGCCCGTGGACGAAGCGATAAGTAAAGTAAAAGACGCTGTGGATAAAGCCCGGAGTAAAAGTGACTTTCCCCAATTGCCAGCAGAACCAAATATTTTTGAGCTCGACCCTGCGCAAATGCCTATTCTCAACATTAATTTAAGGTCCGACAATGCTGCCGTACTCAAAGATGTGTCAGAAGATCTGGAAAAGAAAATTGAAGATATCCCTGAAATAAGTGAAGTGGATATACGAGGGCTGCCGGAGCAGGAAATGAGAATTGAGGTGGATCCTATTAAAGCCCAAGCCGTTCAGGTCACATTAGATGATATAGAAAACGCCATTAAATCTGAAAACCAAACTATACCTGGAGGTGAAATTTTGATTGATGATGTCAGAAAAACGCTTCGAATTGAAGGAGAGTACCAGGATGCGGATGAATTGAAGAGAACAGTTGTAAAACAAGATGAATTCATGCCTGTATATCTTGAAGACATTTCTGAAGTGTTCTTTGGAAACTCCGATACCATATCTTTTGCCAGAGAATTTGGCACATCAGTAGTGATGCTGGATATTAAAAAACAGGGAGGTGAGAATTTGCTTGTGGCATCCACAAAAATTAATGATATCATTGAAAAGGCAAAAAAAGACGGAACTATACCCAGAAGTGTTGAGGTCAGTCTGACCAACGACCAATCCAATGTGACACGAGATATGGTCTCCAATCTCGAAAATTCAATCATTTTTGGAATCATACTGGTTGTAGGTGTTTTGCTCTTCTTTCTGGGTTTACGAAATGCATTATTTGTAGGAATCGCCATTCCAATGTCTATGCTGATGTCCTTTCTGATATTAAACTCCATGGGCATTACCCTTAATGTAATGGTCCTGTTTTCATTGGTTCTGGCCTTGGGTATGCTTGTCGACAATGGAATTGTCATCGTAGAGAACATATACAGATATATGGACGAAGGAAATTCGGCATATGTATCAGTCACTGAAGGAGTGGGAGAGGTAGCATGGCCTATAATATCATCCACTGCCACAACAGTCGCTGCATTTGTTCCTCTCGCACTTTGGCCCGGAATTATTGGCGAATTCATGAAGTTTCTTCCGATTACACTAATGATTGTACTTGCCTCCTCTCTCTTTGTGGCTTTGGTTATTAATCCTGTACTGGCCGTAACCTATATGAAAGTAGAAGAAATAAAACCGAATAGAATCAAGGTATTTACTTATTCTTTGTTATTGTGTGCAATAGGTATTTTCTTCATCATTTTTGGTTGGATTACACTTGGAAATGTACTGGCTTTCATAGGGATTATATTAGTTATCAATTTATTTGTTTTTGTTCCCGGAACTCGATTATTTCAAAATAAATTTTTGCCAAGACTCGAAAGAGTATATGAGAGATTCTTGAGATACGCGATTATAGGGCGCCGACCCATTTTCTTTCTTTTAGGAACTATAGGAATGCTTTTCGGTTCTATAGTTCTATTCGCTGTTTTTCCGCCAAAAGTCGAGTTTTTTCCAAATAATCAACCTCAATATGTCAACATCTTCATTTCTCACCCAATGGGAACGGATATTACGGTCACCAATAAAACCACTTTAGAAATTGAGAAGGATCTAAATCATATCCTGGCTGAATATATGGATGAAGATGACACTACAGGTGTTCCTAAAGATCAAAGGTTAATCAAATCCATTATTTCCCAGGTAGGAGAAGGAACGAGTGACCCCGCCCAAGGCGTCTCTATGGGAAACACACCTCATAAAGCAAGAATCACTGTGAATTTCGCAGAATTTCAATATAGGAGAGGTATTAAAACGTCTGATATATTGAGAAAAATACAGGTTGGTCTGAAAGGGAAATATACAGCCGATATTGAAATTACAGCAGCAAAAAATGAAGAAGGACCTCCTCAGGGAGCGCCTATAAATATAGAAGTGACCGGACGAGGTGAGTATAGCGAGCTTATTGCCGAATCTCAAAAAATCAAGAATTTTCTTGACCGAAAGAACATTAAAGGTGTAGAAAAATTAAAATTGGATGTAGACGCTAATAGACCGGAAATACCAATTAAGGTTGATCGAGATCAGATAAGAAAATTGAATGCCTCAACGTATAAAGTGGGTATGGCAATAAGAAAGTCATTATTAGGTCAGGACATCTCTACCTATATTACAGAGGGAGAAAGCCATGATATTGTTGTTCGTTTCAATAGTCAACACCGAAATAAGCTCAATGCTTTACTTGATCAGCGAATGATCTTTAGAAACAATACGGGGAAACTAATGAACATTCCTATTCGGTCAGTAATCGAAACTCCAAAAGAAACTAACAGTTATTCCGCTGTGATTAGAAAAGACCAGATTCCTCAGGTTTCTATTACGTCCAACGTGACTGAAGGATTCAATGCCAATGAGGTAGTTCAAACGATGAAACAAGAAATGCTGGAATATGAGAAAGAAGGAAATTTATCTAAAGATGTAAATTACAGATTCGCCGGACAACAGGATGAGCAGGCCAAAGAGATGGCTTTTCTCAGCAAGGCCCTTTTAATCGCCTTATTTCTTGTTCTTGTAATTATCGTATCTCAATTTAATTCGTATTCTGCTCCTTCAGTTATATTACTGACCGTACTACTTTCACTGATTGGCGTGTTTTTAGGACTTGTTATAACACAACAAAATTTCGTAGTGATTATGACTATGATTGGAATCATTTCTCTGGCAGGTGTTGTGGTCAATAATGCTATTGTACTTATTGACTATACGAATTCACTTCGGAAAAGCAGAAGAGATGAGCTCGGCTTACACGAAAACGAACTGCTGAGCAATGAGGATTTATTAAATTGTACCGTTCAGGGGGGTAAAACCAGACTACGACCAGTTTTATTAACAGCGATTACTACAGTTTTAGGCCTTATTCCTTTGGCAATTGGTTTCAATATTGATTTCTTTGGCTTGTTTTCTTCTTATGAACCCAATATATTTATAGGTGGAGATAACAACATCTTTTTCGCTCCAATGGCATGGACAATCATATATGGACTAACCTTTGCTACCTTTTTAACTCTAATTATTCTACCTACTGTTTATTTATTAATGTATAAATTTAAGGTTTGGATTTACAAAAATTTCAAGCTGACAATGCGAAGTAACTTTTAAGCAACCTTGGCGTAATGAAGAATATGAAAAATCTATATTGGATCTTAATTAGTTGTGCCTTCTTATTTTCTTGTAAGGACCAAGCTCCTCCCAAGCTCAGTTCACAGGAGGTTCACTCGGGAAAAAGTGATTATAAAAACGATGCTGTTTATTTCTCCATGATGGATTCGATAAACAACAACGGCAATTTATTGGAAGGAAGCAGCTTGCAGTATTCCGATCAAAATGGCACATTATTCTCATCAAATGTGCTCAGTGATGCAGCTAATCGTATTTATAAATTAGAAATGGAAATAAGCGAGGCTCTCGAAACTACCAAAAGTTCATTTTATTTTAAAAATGGTAAAAAAATAGTAAGCTCTAAGATCGTCTCCCATTACGGAGAGGAAGTAGCTGATTATTTAAAAGTTATTTCCTTTTATACCGATAGCGGAAAGGTGATATATACTGGTCGTGCCAAATCAGATAATTTAGATAGCCTCGAAAGTGTCAGGTATTCATCTGATGAGTTGCAGGTCCATGAGTTTGATTTTGCATGGAATATGATTAATCAAACAGGACCTTTTGAGACTACTTTCCTGGGCACCGTTTTCTCTGAGCAAATCGAAAAGAATTTTCTCATTGTAGGACCTAAAGATGGATCCTATACCTCAACACTTGCCATAAGCGAAGAAACAGAGGTCATTAAAAAGCTTAAATCCAATGTACAGAAATATAAAGGGACCCCGTTAACAATAGAGTTCGAAAACATCACAGAACAATCTGGTTTAACCTTTCAGGCTCTTGTGAATGTGGCTTTTGATATTGTTAAATAATACTAACAAATCAAGTTCTTTGACTCTATTAAACCTTTTACAATTAAAATCGTCTTATCTTGGGACGCCAAACTTAAACTATAATATATAATGCGATATATCTTATTTATTCTCTTTAGCTTTTGTTTTATCACTCTTGGTTTTACTCAATCTATGAAAGTAACTGGTACTGTTTATGACACTGCCGGGGTTAAAAAACTGGAGAATGTTTCCGTTATGGCTGTTCGGCTCAAAGATTCACTTCTTTTGAAATTTACCAGAACAAATTCCGAAGGATCGTTTGAATTGACGGACTTTGCCCCAGACACCTTCAATCTAATCATAGAGCATCCTGGTCTGGATCCTAAATCCTATTTTATTTTCGGTAACAGCGAAAATGCAGAAATTGAAATTCCAATTATAAAATTAAATCCACCCTCCCAGCAGCTTGACGAAGTAGTGATCTTTGCCAATAAAAGTGCTATTTACTTTGTTGGAGATACCCTGAGATATGTTGCTGATTCATTTAATGTCGCGGAAAATGCCGTTGTAGAGGACCTGTTGAAAAAACTACCTGGGATAAAGGTAGAAGATGACGGTTCAATTACTTCACAAGGTCAGGATATTGAGCAGGTATTAGTTGACGGTGATGAGTTTTTTGGTTCAGACCCGACAATAGCTACTAGAAACCTTGGAGCTAAAGGAATTGAAACTGTTGATGTGTACGAAAAGGATCGTGAAGGTGCCTCAATTGGTGATGACGACAAAATGCAGGTAATGGATCTCAAACTAAAAGATGATGCGAAAAAAGGATATTTTGGAAAGCTATCGGGCGCTTCTGATTTTGGATTGTTTGAGGATAACCCATTTTACGAAGGAGAATTTCTATATAACAACTTTAATAAAAAGAGAAAAATTTCTGTTTTTGCTTTAACCTCGAATACTCCAAAGTCAAACTTTGGATTTGGTGATGCCGCAAAATTTGGTTTAGATAATGAAAGAAACGGCAACTGGTGGGATCAGAGCAGCTCTGCAAACACAAGTGGTATACCAAGAACTCTCAAAACAGGATTGTATTATTCAGACAAAATTGGTAAAACAGGAAAGATAAATGTGAATTACTCCTACTATGAAAGTCAGCTTAATGCAGTATCAAGAAGTCAATCGAGCTATTTTCTTTCAGATACAAGTTATCGCACAGTGGATTCCGTCGATTTAAATGAGAGAACGCAATCACACCGTATTAATTTAGCATATAAAACAAATCTTGATTCCCTTACCACAATCGAAATTAAACCCAGCTTCAGGTTTGATGCTGCAACAGACAGCTCAAGTACAAGAAATAGTTTTTTCGGTCAGAACAATGATCAATCTTTAAAGACATCTATTTTTAATTCCAATGACTCAAAGGGTTTTTCAAGTGAATCAGAATTCAGAGTTATTCGAAAGTTTAAAAAGCCCAAAAGAGAATTAAAAGCGGAATATTATTTAAAAACCTCAGATAACGAAACTGAAAGCACACTGGAAAACACTTCCAACTACTATCTTCCTATACCGTCAGATTCAATAATAGAGCAGGACAAGACTAATGCAAATCAGTCCTTAAATCAATCGGGGATTCTTACCTATACGGAACCCATTAGCAAATACATAAAGCTGCAGGTAGAGTATTTATACCAAAACAATAAATCAACACAAGAAATCTTCGCAAAAGACAGGTTAAATAACAATGTTCTTATCGATGACCTTTCAAACAATTTTGACAACGTACGAATTCAAAACAGAGGTACGGCTATATTGAGCTATCAAAACTTCAAGCACACCTTTAAAGCCGGATTGGGATATCGTAATATTATGATTGACAATAGAAACCTTATCACCGATAGTTTGATTACTCAAAATATCAACAATCTACTTCCTCAATTTAGGTATCAGTTTAAGCCTTCACAAGGTACTCGTCTAAATATCAGGTATAATACCAGATCTGATCAACCATCAATTAATGATTTACAGCCCGTTCAGGACAATACAAATCCTAATGCCATTCAAATTGGGAATCCAGACTTAGAGCCTAATTATGTTCATTCAATTAATATCAGCTTTAACACCTGGAAAGCCCTTAGCGGGAGATATATATGGAGTGGTCTTAGGGCTACATATACGGACAATGCTTTCGCAAATTCGACTTCGTACGATGACTACGGAAGAACCATTTCGCAGACAACAAATGTAGATGGTAATGTTTCATCCTCCATTTTTGCAGGTGCCGGATTTCCAATATTAAACAGAAAGATAGAATTTGAACCCAATTTGGTTGGAACCTATATGAAATACACCAATTTTATTGATGGTGAAGAAAACATCACTCAAAACAGTATGATTTCAGGAGGGCTTGACATTCAATTTAATTTTGATTCACTGGAGTTCAGCATTGGAAACAACTATTCATATACCAATCCAGAATCCTCTTTATCGGCATTTTCTAATCAACCTTATAGTACACAACGATACACTGGGAGAGTGGAATGGCGCATAAAAGGTGGATTTAAAATTAAGGCAGATGCCAATTATAGCATAAATAAGGGGAGGTCTCAAGGCTTTGATCAAAATATTTTTGTGATTAATACAGAACTAAGTAAATCGTTTTTAAAAACCGAAAATCTCATTCTTGCAATTAATGCAAACGATATTTTAAACCAAAATATCAATTTGATTCGAGAGGTCAATGGAAATGTAATAACGGATAATTTTACAACAATTATTTCTAGATACTTTTTGATGAGACTTACTTATAAGTTTAACAACAATAAAACCAAAGAAGATGACTTTAAAGGATGGCATTAAAAGATTAGCTTTTTTAAGCTTTTTCATATGTTTATTTTCAACTGGATTCGGTCAGTACAGCACCTACGGCAAAATCACTTTTGAACGCAAAACCAATCTCGAAAAACGGTTTCAAGATTCGAGAATGGGGAAAATGATTAACGAAGACAACAAAATTAAATTGGATCGTTTTGAATTGCTGTTTAATGATACGTCATCGGTTTTCAGGCCTATTCAGGATGTTTCAGAAGGTCGAATGGGCTGGATGACTACCAAAAATTATTACTATCAATATCTGGGGGAAGAGAGCCAATTCATCATTTTGGGACTCTATGGCCAGAATGTATACATCAAAGATTCTTTACCTCAACGAATGTGGAAGGTTACAGAAAGTAAAAGAAATATAGGTGGATACGAGTGTAGAAAAGCCATGTATGAAAAAAATGACAGTACAAGAATTTATGCCTGGTACACTCCAGAGCTTTCTACTCCTATTGGACCTGAAGGTTATTGTGGTTTACCCGGTACTATTTTGGGGCTAGCTACTGAGGACGGTGGAATTGTATACTTTGCAAAAAAAATTGAACTAATTTCTCCAACTAAAGAAGAATTAACTCCGGAAATAAAGAAAAATAACGTGTATAATTTGGAAGAATTGAAAGTGAAAATTGAAAAAGATTACGGAAATACTCCCTGGGGTAAGAGGATGTTTGATGACCTCTTCCGTTGGTTGTAACATGAGTTTCGTTATACTATGTCAAAGTAAATCTTTAAATTTGTTCCTTCCAATTACCTGAAAATAATATGTGGCAAGGAATTGCAAATTTCATTCTTAGAAATCGGTTTTTTATACTTGGTGTCATCACGCTGATAACCGTGGCCTTTGGATATTCTGCGTTAACCAATCTT
>Ga0206679_10002558_pt1 | contig 14379 bp, 16 predicted proteins | sample M110012015metaG_FD_155464 | JGI IMG/M metagenome (GOLD analysis project Ga0206679, IMG submission 155464) | Ammonia-oxidizing marine archaeal communities from Monterey Bay, California, United States - M1 100m 12015 | ecosystem: Environmental > Aquatic > Marine > Intertidal zone | place: USA... | reverse complement strand
ATAATCATGTTTCCTTTGTAAAGTTTAAGCTTAACTGATCCATTAACTTTATTCTTTTTAAGATCTACAATTTTTTGAAGTTTAAATCTTTCTTTTGAATACCAATAACCATTGTAAATTAATTCAGCATATCTAGGCATTATCTGATCTTTTTTATGCATAGTTTCTTTATCAAGTGTTACAGATTCAATTGCTCTATGTGCTTGAATTAATAATGTTCCTCCTGGAGTTTCGTATACTCCTCTCGATTTAATTCCAATAAATCTGTTTTCAACTAAATCAACTCTTCCAATTCCGTTTTTACCAGCAAGCTGATTAAGTCTTTCTAATAATTTTGATGGAGATAGTTTTTTTCCATTTATTCCTATTGGGTCACCTTTCTTAAAATTGATAGTTACAAAGCTTGGTTTATTTGGTGCTTTTTCAGGAGAAGTAGTTCTTTGGAATATAAATTCAGGTGCAGAGTTTTTTGGGTTTTCTAAAACTTTTCCCTCTGTTGATGTGTGAAATAAATTATCATCAACCGAAAAAGGCGGTGCTCCTTTTTTATCTTTTGGAATAGCAATTCCATGTTTTTTTGCATAATTAATAAGATCTGTTCTTGATTTTAATTTCCAAATTCTCCAAGGCGCAATTATTTTTATTTTTGGTCCAAAATAGTGGTAGCCCAATTCAAATCTAACTTGGTCATTTCCTTTTCCTGTTGCACCGTGTGAAACTGCATATGCTTTATATTTTTTTGCAACTTTAATTTGATCTTTTGCAATAAGTGGTCTTGCTATTGATGTTCCTAACAAATAAACACCTTCATAGATCGCGTGACCTCTAATCATTGGATAAACATAATCTTTAACAAAAGTGTCTTTTAAATCTTTGATTATAATATTTTTAACACCAAATTTTTTTGCATTGGTAATAATTTTTTTTCTATCAATTTCTTGACCAACATCTGCAGTGTAACATATTACTTCTGCATCATAGTTTTCTTGAAGCCATTTTAAAATTATAGAGGTATCAAGACCTCCGGAGTAAGCTAGAACGATTTTCTTTTTTGATTTCATTAAACTTAGCTACAAGCTTTTTTTGTAGCATTGTAAGCTTTGGTAAAACCTAATAACGAATAATGATCAATTGTTTGAGAACCTTTTTGATTATAGCCAGTGATCATGATTCTAGATCCTTTTTTCATTCTTTTGATCATTCTGAATTCAACTTTAGTATCCGCAATCCATGCAAAACCTTGTTCCTTGATGTCAAATTTAAATTTATTTTTACCAGAAGCTGCAGTTACTGAGTTATTCTTATTAAATTCGTAACCTGCAGTAACACTTACTTCATTGATAATTTTATCTGCTGGTCTAAAAGCAATAAATAATTTGGCGTCTCTTTTATTTGATTTTGGAGCTTGTAAAATAGGTGATGATTGTGCAAAGCAAACTTTTCCAGTAGCTTCTGATACAACCATTGACTCCCAATCTTTATATTTACCAATTTTTTTGATCTCATCTGCAGATAATTGACTTAAACAACTAATAAAAATTATTGGCAGGATTGATATAATTTTTTTAATTATGGACATGGATTAGGATAAATGGTTTGAACTTTATTAATTTCTTTGACGATATCATCTGTTAACTTTACGTTTACACTTTCTATATTAGTTTTCAACTGCTCCATTGTTGTTGCACCAATAATAACACTCGTCATAAATGGTTGAATTTCACAAAATTTTAATGACATTTGACTCATATTAAGATTATATTTTTCGCTTATTTTGTAATATTCTTCCACTGCATTTTTCAAATTAGGTGTATTGTATCTATATTTCCAAAAATCCCAATCTCTTTCCATTCTAGACCCTTTTGGATATTTTTCATTTCTATATTTTCCACTTAAGTATCCACTAGCTAATGGAGAATAAGCCAAAAGTCCTATTTCATCTCTAATTGATATTTCAGCTAGACCAATTTCATAGGTTCTATTTACTAAACTGTATGGATTTTGAATAGATATCATTCTTGGAAGATTTTTTTCTTTTGAGGACTCTAAATATTTTGAAACTCCCCAAGGAGTTTCGTTTGATAATCCAACTTCTCTTATTTTTCCTGAATCAATAAATCTTTGAAGATTTCCAAGTACATCTTCAAATTTGGTCCAATCATTATTTTCTTTATGTTCATAACCTAATCTTCCGAACGCATTAGTGTTTCTTTCCGGCCAGTGTAGCTGGTAAAGATCAATGTAATCAGTTTGTAATCTTTTTAAGCTATCATTAATTGCCTCTGTCATTTTTTCTAAACCATAGCTATTTGCACCACCTCTTAGATAAGCTCTCGTTGGACCTGCAACTTTTGTTGCTAAAATAACTTTGTCCCTCTTTTTAGTTTTTTTAAACCAATTTCCAATTATGATTTCTGTATGACCATAGGTTTCAGCTCTAGGTGGTACAGCATATAATTCTGCAGTATCCCAAAAGTTTACACCTTGATCTAAAGCATAGTCCATTTGTTCAAATCCCTCTTCTTGAGTATTTTGTTCGCCCCAAGTCATAGTTCCGAGACAAATTGTACTTACTTTAAGATTAGTATTACCTAATTTTTTGTAGTTCATTAGAGTATAATTTTGTTAATATTTTATTAATCTTTTAAGATATCTTGAATAATTAGTAAAAGACTATTATATAATAATCATTATGGAATTTAATAGAAAAGGTATTTTAGAAAGAGCTAAAGCAGCTCAACAAACAACAGTTGTAATGGATGAAGGCTTAAGAGCCTATATGCTTAAAGTATATAATTACATGGCAACAGGAATATTGTTAACAGGAATTATAGCACTTATTTCATTTAAGATGTCAGTCGTTACAGATTCAAGTGGTGCTATAGTTGAATTTACTAGCTTAGGTAATGCTTTGTTTTTTTCAGGATTGAAATGGATTGTTATGTTAGCTCCATTAGGGATAGTTTTTTATATGAGTTTTGGAATTAACAAGATGAGTGCATCAAAAGCACAAACAGTATTTTGGGTTTTTGCAGCACTAATGGGATTGTCACTATCTTGGATATTATTAGTTTATACAGGAGCTAGTGTTGCTAGAGTATTTTTTATAACTTCAGCTACTTTTGGGGCAATGAGTTTATATGGCTATACTACTAAAAGGGATTTAACTAAACTTGGTTCATTCTTAATGATGGGACTGATTGGTATAATAATAGCATCTCTTGTTAATATTTTTCTAAAATCTTCAATGATGTATTTTGTTATTTCAATTTTAGGTGTTTTAATTTTTGTAGGTCTTACTGCATACGACACACAGAAAATTAAAAACATGTACTCTGCAAGTGATACAGGTGAGTTGATGGGTAAAAAAGCAGTGATGGGTGCGCTTACACTTTATCTAGACTTTATAAACTTGTTTATAATGTTACTAAGATTATTTGGTCAAAGAAGATAATTTACTTTTATAGCTTTTTCCAATTAGTATTTTTCAATAGAATCCTAAGATCAAAAGAATTTTTAAAAATTTTACCACTAGTATCAGTTATTAAATATTTAAGATTTTTATTCTTGGGTTTAAAGTTTTTACAAATTTTATATAAAGCATTTTCTGCTGCATTTCTAAAAACACTAAAACTAACCTGTTTGTTTGAAATGCTTAAACCATAATCTTTCCAGGATCCTTCTGAAACCATTTTAGCGTATAAATCTAAGATTATTTTAAGTTCGTATTTTTCAAAAAATTGTTTTTCTTCTATTTTGTTGTGTGGATTATTAATTACTAATTTTAAATTACTACGCATCAATTTTATGCTTATTTATTAGAGGTATTTGAAAGCCTGTAAAAATTATTGTTATTGGAAGCATTCCCCAAACTTTAAAATTTACCCAAAATTCTTCGGTTTGAGTTCTCCAGACACATTCATTTAATATAGCAAGCCCAAAGAAAAAAAACATCCATCTTTTATTTAATAGCTCCCACCCCATATCTGTTAAAGGGATTGATTTACCCATAATTTTTTTTAAAACAGGTTCTTTAGTAAAATATTTTCCAAAAAATAAAGCTAAAGCAAATAAAATATTAATTATTGTTGGTTTAACATAAATAAATATTGGATCATTAAAGTAGATTGTCAGTCCGCCAAAAAATGTAATTAAGATTCCACTTACTAGAGGCATAGGTGGTATTTTTTTTTCAAAAAACCAAACAACAGTTAATGCAACTAAAGTTGCAACTATTAGTGGAGGAATAGCAACTGATAAATCTTTATCATTATTGTAATAATAGAAAAAAAATATTGCTAAAGGACCAAAGTCTGTAACAAATTTTAAAAAAGATTTATTCACTTCAAAGATATTAACATATTTGCCACATCACAAAACATTAATATTTTTAGCATTGATTTTTATTTTTAAATACCCATACTAAGTCTAATGCCAATTCAAAAAGCCAAGTTCTCAATTGGAGATATCGTAAAACATAAACACTTTGAGTTTAGAGGAGTGATTTATGATGTGGACTTTGAATTTAATAATTCTGAAGAGTGGTATCAGTCTATCCCAAAAAATGTTAGACCAAGAAAAGATCAGCCTTTTTATCATTTGTTGGCCGAAAATGATGAAATCACTTATGAAGCGTATGTATCTGAGCAAAACCTTCTTATGGATGACTCTGATGAGCCTATAAAACATCCTCTAATTGAAGAGATTTTTTCAGGCAAAAAAGGGTCTAGTTATTTTAAGCTTTCTAATTAAGTTTATCATGATTCAAACACATTTAGCTCAAATCTAGGCCATATAAATTAAATATCTATAATCTATATTCTGATCAAGAGTGTTAAACGTTAATTTTAAATTTTTATCTCCCTCTGCATTCTTGATCGGAAAAGCTTTTCATAATAAAAATCATTAAACAAATTCAAAATTAAATATGTTTAAATTTTTTCAACCCAATAAAATATTTCAAATAACATCAAAAGCTCCAAAATATATTTTATTTTTATTTATAGTGGTGCTTTCAATAGGATTAACGGAAGCATTAATATTGTCTCCAGAAGATTATAAGCAAAGCGATGCGGTTAGAATTATGTATGTGCATGTTCCATCAGCTTGGATTTCTCTTGGAATTTTTTCTGCAATTACTTTTTTATCAATTAGTGGATTTATATTTAAAAATAAAAATTTTTTTTTAATTTCCAAAAGCTTAGCACCTTCAGGTTTTGTCTTTAATATTATTGCATTAGTCACAGGTTCTATCTGGGGTAAACCAACCTGGGGAACTTGGTGGGCTTGGGATGCACGAATTACTTCAATGTTAATCTTAGCACTCTTCTATGCAATGTACTTAATTTCTTGGAGAATTTATGAAAATGAAGAGAAAGTTTTTAAGATTAGTACTATTGTTACAATCTTCGGCATTATCAATGTTCCTATTATTAAATACTCTGTTGATTGGTGGAATACACTTCATCAACCAGCATCAATTAATATTTTGTCAAAAAGCTCAATCCATTCATCAATGCTTTTCCCTTTATTGATAATGACTGCGGCATTTGCTCTCTTTTCATTGCTAATTTTCTTAATGAAATATAATACAGAAATGATAAAAAATAAAAATAAAGGCCTTGATAGATTATGATTAATGAATTACTTTTTATGAACGGATACGAAATATACGTGTTATCTGCTTTTAGCTTTACTCTTTTAAGTTTTACAGTTCTATATTTAGTTACAAAAATTCAATTTGTTAAAGAAAAAAATAAATTTGTTGCTAAATTTGGATCTCTTAACACAGAGAAAGCTAATTATGCAAAATCACAAAGAATCAATAAAGAAATTTTAGCTAACACCACAAGCAATTAACTTTTGAACCATGTATGGTCGTAAAGTTAAATTAAGATTTTTATTTGTAGTTATAATTTTAATAACTTTAATTTTATCAGTTTTTTTGGTTCTAAAATCACTTGAAGAAAACGTAATATACTTTCAGTCACCCTCTGAAATTAACGCTTCATCAGAACTAGATAAAAAAAAAATTAGAATTGGTGGAATGGTTAAAAAAAACTCTATTTCTATAAACGCTAAAGAGATTAAATTCATAATTACTGATTTTAAAAATGAAATAAATGTTACTTATACAGGGGCCGTTCCAAATCTTTTTGAAGAAGAAAAGGGTGTGGTTGCAGAAGGATTTTTAAAAGACAGAAATTTCTTTTTTGCTACTAAAATTTTAGCAAAACATGATGAAAATTATATGCCGCCAGAAGTAAAAGCGGCAATAGAGGAGAAGTAAATTGCTATACAGTGTTATTGGATATTATTCATTAATTTTAGGATTATGTTTTGGTTTAATTCTAATTTATTTTTCAGTAAAAAATTTTCAAAATTATCAATTATTAGATAATAAGATTTTATCATTTACATTTTTACAATTTTTTTTTGTAGTGATTAGTTTTTTATGCCTAGTTTTATCTTTTGTGCTATCAGATTTTAGTAACGAAACTGTCTTTAATAATTCGCACACAACTAAACCACTTTTTTATAAAATTGCTGGTACCTGGGGAAATCATGAGGGAAGTCTTTTACTTTGGTTATTTGTATTAACATTATTTATTTTGATATTTTTATTAAGAAGCAAAAAACAACCAATTAAGTATAAAATTTTAACTTTAGTATTTCAGCAAATAATAATAATTGGTTTTTTTGTTTTTTTAATTAAGACATCAAATCCATTTAATTTCCTTTATCCAACTCCAGAAGAAGGGTTAGGACTAAATCCAATATTACAAGATCCTGCTTTAGCAATTCATCCGCCAATTTTGTATTTAGGCTATGTTGGTTCATCAATTATTTTTTCATCAGCGTTAGCAGCAACGTCACTCAATATAGTTTCTAAAAGTTGGGCCTCACATATAAAAAAATGGGTTTTAATTTCATGGATTTTTTTAACACTTGGAATTTTATTAGGATCAATCTGGGCTTATTATGAGTTGGGTTGGGGAGGTTTTTGGTTTTGGGATCCTGTTGAGAATGTTTCATTAATGCCATGGTTAGCATTAACAGCACTTTTGCACAGTATTTTGGTTTTAGAAAAAAAACTAATTTTGACTTCATGGGTGATAATTTTATCTATAGCAACATTTACACTAAGTATGTGTGGTACATTTTTAGTAAGATCTGGAATTCTTAACTCTGTACATACTTTTGCAAACGATCCAGAAAGAGGACTATTTATTCTAATCTTTTTATTTTGTTTAATTTTTCTTTCATTATTAATTTTTTTCTTTTTTCACAAAAATAATAAAAATAATTTAACAAGTCTCTTTTGGTTAAGTAAAGAAACTTCAATAATAGTTAATAATTGGTTTATGATGTACTTTTTGTCTGTGGTGTTAATTGGTACAGTTTACCCAATATTTCTTGATGTCTTATCATCACAGAAGATATCTGTGGGACCACCATTTTATCATAAATTGATAATCCCATTTTTAATCCCTTTTTTATTAATGATGGCAGTTGGTCCGAAATTAAAATGGATAAAGTCTAATTTAAAAGATAAACTTTATTTAATTATCTTGTTAGTAATTTCTATTTTATTATCTTTTTTAATTGTAAAAAATTTTGATGCTAAATTTCTTCTGAATACAATTTTAATTTCGAGCTCTCTATATTTATTTTTTATAACTCTAAGAGATTTTTTTATTAAGAAACATAATAATATTTCTCAAAATATTGCTCATTTTGGATTTAGTTTATTAATTTTGAGTATTTTATTTAACAATTTATTTTCAACCGAAATTATAACTAATTTAAAAGTCGGAGAAACTTTTCAATCTGAAAATACCAAAATAGTTTTTGAGAGTATTAATCAAGAAAAAGAAAAAAATTATCAATCAATCATTGGTAATTTTAGTATTCATAATTCAAAAGGAAAGATAGAAAATATGTTGCCTGAGTTACGAATTTATAATCAGCCAAATATTGTTACTAGTGAAGCAGATATTAAAACAACATTAATGTCGGATAAATTTATAGTTATTAATTTAGTTCAAAATCAGGATTATTTTAATATTAGGTATCAAGTTAAACCATTCATGATTTGGATTTGGTTGTCAGTAGTATTAATTAGCTTTGCTGGTTTAATGAGCTTTATAAAAAAAGAAAATGAAAAATAAATTTTTTTCAATTTTTATAATTTTTGCTTTTATATCTGTTTTTATAATTTTTTATAAAGGTTTGCAGGATACAAATCTTTACACTCCAGAAACAAAGATTAATAATGAAATACCTTCATTTTCAGCTGAGTTATTTTATTCAAATAAAATAGTAAATTCATCAGAAATTTTTGAGCTAAACAAATTTTACTTATTAAATATTTGGTCTTCGTGGTGTATTCCTTGTAGGCAAGAACATTCTTTATTGATGGACTTAACTAAAAACAAAAATATTGAAGTAATTGGCATCAATTACAAAGATACCAAAATTAATGCTAAGAATTTTTTAAATGAATTTGGAAATCCCTATGAAAAGATAATTTTTGATAAAGATGGCACTAAAGCTATTGAATGGGGGGCATTCGGTGTGCCAGAGTCTTTTTTAATCTATAATAATAAAATTAAAAAAAAATATATAGGACCTCTTAACAATAAAATAATCAAAGAAATTCGATTTACTGTAAAATGAAAATATTAAAACTATTTTTTATCATTTTTTTTATTTTTTCTTTTAATCATCTAAAAGCAAATAATGAGATTATGAAGAGTAAAATTACAAAAAATTTGCGTTGTTTAATCTGTCAAGGGCAATCTGTTTATGACTCAGACTCTGAGTTTGCAAATAGTTTAAAAGTATTGGTAGATAAAAAATTAAATGAAGGCTTGTCAGAAAAACAAATTTATAGTTATTTTAAAGATAAATATGGAGAATGGATTTTGTATGATCCCGAACTTAATAAAAACACCTATATACTTTGGTTATTACCAATATTGATATTTTTAATTGGAGGTGCAATAATCTCTAAAAGTTTTATAATTAAAAAAAAATAATATAACAAAAATGATTTTAAAAAAATTTTGCTTAAGTCTATTTTTAATGTTTTATGCATTTTCACTAAATGCTGAAGAGTTAAAAATTAACGATCAAAATACCGAGTTTAATCTTTATACGGGTATGTTTGACTTTAGTGATAATGGAAAGAAATCCACATTAGTTGGTATTCAGCATCAAAATGAAAATCTTAATAGGGATACTTTTTTAGGAAATCTTTCACCAATTACTGGGGCATTAATTACATCGGATAATGCAAGCTATATTTATACTGGAGTACAGGCTCAATATAAGATTGGAGCTTTAAATATTACTCCAAGTTTTACTCCAGGATTGTATCATGAAGGAGATGGTAAGGATCTTGGACATATGCTAGAGTTTAAAAGTGAAGTTCAATTATCACTTGATTTATCGCAAAGTAGTGAATTAGGTTTTTCTTATAATCATATATCTAATGCTAGTTTAGGAGATAAAAATCCTGGAGCAAATAGCTATATGTTTAATTTCTTAAAAAACTTTTAACAACAACATTTATGAAAATAAATGATTGTTATAATTTTGATGATTTTAGAAAATTAGCCAAAAAAAAATTACCTTCACCAATTTTTCATTATATAGATGGAGCTGCTGATGATGAAATTACTTATGATCGAAATACTAATTCTTTTAATGATGTCGATTTAGTTCCAAATGTTTTAAGAGGTGTTGAAAATGTAGATTTATCTACAACTATATTTGGAAAAAAATTAGATTTACCTTTTTATCTTGCACCCACGGCTTTGCAGAGATTGTTTCATTACGATGGAGAAAGAGCTGTTGGAAAAGCAGCTCAAAAATTCAATACAATGTTTGGTGTATCCGCACTTGCTACGGTTAGTGTTGAGGAAATCGCTTCATTAGTTAACACACCAAAAATGTTTCAATTTTATTTTCATAAAGACAGAGGATTAAATGATGCTGTAATGGAAAGAGTTAAGGCTGCAAAATTTGATGTTATGGCGTTAACTGTTGATACGATTACTGGAGGAAATAGAGAGAGAGATTTAAGGACTGGATTTACATCACCTCCAAAGCTCACATTGTCTAGTCTTTTTAGTTTTGCTTTAAAACCAATGTGGGGAATTAACTATTTAACTAAAGGAAAATTTGAGTTACCACATTTACAAGATCATGTTAGTGAAGGAACTAGTACGGCAACCTCAATAGGTAATTATTTTTCAAGCATGCTAGATCAATCAATGAATTGGAAAGATGCTGAAAAACTTTGTTCCCAATGGGGAGGACACTTTGCGTTAAAAGGTATAATGAGCGTTGATGATGCAAAGAGAGCAGTTGATATTGGTTGTACTGGTATAATGGTTTCAAATCATGGTGGTAGACAATTAGATGGATCTAGAGCTCCATTTGATCAACTAGCTGAAATTGTTGATGCTGTTGGCGATAAGCTTGATGTTATCTGTGAGGGTGGAATTCATAGAGGAACTCACATACTTAAAGCTTTGTCTGTTGGGGCCAAAGCATGCTCTGGTGGAAGACTTTATCTTTATGCATTAGCTGCTGCTGGACAGGCCGGTGTTGAAAGAGCTATAAATCAATATCGTCTTGAGTTGGAGCGAGACATGAAGCTTATGGGTTGCACAAAGATTAGTGAGTTAAATAGAAATAATTTAAGATTTAGAAACAAATGAATATAAAAGATTGCTATAATTTTAATGATTTTAGAAAACTAGCAAAAAAAAAATTACCATCTCCAATATTTCATTACATAGATGGTGGAGCTGATGATGAGATAACTCTAAACAGGAATACTGAAGCATTTAATGACTGTGATCTTGTTCCAGGCATTTTAAATAGTGTTGGTGAGCCTGATTTATCAGCAACCGTTTTTGGAACAAAAATAAGTATGCCGCTATTTTTATCCCCAACGGCTATGCAAAGTTTATATCATCCCGATGGAGACAAAGCATCAGCAAGAGCTGCGGAAAAGTATGGAACAATTTATAGTATGTCCACAATGGCTTCCTTTTCTATTGAAGAAGTTTCAAATATATCAAGTGGGCCTAAAATTTTTCAATTATATATACATAAAGACCAATCAATTACTGACGATTTAATTGATCGTTGTAAGTCTACTAATTTTAATGGCATGTGTATTACAGTTGATACAATTGTTGCGGGAAATAGAGAAAGAGATCATCGTACAGGATTTACAACTCCACCAAAATTTACTTTGGAAAGTCTTTTAAGTTTTGCGATGAGACCTAAATGGGTGTTTAATTATTTTACACATAAAAAATTTGAATTAGCAAATTTAAAAGAAAAAACAGATAAAGGTACAAATATTGCTAAGTCAGTTATGGAATATATTAACGAACAATATGATCCAGCAATGAATTGGAAAGATGCTGAATATTGTATTAAAAAATGGAATGGTCCTATGGCTCTAAAAGGAGTTATGAGCGTTGAAGATGCAAAAAGAGCAATAGATATTGGATGTACAGCAATAATGATTTCTAATCATGGAGGTAGACAACTAGATGGATCTAGATCACCATTTGATCAAGTTAAAGCTATTAAAGATGCAGTTGGCGATAAACTGGAAATCATTCTTGATGGTGGAGTTAGAAGAGGAACTCATGTTTTAAAGGCTCTTGCGGCAGGAGCTACAGCTTGTAGTTTTGGAAAAGCTTTTTTATTTAGTTTAGGAGCTGGAGGACAACAGGGAGTTGAAAGACTACTTGAAAACATGCACTCAGAAATAAGAAGAAACATGATATTGTTGGGTTGTAAAAATTTGAATGAACTTGATCATTCAAAAATAATTTATAGAAAATAAAATAATGAAATTTGCAAAAAATCTTGAAAGATTGGGAACAGAGTCTGCTTTTGCAATATTAGCTGAAGCAAAAAAAATTGAAGCCACTGGAAAAAAAATGATAAATCTTGGTATAGGCCAACCAGATTTTAAGACTCCAACACATGTAATGGAAGCTGCAAAAAAAGCAATAGATGACGGCCATCATGGATATGTTGTATCAAATGGAATACCAGAATGTAGAGAGGCAGTTTGTAGAAAAATAAAAAAACTTTATGGAGCAGATATTCATTCAGATAGAATTATAATAACACCTGGAGGAAAACCTACAATGTACTTTGCTATTTCAATGTTTGGAGAGCCAGGTGCAGAAATTATTTATCCTGACCCAGGGTTTCCTGTTTATGAATCAATGATAAATTATACTGGTGCTAAAGCAGTACCTTATAGTATTTTGGATAATAAGGATTTAAAATTTGATCCAGAAAAAATTTTATCTTTAATAAATGAAAAAACAAGAATGTTGGTTATAATTAATCCTAACAATCCCACAGGAAGTTTTGTTGAAAAATCAGCAATAGATTATTTAGCAAATGGGTTAAAAAAATATCCAAACTTAATTATTTTTAGTGATGAAATTTATAGTAGACAAATTTTTGATGGTAAAGAAATGCCATCTTTTTTTAATTATCCTGAACTTAAGGATAGATTAATTGTTTTAGACGGGTGGAGCAAAACATATGCAATGACAGGATGGAGATTAGGTTGGAGTTATTGGCCCGAAGAATGTATTGAACATATTGTTAAATTACTAATCAACAGCGTATCATGTGTAAATGCACCTACCCAATATGCAGGTATTGCAGCATTAGATGGATCAGATGAATCAATAAATTTAATGATGAAAGAATTTACTGAACGAAGAAATTTAATTCACAAATTATTGAATGAATTACCAGGAGTAGAATGTAGTTTGCCAGGTGGAGCTTTTTATGCATTTCCTAAAATTAAAGGTACTGGGATGACAGGAGCAGAATTTGCAAAAAAATGCATGTATGAGGCTGGTGTTGCAATTGTTCCTGGTACAGCATTTGGAAATACGGCTCAGGACTATGTTAGATTTAGTTATGCAGCTTCAAGAGAAAATATTTCGGAAGCCTTAGAAAATATCAAAAAAATGTTAGGTTAATTTAAGTATATTTTTCTTAATTAGTTTTTATAATATCAATATAAAAATGGATGATTTACTTAAAGAAAAACTAACTGATATTTTAAAAGATAGAATTTCTATATCAGAAGGTACAAGAGCTAATTATGCAAGAGGTGAAGATGCATATGAACCAGTATTATCTCAAGCAGTAGTTTTTCCTGAATCAAATGAAGAAGTTTCAAAAATCCTTAAATTATGTAACGAGAATAAAGTTCCAGTAGTTCCATTTGGAACTGGCACGTCATTAGAAGGCCATGCTGTTGGTAATGAAAAAGGTATTACAATTTCTTTAGAAAAAATGAATAAAGTTTTAAGTGTTAACGCTGGTGATTTTGATTGCAGAGTTCAAGCAAATGTAACCAGAAAACAGTTGAATGAATATTTAAGGGAAGATGGAGTTTTTTTCCCAATAGATCCTGGCGCGGATGCTGCACTAGGAGGCATGGCTGCATGTTCTGCTTCAGGAACTATGGCAGTTAAATATGGAACTATGCGGACCGTTGTTACTGGATTAACAGTTGTATTACCAAATGGAGAAATAATAAAAACTGGCACTAGAGCAAAAAAATCTTCAGCAGGATATAATTTAACAAATTTATTTATAGGTTCTGAAGGAACATTAGGAATTATAACTGAGGTTCATTTAAGGCTTTCTCCGATACCAGAAAGTATAATGAGTGCTGTTTGTCATTTTCCAGATCTAGAATCAGCAGTTTTAACAGCCCAGGAAGTTATTCAATATGGAATTCCTATTGCAAGAATAGAAATGCTTAATAAAGATCAAATGGAAATAAGCATCAAATATTCAAAGTTAGATAATGCAGAACCATTACCAACTCTTTTTTTTGAATTTCATGGAAGTGAACCATCTAATAAAGAGTCAATTAATATTGTTGAAGAATTATCAAAAAATAATGGTGGTAGTGATTTTAAATGGGCAGAGTCTCCTGAGGAAAGAAATAAATTATGGAAAGCAAGACATGAAATTTATTATGCGGTTAAATCGCAAGGAACAAATGTTAAAATATATGCAACAGATGTTTGTGTTCCGATTTCAAAACTTGTTGAATGTATTAAATTTTCTGAAAATGAAATTCAGCAGCATGGTTTAAAAGCACCAATGGTTGGTCATGTAGGAGATGGAAACTTTCATGTAACAGTTATTTATGATCCTTCAAAAGAAGGCGAATATGAAATAATTAGAAATTTTAGTGATAAACTAATTGATAAAGCTTTAGAATTAGAAGGAACAATTACTGGAGAGCATGGAATTGGACTACAGAAAAAGAAATACTTATTAAGAGAACATGCA
>Ga0206679_10002557_pt1 | contig 14380 bp, 12 predicted proteins | sample M110012015metaG_FD_155464 | JGI IMG/M metagenome (GOLD analysis project Ga0206679, IMG submission 155464) | Ammonia-oxidizing marine archaeal communities from Monterey Bay, California, United States - M1 100m 12015 | ecosystem: Environmental > Aquatic > Marine > Intertidal zone | place: USA... | reverse complement strand
GAATTTGAAGGCAAAATTTCAGCTTCTTATGAGTCTGAGCATGATGAATCGAGATCTTTGCTGGTTTTATCTGGCCCACTATCAGAATCTGTTTTAGGGCGTTTAACTGTCTCTCATAGAGAAATGGATGGATGGATTCGTAATGAATACTTAGACAGAATTGAGCCTTCAAGAGATGAGACCTATGTTAGGGGTCAGCTAGAGTGGGCTGTTGGGGCTATGGATTTTAATCTTAAAGTCGAACAAGCTGATTTCGATTCTCATGGCTACGCCATGGAGGCAATTGCCCCTCAAGATGGTTATGGACTTGTTTTCGCTGGCCCTATCGCGGTTGAAACAGACGAAGACTGGGTAAGAGCCAGTGGTGATGTTAGAAGTGAAAATTCTTTGGACAATTTTGTTTTAACTGGAAATTACCCCACAGCCAATGGTGGCTCAATTACTTCAATTTCAGGGTTCGTTGAATATGATACCTATGAAGTACTTGATGTTGATTATGTCGGATTGCAGATTTTAGATGGTACAAGCCAGTCAGAAAAATACTCGCAGTGGTCTCAAGAGGTGCGTTATACCTCAGCAGGCGGCGAAGATGTCGACTACATCGTAGGGGCATACTTCCAATCTTCCGATGTTGATGTCACAGATTATGTTCCATTAGGATCTTTTCTTGCGTTAGCAGGGCCTCCGGTATCCATGCTAGTTGGGACTAACTGGGATAGAATTTATGAACAATCCTCAGACATGGCTTCGGTTTTCGGGCAAGCTGACATTGATCTAGAAGGAGATTGGCGGCTGACAGTCGGCGCTCGTTACACTCAAGAGGATAAAGACGGTAGTCGAGATCTCACATTATCAGCGCCTCCAGGATCTGCCTTAGATGGTTCCCCTATGCTAAATGTACTTTGGGCAGCTGTTTTGAACGTTGGTCCTCATAGTATTAGTAGTGATAGGAGTGAGTCATCTTTTGATCCAATGGTGCGGTTGAGCTATGACCTAAGTGATGAATCTCAGACCTATATTTCTTATACAGAAGGATCAAAGGCGGGTGGTTTTGATATCAGGGGTAATTCCATTCCAGGAACTCCTCTTGTTTCAAGTTATGGTGGTTGGGAATTTGAAAAAGAAGAAGCTAGAAATATTGAATGGGGCTACAAAATGAAGTCTGACAGGGCCCAGCTAGATGTTACTCTTTTCTCAACGAAGTATGATGACCTTCAAACTAGTGTGTTTGATGGTGTCTTAGGATTTAAAGTTGGTAATGCCTCTGCAGCTGAACTTGATGGAATTGAGATACAGGGTCGTTATCTGATTGCCGACGGCCTTGAGTTTTATGCATCAGTTGCAAGTCTAGATTATAAATTCACGGATTGGAAAAATAGCCAGTGCGCCTATGGCGAGGCTCCTACCAATGGTATCTACTGCGACCGGTCAGGTGCTACGGTAATTATGGCTCCTGAAACTACGGGCAATATTGGAATTGATTATGAGAGCGTTTTAGCAAATGGCTGGATTTTTGACGCCAATGTAAATGTTGATCACTCATCTGAATACTTCATTACTACTAACCTAGATAAAAATATCAAAGAGGATGGCTATTCAAAACTAGGGTTAGTACTTGGCCTAGAAAGCTCGGATGGAAAATGGAGAGTCTCCATCATAGGGGATAATCTGACTGATGAGCGTATCAAGACAGTTGGCGGCACGATTCCTTTAGCAAGAACGTTTGTTCAGCTAGCCTCTCAAGGAGCACTGGATGGTATCGCCTATGATGCTATTTATGCTCGACCCAGAAATGTTACCGTGAAGTTGGATTACACGTTTTAATCTGAATGAAAAAAGGCTCTGACCAACAATCAGAGCCTTTTTTTCATATTCTTTGATATTGGTTCATTCTGTCCCAAACCTAGCTTATTAATTGCACAATGGCGGTGCATTGGCAGGCCATAACAATATTTTTTTGCCACAAAAAATGACATTTTAGACTCCAAAATATCTAAATAGATAGCAAATTCCCTGAATAACTGAGTTGGCATTCTTTTTGCAATTCCCCAATTGCTTGAACTTCCATCCTCCAACTTTATTATTTAGAGAAAAATTATGGCTTATATAGAACCGAGTGAATTTGTAACTAAAATGGTTGACTCTGGAGAGTCAAAACTCTTCATGTCAACAAAAGATACCTTAGTCCGTGCCTTTATGGCCGGAGCGATCCTTGGACTAGCGGCATTCTTTGCTATTTCAGTGATTACCTTTACAGGCAATCTCTTGATTGGCTCCTTATTGTTCCCCGTTGGATTCATCATGCTGTACCTGATGAAATTTGATTTGTTGACCGGTGTTTTTACGCTAGTACCGCTGTCTATTCTGGATAAACGACCTGGAGCTACGGTTCCTAATATGCTCCGCAATTGGGGGTTAGTTTTTGTTGGCAACTTTGCCGGCGCACTGACAGTCGCTTTCTTTGCTTCATTTATTTTGACCTACGGTTACAACACCGACGGAGGGGCTTTAGCTGCAAAAGTAGGCAGCATAGGTGAATCTCGAACCCTTGGATATCAAGAACACGGAACCTCTGGTTGGTTCACTATCTTTATCCGCGGCATGCTGTGCAACTGGATGGTATCAATGGGCGTTGTTGGCGCAATGATTTCAACATCTGCAGGGAGCAAAATGGCAGCAATGTGGATGCCGGTCATGCTGTTCTTCTTCATGGGCTTTGAACACTCTATTGTAAATATGTTCCTTTTCCCATTCTCTATGATCATGGGTGGTGAGTTCACTATCTCTGATTATCTAATATGGAATGAAATCCCTACCGTTTTAGGTAATCTGGTGGGTGGCTTCTTGTTAGTTGGACTACCGCTTTACTGGACACACGTTAGAACTAGCGCAGAGCGTAAGCTAGTTTAATTCAACTTTATTTCACCGCCTTTATCTCTCGTTATTAAAAAGATAAAGGCGGCAGCACTCTCTTGACTAACTAATAACATAAGGTAAAAAGCTATGAACAAAGAAGTAATGTCTGATTTAATTGTTGCAGCCAAAATGGAAAAGTCCCTGACATGGGAAAAGATAGCGACAGATCTTTCAATGTCTCCGGTGTGGTTAACATCAGCATGTTTAGGAATGAACAGCGCGCCGGAAGAAAAAGCGATTGCCATCACAAACTATTTAGGCCTAGGGGAAGAGGTTACAGCTGCGCTGATGGCATTCCCCACGAAAATATGGGACCAGACTGTACCCACTGACCCTTTAGTATATCGTCTCTATGAGGTGGTTGGCGTTTACGGGGATACTCTCAAAGAAGTCATTCAAGAAAAATTTGGTGACGGTATTATGAGTGCAATTGACTTCTCGATGGAAGTGGACAAAATTGAGAGTCCTAAAGGCGATCGCGTAGTGCTGACACTAAACGGAAAGTTTTTACCTTACGCATCCTGGTGAGGTTATAGACAGGCCAAGTATTTAGCTACTTACATTTAATAGACAGCACTATGATGAAAACATTATCAGTCACTTTAGGGCAATACAGTGATGCCGGCGTCAAGGCTATTAATCAGGATTTCTACGGGGCTTGTATACCCAAAGAACCCTTGTTGAATAGCAAGGGCATCGCTGTAGCTATTGCAGACGGCATTAGCAGTAGTGACGTCAGTCAAATTGCCAGTCAGGTGTCAGTGTCAAGTTTTCTGGATGATTATTACTGTACTTCAGATGCTTGGTCTGTCAAAAACTCAGTCCATAAAGTACTGAGTGCGACTAACTCTTGGTTATTTTCCCAGACTCGTAGCGGGCCTCATCGTTTCAATAAAGAAAAAGGCTATATCTGTACCTTTAGCGGCCTTGTTATCAAGTCACACACTGCTCATATCTTCCATTGTGGTGACACGCGTATTTATCATTTTTCTGCTAGTGGGTTCGAATGTCTAACTCAGGATCATCGTCGTATCCTATCCGATGATACAAGCTATTTAACCAGAGCACTTGGTATCCATAATGCGGTGGATATTGATTACGTAAACAGAGCAGTTGAAGAAGGTGACTATTTTCTTCTATGTAGCGACGGTATCCACGAGTTTGTCTCTGACCAACGTCTGTCGCAACATTTACAGGGCCTTGATGGTAATTCAGACAACGATACGTTAGATGCCTTAGCAGAGAATATAGCCCATGAAGCTTTGCATGCAGGGAGTTTAGACAATATTAGCTTGCAGATTGTGAGCATCGCACAATTGCCAGAGATGTCAGTGAGTGAGATTAGTCAAGCCATCAACCAATTGGCACTTCCTCCAAAGATAGAACCGAGAATGGATTTTGATGGCTATAAAATTATCAGATCGATTTATATTAGTAGCCGAAGTCATGTCTATTTGGCCAAAGATGAAATGTCAGGTGAGCATGTAGCTCTTAAATTCCCATCCGCAGAGCTAAAAAATGATACCGATTATTTAGAGAGCCTTTTACGGGAGGATTGGATCGCCAAGCGAATTGATAACCCGAATGTTTTGAAGGCTAAGCCACCAGTGCGAAAGCAAAACTTTCTCTATACCGTGTCAGAGTATATTGAAGGGCAAAACTTAATGCAGTGGATGATTGATAATCCAAAGCCTTCCCTGGAACAGGTTCGTCATATTGTTGATCAGATAGCAAAAGGACTTCAGGCTTTCCATCGACGAGAAATGATTCATCAAGACCTGAGACCTCAAAATATAATGATCGATGCCGTGGGTACGGTAAAGATTATTGATTTTGGCAGCACCAAAGTCGCAGGTATCTCAGATATTCACCCCAACAACGAAGGTATCGTTGGCACCTTGCAGTACTCTTCTCCAGAATACTTTGTGAACGATGCTATTACCCAGCGTGTGGATATATTTTCACTGGGGGTTATCGCCTATCAGATGCTGTCAGGACAGTTTCCGTATGGTCTTAAAGTCTCTAAGGCAAGATCTAGGCTAGAGCAGAAGAAGTTAAGTTACATTCCTATTTCAGAATATGGCGTCGATTTGCCCTACTGGGTTGAAGAAACCCTACGAAAAGCCGTATGCGTAAACCCCCTAAAGCGCTATCATGAAGTATCTGAATTTATTTTTGATCTAAGAACACCTAATAAAAGTTTCAAGCCCCAAGATCGCCAACCTTTAATCGAGAGAAACCCCCTAGCTTTTTGGAGAGGGCTCTCTCTGATGTTGTTTTTGGTGATTATTTTGCAGGCTGTTTTGGCTCAATAGGTTCCATTAACTCGGTCACTAAAGACATGAAGCTATTTCGCTTCTTTAACGGTTTAGAGTGAAACTTGGAGTCCTTTGGTAGATCAAAAGATTCAATGACGAACTAAAAAATCCCTACTATACTGAATTGACATACGGATTCTTAATATACGGGGTAATATAAAATGAAATTTTTAGCACTGTTAGTTTCTATAGTATTTTCAAGCTTCGCATGGGCCGAAGATTATCAAGATAGTGGACCTTATTATGCTTTTTACCACATCCAAGCGAGTAATCCAGCTGCGGTAGTCACTGCGATGGATAGATTTTGGGCTTCAGATTGTGGGAAGCAGTACCCGGCTGATGTTGCGTTAGCCCAAGAAATGTTTAATGGTGCGTATCCCTCAACCCACTTCATTATCAATACATTCCAAAATTCTAATGATCAGTCCAAAGCAGCAGAAATAATGCGTAGCTGCCCAGATGCTATAACTTTCTTGCAGGAGTTAGCGGCTTCAGGCACCACACCAGTTATGCAGTACATGGGCGCAGCACCTATTGATGAGAATGACTGGACTCAAGATACGGTCTTTTCAAAATTTGACATCATTGTCGAACCTCAAGATCAAGCAGCTTATGCTGGGGCTTATATGAAAATGATGAAAGCAGCATCCAAAGATATAGACATGCGTTCTTATGGTTTGGGCGTTATCTATTTTGGTCGTGACAAGTTCTCACACTGGGTTTGGACAGGAGCTCGCTCAATACCCGAACTTTCATCTATAAGCGAGCAGCTGTTAACTCACCCTGCATTTGCAAGATTTAATGCTGCTGTGGGCAGTAAGAGAACAATTGTAAATACGACTCAAGTGCAGATTTTGAAAGGGTATGAAAGGCAGTAGTCCCACTATAGTGAGCTAGGCCTCAACTATAAGCCTAGCTACCTTACTGCACGAAGAACGTTAGGCTCGCGGCTCATCGTTGCACTAACTCGGAAATATAGGAGCTTCGTCGGCAAGTATTACAGAAACCTGCTTTGAGTTGGTGGTTAATGTTTTTGACTGGTGGCGTCGATGGCGTTGTACTCATCCAGCGGCCGGACCCAAATATTGCGGTATCTAACCTCACTCCGGTGCCATTGCAGGGATAGCGGAAGTTTTTCCGCATGGTGCTGGTATTCGGTATTGGCCCGCCAGCGCGACGGACCCAGATAAGGGTGATGCAGCTGCACCAATACGCCATTGTGCACCACCGTGACGTAGGCGGGCGACTTTAGAGATTTGTCTTCATTGAAGCGTGGCGCGCGAAAAAAGATATCATAGGTTTGCCACTGCCCCGGGGGCTTGCTGGCATTGACCATAGGCGGATGCTGGCCATAAAGCGCGCCGGCCTGGCCATCGGCATACGTCGGATTTTGGTAGCTATCCAGCACCTGGATCTCGTACAACCCCATGAATTGAATACCGCTGTTGCCCCGGTTTTGGCCTTCGGCCTGCGGTGGGTTTGGCGTAGACCACTCCACATGTAATTGAATGTCACCGAAGGACTCTATCGTTTCCTGACCTCCTTTCCCCATGATCATAGCGCCGTTTTCGATGTGCATCTCCTTATTGCGGAACTGGTCCAGATTCTCACCATTAAAGAGCACCAGAGCATCCGGCGGGGGTGGCACGGCCTCCTGACGGTTCGCCGGGTCCACGACTTTAGGCTGCGGTCGTTGCATATCGTGCACCCGCCACTTCTGCCCGTGAATATAAGGCGTTTTGGTAATGCCCAGTTGCGCGGGCGTGACCCCATTCAGCAACAGATTAGAGGCAAGAAGAATCACTAGACTCAGCAGAAGCACATTGGTCAGATGGCGGGTCATGCGAACACTCCTTTTTTCCACTGCTTGGCCGCATAGTCGCAAGCTCGAGCGGTCAGGGCCATATAGGTCAGTGATGGATTGGTATTCCCCGACGATGTCATCGCTGCGCCATCGGTGATAAAAAGATTAGGGATGTCATGAGACTGATTCCAGCCGTTAAGGACGGAGGTCTTGGGGTCAAGTCCCATGCGTGCGGTGCCCATCTCGTGGATAGCCTCTCCCGGGTCCCTGGCCTGGGGATCAGCCATCACCACAGCAGCACCTGCAGCAGTTAGTATCCGCTGCGCCTGCCGCCCCATGTCTCGTCGAATCTTATGTTCGTTGTCCCGCCAACCCATATCAATATTGACTAGCGGAATGCCATATCGATCTTTCTTCACCGGGTCCAGAAATACACGGTTATCCCGATGCGGCAGACATTCACCAAAACCGGTCAGTGCGAACATCCAGGGCCCGGGCTTGCGCAGGGACTCTTTGTAGGCCGCACCAAATCCGGCGCGCTTAAAGGTAAAACGGTAATCCATGCGCAAAGTAAAGGTCTGAAAAGAGTAACCGCGTATAAAATCCGCATCCTCATCCTGCTCGTTAAGATTTCGATAGCGCGGAATATAACCGCCGGTAGGACGATAGCCATAGTAATAGCGATCCAGATCATCCATAAAAATTCCGACTCCGGCTGAGACCATGTGGTGATCCATCAGGTAGCGACCGAGCACGCCGCTGGAATTGGCGAGTCCATTGGGAAAGTGCTCGGAACGAGAGTTGAGTAAAATCTGGGTGCTGGCTATCGTTGAGGCACACAGGAACACCATGTCCGCGCTGAAGGTGAATTTTTCCTTCGTGTTTGCATCGATGACGCGCACGGCACTTAAACGCCTTTTCTCGGCATCATAGACCAGCGATTCCACGACACTGTCCGGCCTGACCGTGAGATTACCGGTGGCCTGTGCGGCAGGAAGGGTAGAGCTCTGGGTGCTGAAGTAACTGCCGGTGGAACAGCCCCTGGGACACGGGCCGCAGTAGTGACAGGCGGCACGACCGTTATGATGCCTTGTAAGAATGGCAGGACGGCCAATTGTGAAAGTCAGGTCAGGACATTCTTTTGTCAAGCGTCGCTTGATGGTTTTTTCGACCGCGTACATACCCATCGGTGGCAAAAACTCGCCATCGGGAACGCTTTCCAAGCCTTCTGTCTGGCCAGACACGCCGATAAAACGCTCCACATAACTGTACCATTCCTTAATATCGTCGTAGCGAAGCGGCCAATCCACACCATGCCCATCCCGGGCATTGTCTTCAAAATCCTGTGCGCCCCGGCGGTAGCATTGCCGACCCCATACCAGCGATCGTCCACCGACTCGTGAGCCGCGTACCCAGTAGAAGGGATTATCTTTGTCGAACACATAGGGGTTCAGGCGGTCGTTATTGAAAAAATGCCGGTTGCTGTCGTCCACCGGCGCGCTGTGATGCTGAATGGCATAATCACTTTTGTTCAGCTCCCGATCGGGAAAACCGCCATTAGGTAATTTCCAGGGCGGGACATGTTCGCCCAGATAGTCGCGGCCATGAACCAACTCACTGCCGCGTTCCAGCACCAGGACTTTTAAACCTTTTTCGGTCAATTCCTTGGCGGCCCAACCACCTGTGATTCCCGAGCCGACTACAATAGCGTCAAAATGATTTTTTCCTGGCATGGCTTTGTCTCTGAGTCAGGGAAGTTACATAAGTGGTGTGGGTGTCCAACTGCTATCGTTTTGATCCAGCGGGATATCCGCCTCGAAGCGCCCCGGCATGGGGTTATAACGTAGCGCTTGCTTACATCCAACTTCCGACATAAAGAAACCAAACACGGTTAGTTCCTTGAGCTGGGCTATAAAAGGGATAGCGTTCTTGTAACTGCCTGGGGTATCGACCCGTCCTTGTTGGTACCAGGGGTGATCGCTGTAACGGGCTTCAAATGTTTCTAGCAAAGCTTGACGCTGCTTAGGATCGGAGTCCACAAAGGCCTCTTTATGGCGCTGTCGAGCCAGCTGATCGATTTCTTCAAGACCCCGTTTGAATTCTGTTCGTTCATCATCGGTCATCCAGTTTGCCACCAACAGTTCGATAAATTTTGGTACGGCCGCATCCAAAGCACCGGGTGAATTGGCGGTTGCAGGGATAATGATATCGACAATCGCTGACACCCGCTGACGCTGTGCGGGAGAGAATTCACTAACCGACTGCTGGATAAAATCAGGGGCCTTAAACAGATACTGTTTTTCCCCGTTTAACAAGGCGGCCAGTGCGCGGGTGTGAACCAGCCCTCCCAACATCATGCTGGCGATACTGATAAACTCACGGCGATACAATTTGGTCTCCTTTTACCAGTGTGATTCCTAGCGATCCTTTCACTTTGGGCAGTTCCAAGCCTAACCTTTAGGTGGCCTCGTGTATACACTCTTTTGATGGCTGATATTGAGCACAAGCTTCATTAGAGGAGGGAGTATCATCAATTAATTCGAAGAAAGCTGACAATTTCGATTTTGGATTGCTGTTACTGGATACTGGAATGCGCTACATGGAAGCCGTGTCACTACCATGGACATCGATCGATATGGATAAGCCAACGATTGTTGAGAATCTATGGTGCCCAGGAGAAGACTCGAACTTCCACGTCCATAAGGACACTAGCACCTGAAGCTAGCGCGTCTACCAATTCCGCCACCTGGGCATAGGGGGCAAGAGCCTCTGATTAGGCGGCAGGCGGTTAAAAGTCAAGCGCAGTGACGCGGCCAAAAACCTTCATCTCACTTGCGATTTAGTCCAAGAGTATCGCGTCATATGCTATCCAGAACCAAATGGTTAAAAATAATAATCGGGATTGGCCTGACATTTCCTGGAAAAGCTGGATGTGCTTGGAGGTGAGTGAGAAATGTCAGTAACAAACTCTGCTGCCAGCCAGCGTTACAAACTTTGTTACAAACTAACTCAACTATTGCGATTCATAATTAGCTTAGAATCCACAAAAGTTAATCTATAACTTTCCAATATAGAAAGTTATTACTTTCCATTATGGAAAGTAAGTGGTAAAGTTATTTCATTAATATAAATTATAGGAACAGAAACTATGAATAATGAAAAAGAAACTATATCCAAAGAAGAGGCGGCTGCGACATTAAAATCAGTAGACTCAACCAAACGTGACGCCATCCAGTCATTCAGAATACCTTTATTGCTTATAACGCTAATTAGCTTAAGTTACTCCCTTGTTGTTTTTAGTTGGGGGATGACAGAGCATGACAATTTGTGGGCTTTGGGCATGTATATAGGATCGGCTAGCTTTAGTATATTTGTAGCTTTCTATTTATATACCTTCCGTCTTTTGGGCATAAAGGTAAATATTTTACCTCGTTCAAAAGAGAGGATAAAAAGTGAGCTTGTTTTACTTCTTATATTTGCAGTTATTCTCATTTTGGGAAGACAATTTCGAGTTTATGAAGGGTTCGAATATGCACCTCACATAGCCGCATTAATTGCAGGTGGTTATATGGCATATCTGCTATATAAATATCCTACTGGTGAGTCCTTACGGGGAATCAAACATAATGACTAAGGTAATGTTCGACACCATTATTCATGCACCAAATCGCCTGCAAATATGTGCTTTGTTGGACACAACAAAAGAGTTGGAGTTTCAGATTATTAAAGAACAACTTGAAGTAAGTGATTCAGTGCTTTCAAAGCATTTAAAGGTATTGGAAGATGCAAGCTATGTGCAACTGATTAAAAAGACAGAATTTACCCGCCAACGAACGTGGGTATCATTGACGCCTAAGGGAAGAAAATCTTTCAAGCGTCATTTAAGAGAACTCAAAAGGATTGTTGGAAAAATATGATAAATTGGTACAAAGCAGATACAAACTTTTTTAAAAATACTATAAACAAAGGGTTTCAGAGTGGTAAACCTATTGAGTGGGAATGAAGTGAATAAAATCGAAACCTTAGCAAAATGGCTTCTTTTTGTTCTAGCAATAAGCATTACGCTTATAGCTTGGTTGTTTTTAGTTGATAACACTGAAGACAAAACATTGCTTTGGGCAAGATATACAGCTCGAATATCTTTTTTCTTTTTCACAGTTAGTTTTCTTGCGAGTTCGATACATTATTTTTTATCTAATTCTCTAACAAATTTTATAAGAAATAATCGCAGACATATCGGATTATCCTTTGCTTTAGCTCACACAATACATCTAGTCGCTTTGACAAGTTTTTTTGTTACTACTAATCAAAATCCCGATATTGTTACTGTTTTAGGTGGTGGTTTAGCTTATTTAGCAATGTATATCATGGCGTTTACATCAAACGATAACGCTGTAAGAAAAATTGGATTTAAAAGATGGAAATTAATTCATAAGCTAGGCGCTAACTATATAGCTTTTATATTTGCGTTTACCTATCTAGGTAGATTAACAAAGGAAGAATTTAGTAGTGTCGAATTTAATTTGTTATTCAGCATAATCATTGGTGCTTTTGCATTAAGAGTGCTGTATTTTTTTAGAACTAGGAGGCCTTAATCTCACAGCAAGGGATTTTGCCAAGATTGGTGAGCTGTATAGAAATAAGGGGCAATGGAACGGGCAACAAATCGTATCTAAAAACTGGGTGGATATGTCCGTTAAACCCTCCGCGGATCACTTGCAGGCGGGAAGAGTTATTGTCGGAGGCCACATTTTTCCCTTTGGTTACGGATATCAATGGTGGGTTCCCGAAGGAGACATCGGTGAGTTTGCTGCTATAGGAGTTTACAACCAGTTTATCTTTGTCGACCCCTCACGCGATGCCGTCATTGTTAAGTTGTCTGCCAACCGGGCCTATGGCACTTCGCCAGATGAGGGCATTAATCGGGAGAGAGAGACCGTCGAATTTCTGCGCACCCTTGCCAAAAACCTGGATTGAGCGTTGCTCAAAGAAATCTATTAGTCCGATGTTATAATTTAGGTACGAAGTTTGTAGGAAACAAAGGGATTCAGTGGTGTTTTTGGGGCAAATATTATGACCAAAGGAATGCATCTCTTACAACGTATTCTACAAACCTAGTAAATACAGGGGTTTTAGAGGGTGCAATCACTGAGTGGGAGCAGCCTGTCTCATGTAAGCCTTATTCTTATAAGGTAGGATGTTTTTGGTGTTAATACAAAATAATCTCTTCAGTGTTTTAGGTTTTCGAAGAATGTTAAGCGTGTATTTTTTTAAGCGGTTCCCTACATTTATCTCACTGCTATGCATCAGTGTGGTCTTGTCTGGTTGCGGCGGTGGTGGGAGTGGTAATACGAAGCTACCTGTCCTTCCAGCATCGGGTCCCAGCTCACCAGAGACGCCAGAAAATACTTACGATGTTATCGTGATAGGTGCTGGAAGTGCCGGTTTGTATGCAACCAAAACCTTGCAAGGTTATGGTTATGATGTGTTGATAATAGAGGCTACCGATCGTATAGGCGGTCGGGTAAAAAGCGCCTCTCTTGGGGATATGCGTGTAGAACTGGGCGCTGAGGAGCACTATATGGCTGAGGGGGACAATCCTGTTTGGCCTGCCATTAGCGGGGAGTTCGGTGATCATATCTATGTTCAACCTTATGAGGGACTGACTGCCTATTCAATGGACGAGGGCGTCAATACTTGCTGGACCAAGAGTTTCGCGCTTCGTCCCTGTACTAATGATGCTGATGTAGTCACTATGTGGGATTTCTGGGATTGGTACTGGCCGCCTCAGCAACACCAAAATCCGTCCACGACACTCGCCGAAGAGGTGCAGAGCGAATTTGGTGTCGGTGCGAATCATCGAGGATACCATCTCTATGATGCAGGCATCGCGGGAGGCACCTTTGCTACTAATCTACACAAGCTAGGAGCCAGAAGTGTTGCTTTACAGAGTAATGAATGGACACTTTCAAATGGCGTCAGAGTGCTTGGCGACAAGAATTTGGGCTATCTCGACGCTCTTGAAACAGTATGGTGGGACGATGTAGTAGCCAACAGTGAGCTATTACTGAACAGTCCAGTGGAGACCGTTGACACCAGTGGAGAAAATGTACTTGTGATTGACTCTTCAGGTGAGGAGTATCTTGCTAGGCAAGTTATCATCACCGTGTCCATTGGCGTACTTCAGGCAGAGCTGATTGATTTTATACCAGACCTGCCATCAACCACAGTTGCAGCATATAACGGCATTGGTATAGACAGTGGAATGAAGGTGCCGATGCGCTTTGCCTCAGCTTGGTGGGAAACTGAGGGTGATCAATTAGCATGGGTAGTTACAGAAGGTGTCGCTGGTGCATGTTGGGTGCCAAGTAACTATAAGCATAACACTTTCTCTTATATTCTTATGTGTTACCCGATGGGTGATAACAGCACAACATTGAGTGAAATTGGCGCTCAAGCTGGTGGTGGATCTGATGGCGATCAGGCAATTATTGACGCAATTTTGGCAGATTTGGATAAGACCTTCCCACAGGCACTGGGCCAACCGTCGGAAAATTTTATTGACGGTTTAGTTCAGGATTGGGGTAGGGAAAATTACACTCTCGGTGCCTATTCTTATCCTAAGGTGGAGACGTTTTTATCCACCGAAGATAATAAACGACGAGATCTCAAAGCCCCAGTAGCCAACGATCGAATTTTTTTTGCTGGAGAGGCTACTCATGAGACCCACCCTGCTACAGTCGTAGGAGCTTTGCATGAAGGAGAGCGGGCGGCGCATGCGGTTCATAGTGTAAATGGCGTGCCTAACAATTCCCCCTAACCTAACGAGAGACTAAACAGGTTTGTTAGTTACAAAGTTTGTAAGGATCAAAGGGATCCGGTGGTGTTTTTGAGGCAAATAGTAGGTACTAGGGATAGTTTTGTGACGTTGCTGTCGTTATGAAAATGATATGTATTGAAAACGATTATTGGTTACGTTTTCTAAGAATCTTTTCTATGGTTGAGGTGCTTATCAGGCTTCCATCTTTCTTCAATGATTCGGCTAGTTTACCGTCTTCCGAAGGTGCATAAATATTGAAGAGGACAAGAGCTCCGTTGGCACCTCCTTGTTCCATATGTACATCGCCTGGCTGTTTATGTGCAAAATCTCCTGCAACTCTTACTCGCTGACCAATCTCTTTGCCGGTCTCAATATCGATATCTGTAACAAGAAGTTCACCTTCTAGAACAAGAGAGCTGGTCTCAGCGGTATGCCTATGAAAATGACAATAACAATTTGGTTCCCATTTAACCAAAATTTCCAAGCGTCCGTCTTCTCGCACATCAAGGACGGCGTCAGAGT
>Ga0206679_10002553_pt1 | contig 14388 bp, 17 predicted proteins | sample M110012015metaG_FD_155464 | JGI IMG/M metagenome (GOLD analysis project Ga0206679, IMG submission 155464) | Ammonia-oxidizing marine archaeal communities from Monterey Bay, California, United States - M1 100m 12015 | ecosystem: Environmental > Aquatic > Marine > Intertidal zone | place: USA... | reverse complement strand
TAGAACTCGGCCTCGGAGCCGGTTGGTATGAGGCTGAACACCAGGCCCAAGGTCTGGCCTTCCCACCAATCGAAAAGCGCTTCGATCTGCTCGAGGACACCCTGGAAATCATGACCGGGATGTGGAACACGCCGATCGGAGAGACCTTCGACTACTGCGGCCGGATGCTGACCATCGAGAGTTCACCCGCTCTGCCGAAACCCACACAGAGGCCGGGTCCGCCGATAATCATGGGTGGGTCAGGTCCTAGGCGAACACCTCGGCTGGCTGCCCGTTTCGCCACCGAGTTCAACGTCCCGTTCACGCCGCCGGAGAGATGGGCAGAAGTGGCCGCCATCGTGCGTGACACTTGTCGGGCCAGCGGCCGGGATCCTGATGACCTCGTCTACTCCAGTGCTCAGGTTGTCTGCTGTGGTGAGGGCGATGCCGAAATGGAACGGCGCGCAGCGGCGATAGGACGGCAATCCGATGAACTCCGCCAAAATGGGTTCGCTGGAAGCCGAGAAGAACTGCGCGCAAGGGCCACTGAGTTCTCTGAACGAGGATGTAATCGGGTCTACCTGCAAGTCCTTGACGACCAGGACCTAAACCACCTCGACAGTATCGCCGAGGCGCTACTGACCTGACCCCTGTCCATGGGGTAGGTAAACGTTTCCGCTGTTCTCAACGGCATTATGTGCGGGCGGGGCGACATCAGAGCCCCCACGTGTAGACCCGCGTTGCTAGCGGGCCCACCTGTCGGTGTTCCGCATCAGTCGTTTCGCCTCAGACCGCTCCAACGTTGCCGACGGAGGTGGTGCGCCAAGCGGAATCAAACGACAGGCAACGGCGCGGATCGTGTTCGGGTCCCCATGTTTGGCAGAGTGGGATTGTGGGAATCTGGGAATTGATTGGTGGTTTCATTCTCATTGCGATCGGCGGAACTATCGCTGGTGCTCTTGGTTTCGGCGGGGGGGTTGTGATCGTTCCGTTCTTGATCCTGGTTAATCCAGATTTCGTCCCAGTCCCGATTGTGCTCATGACACCTGTATTTGCAGGTCTGGTTGCGTTTAGAGAGCGGCGGTGGGTAGACCTCTCCGTCCTGAAGTGGATATCAGTTGGTTTTATCCCTGCGTTGGCAGTCGGCTCGTTCACCCTCATTGCTGCCAGCACGGAAACATTGGGTGTCCTTATCAGCGTGTTGCTGTTAGCCGTCATAGGGATGCAAATAGCCCGCCCTCAACTGAAGCATGCGACTTCGACACTCGTGTACGGCGGCGCCTTAGGCGGATTCATGGCCAACACGGTGGGCATACCCACCGTTGGGTTGGCGCTCGCTATGAGCAATTTCGAAGGCCCAACCTTTCGGTCCACCCTCAACACCTGCACGACCGTGCTGACGATGATCTCCATCGTCGTGCTCGCCTCGACAAATCAGATCGATGGCACCGACCTGATCACAGCCACCGTCCTAGTCCTCGGATCAACAGTCGGTTTCTTTCTCAGTGGGCCTGTCCGTCATGTCGTGGACCGAAGGGGGATATCCCAACTGGTCTACGCGGTGGCTGCGCTAGGTGCAGTCAGCCTGCTGATTCGATCCGTGACTTGATCGACATTGCCGCGTTGGGATTGGTCGACATCGGAGCCCCCAGGTGTAGATACGCGCAGGCAGGACTAGGTGCAACAAGAGGCGACTGGGTGGTTTCGGGACGAAATCTGCCACCCCTTCCCTTAAGGACAGTGTCCCACCGCAAACTGTCCCCGCCACAAAACACCTGGTCAGAGCGTTGGGACACTCTGACCAGTCTTATAGGGGAACTATTGCTATGCCATGGGGTGTACACGACGGGCTCAAGCCGAGAGATTCCGGCCTATACACCCCATACTGATAGAGCGTCGTACCCAGCTGCTGGGATACCACCGGACCCGGGGTGTTTCGGAGCCTGAAGAGAGATAAGTGGAGACTTGGAATTTTCTGGAAACAGCCGCTCTGAGAGTCGTTCGGGCCTAGGTCGCTTATCCGCTGTCGGGGCAATTGTCTTGTGGTCTATCGGCACAGTGATGATCGCCCATATCGATCTTCCAGGAATACAAGCTGCATTTTGGCGACTAGTGCTAGGTGCTGGGCTTTACCCGACCTTCTTTTATGCGAGTGGCCGCCGTCTGAGTTGGAGGCAGGTTCGGCTTGCTGCGCCGTCAGCAGTCCTGTTCGCAGTTCAGCTAGGGGTGGCCTTCACTGCCGTAAAAGCCACCTCGGTGGCAAATATGACGACCATTGCGGCCCTTGTTCCAGCGGTGCTCATCATTGTTTCTTCGGTTCGCTACCGCGAGCCGATTGGCATCAAAACAGTCCTTATGGGTGGGGTCGCAGTGATCGGTGTGGTGGCGATAATACGCAGTGCACCAGGCGCTGACGGGGTGACAAGTTTGCGTGGTGACCTACTGGCAATAGTTGGAATGCTCATGTTTGCCGCATATTTCGTGCTCGTGAAGGAGGTCAGACAGCATCTCGATACGTTCAGTTTGCAGACGTTGACAATGGTTATCGGAGCGGCGGCGCTATACCCGTTCGCAGCGATTGAGGCGGGCCGCCTCATGGCGCCGATTCCCTCGCTGGGGAATTGGGTCTGGGTGGCGGCAGTTCTGGCCGTGCCTGGTACGGGACATTTTCTAATGAACTGGGCCCACCTCCACATAAGTCTGACAGTGTCTGGGATGCTGACCCTTGGTATCCCAGTTCTTTCGGCTATCGGGGCTTGGCTTGTCCTGGGCCAGGAAATGACTCCCATCCAGATGGGGGGGATGGTCGTGGCGCTGGCAGCTCTCGTCGTCGTTGTCGTGGACCAACCTGGAATACCGACTCAGCAACCCAAGAGTTCACCTATCTAGCTCTATTTCGCCCAGGTGGAATCGAAGCTTTAGTCCGCCTCCTAGTGCGCCAGCTGTCCGCCTGGCGGGACGCCGACCTGCGCCAACGCAGTTCGGCGGACACCTGCCGACTACCTTGAAGGCGGAAACAAAAGCACAACCCTTGCTCTGGCCCCACCTAGGTGGGTGACGGTGAGCCGACCTATAGGCGGGGTTCTGTCCACCGGCCCCTTGCGGGGGTCCGGATGGGTGACCATCCATCTATGCGGCCAACCCGGGAGGATCCACGGGCGGACCACCCTCTCCCTGTTCGGCCTTGCTCCGGATGGGGTTTGCCGAGCCGGCCGGGTCACCCCGGTCGCTGGTGCGCTCTTACCGCACCGTTTCACCCTCACCTGTGCTCGTCGTCCCGAAGGATTACGAGCCATCGGCGGTCTGTTCTCTGTGGCACTTTCCTGCGGGTTACCCCGACTGGCTGCTAGCCAGCATCCTGTCCTTCGGAGCCCCGACCTTCCTCAGCGTGGAGACCACGCCGCGGTCACCCGGTCGGCTCACCGTCACCGACCAGTCTGGCCCGAGATTTCCCTTGCGTCACCCAGTGTTGCGAACTAGCAACGCGCGGGCATGGACACTCTCCTCGACGCCTCCAGGCAGCCACCGCTGCCGAGTGCATCACTGGCCCCTTCGATGGAGCGAGCGACTGTGGACGTCGACGCGCTGGCCACGGTCGACACCAGCGGCCAGTGGTACCTGCACGGGGCCTGCCGGGGGCTGGATGCGGCGATCTTCTACCCTGACCCCGACATCGTCGAGGACGTTGCTCGTGCGCTTGCCGTGTGCGCGGGCTGCGATGTCCGGGAGACCTGCCTGGCCCATGCCCTGGGCCGCCGGGAACTCACTGGCATCTGGGGAGGGACGACCGAACGAGAGCGTCGTCAGGTGCTCCGTCGGCGTCGTTCGGCCTGACGGACCCGGGCCAACATGTCGCTGGAGGATCATGGGGGCTGGCCCGGCCTGCTCGATCGTCTGTGCAAGGGAGAGGACCTGTCGGCGCTCGAGGCTGAGGCCGTCCTTGCCGAGATCCTTAGCGGCGATGCCGAACCGGCCCAGATCGCAGGGTTCCTGGTCGGATTAAAGGTCAAGGGGGAGACGGCTGAGGAGACCACTGGATTGGTGCGGGCCATGGTGTCGAAGGCCGAACCGCTAGAGCTACCCGAGGGCACGATCGACATCGTGGGTACCGGTGGGGTGACCAGCCGTCGGGATGCCGCTCTCAATGTCTCGACGATGGCCTGCTTCGTGGCCGTCGGCGCCGGGGCCACGGTCTGCAAGCACGGGAATCGTCGTGCGTCGTCCACCTCCGGCGCCTTCGACGTGCTCGAGGCCCTAGGGGTGGATATCGACATCTCTCCGGACAAGTTGGCTGTTCAGGTGGCGGAGCATCGGATCGGGTTTGCCTTCGCCCGTACGTTCCACCCTGCAATGCGCTTCGCCGGACCTATCCGTGCCGGTTTGGGGATCCCCACCGTATTCAACGTCCTGGGGCCCCTCTCCCATCCCGGGCAGCCGCGACGTCAGTTGGTTGGTGCTGCCGATGCTGCGCTAGCCGACCGGATGGTCGAGGTCTTCAGGGTGAATGGCTCGCTCCATACGTGGGTGGTCACTGGACATAGCGCTCTGGACGAGATCTCCCTGACCGGAACCACTCGGGTGGTCGAACTTCGAGAGGGCAAGGTGAGGGAGTGGATTCTGGATCCGATGGACCTAGGCCTCTCGTTGGTTGACCCCGGTGAGTTGGCGGGAGGTGGCCCCGAACGCAACGCCGAGATCACTCGGATGCTCTTCGATGGCTCGGAGACTGGGGCGCGTCGCGACATGGTGGCGCTCAACGCTGGAGCCGGCTTAGTGGTGGCCGGTATCGCCGAAGACATTGCTGACGGGTTGGAGCGGGCCATGGCGGCCATAGCCGATGGTTCGGCTGCCGCGGTGCTGGCTTCCATTACCGAATGAGTGCACGCCCCAGTCTTCTCAGCAGTCCGGTGATGTGCCAGAGGGCCGTTCGCCGGTTGCCAAGAACCTGACCGTTAGATGGGTCGCGCACGGGTCCCAGGTGGATGGAGCATGAGTCCACCTGGATGACGTCACGACGGTTGAGTCGTCCAGGTGTCGGGCGACGGACCGGGCCCATGAAGACGGGGTGACCGGGTCAAGGTCACCAGCCAGGATCAATGTCGGGACCGGCGAGCTCACAGGCAGACGTGTGGAATGGGCCGTGGGTGGAACCTGCCAGGCGGCACAGCGGGCGCGCAATGCCACCCAGCGGGTGTGCTCGGCCCGGTGGATCGGGTCGTTGGCGTTGGTGGGTTCGAAAGACATGCCGGATAACTGGTCGCCGCAGGTAACCGCTGCCCACACTCCCTCGGACAGCCTGTCACCGGTATTCCCGTTTCTGGTGACCTCTCTGTCGGAAACGACGTTTCGTGTGCTGTCGACAATGGTGGTTTCGGCGGAGATGAGCATCGCCATGGCCTCAGCTAACCGATCGGCGACAGCCATTTCCAGCGCCTCGGGGAGCAGTGCTGGGCCGTTGGGACGGCTGAGAGTGTCGACTCCGGCTGCCAGAAACACGGTGTCGTCGACTGTGAACGACCGGTCGTCCACTTGGACGACCACTGGGTTGGCTTCCAGGTGGTTTAGGACCCAGCGAAGTGGCTCAACCACTCCCGACGGGCAGGACCCGTCGCCGGTGCATCGGTCCTCCAGCGTGAGGAGAGCAGCGAGGATGCCTTGTGGGAGGTCGGCGGTCTCGTCGGCATCGGGCGGGACTACCGAGTCCAGAACTGCCGAGACGATCGCCGACTCGTCACGGCGCATGAGCTCAAGAGCTACCCGGCTACCGAAGGACACCCCATGGAGGTGCCAACGGTCAATGCCCAATGCCTGCCGAACAGCTACTAGGTCGATGGCGATCTGCTCCACATTGACCGACGAAGGGTCGATCCCGCTTTTGATCAGTCGGTCCCGGCACGCACGGTCTCCGGCTAGTGCGGCTTCCCCAGCGTCCGGTCGTCTCATTTCGGGACAGTCCATGGATGGGGTGGAGTCACCTCCTCCTCGTTGGTCCACCAACACCACGTCGTGGGTATCGAGAAGCTCGGAGCGGGGGGTTAGCCACCGGTACCGGTCGGCCACGGCACGGCCACCGGGACCGCCGTGCAGGAACAGAACAGGGTTTCCGGTGGGGTCGGGGGCGTGCAGTAGGGCCACCGAGATTGACGCGCCCTCCACCTCGATCCGGTGGCAGGTGACGGTCAATTCGGAGGGGACCGGTTCGCCGGGACAGGTCCCGATGGCGAGGTGGGTTGCCAGCGTGGCTCCCTCATCGGGCGGATTGGTGGTGCAGCCGTTCAAGCTGATGACAAGGAGGACTGCTAACGCGAGTGAGCCTGGGCGAATGGGCACCTCGGCAACGGTAGTCAGCGACGTGGGTGGCGATCGGGCCCGGCTCGGAAGGTTGGTGGCCGGTTGACTGGTTCGGCCAGTACTCCGTCACAGCGTTTGACCACTTAAACGAATAGAAGTTCGCCATGCAAGCAACGGTCGGACATGTTCCAGAGAGCGCTGTCACATCCCATCGTCAGGATGGATACATGGACAAATCACACAACATCGTCACCCCGGACATCCCTGTCACAGACACACTCACTATCGACTGTTCCACCTGTTCTCAGCGACACACGCCCACTTGCGACGGCTGCATGGTGACCTTTATCTGCAGTCGAGAGCCAGGAGACGCAGTGGTCGTCGACCTGGGCGAGTTCCGGGCCTTGAAGGTCCTCGGCGACTCAGGCCTAGTACCGCCACTCAGGCACTCGAGCTCTACCTGACGGACACCGCCGCGGTCACTGAAAGCTAGAGCCGACATGGAAGGCTGGGGGCATGGTCCCCGGTATGACGACCGATCCGTCGGCCCTAGCGGAACAACTCCTCACCTTGGGCTCGGCGGCTGGGCTGGACGCCGTGGGCGTAGCTGGGGCCCACCCGTTTGACGATGTTCGGTCCGAGATCGAACGGAGACGAGAGGAGGGCCTTCACGGCGGTATGCAATTCACCTTCCGGAACCCGGCCCGCTCGACCGACCCCGGGAGGATCCTGACCGGGGCACGGTCCCTGGTCGTGGGGGCCATGCGTACTCCGGCAGCTCGCTTGGCCGAGGTCGGAGCGGGCCGTATGCGGATCGCCGCCTATGCCCGTCACGACCACTACGCGGATCTCCGCCGGTCGTTGGAAGTGGTGGCCGACAGGCTCCGGTCCAAGGGGTGGCGGGCCATGGTCGTAGCCGACGACAATGCCCTGGTCGATCGGGCAGCCGCCGTCCGTGCCGGTATTGGTTGGTGGGGACGAAATGCCAATGTGTTGCTGCCGGGGCGCGGGAGTTGGTTCGTCCTCGGGTCGGTGGTTACCGATGCGCCGTTGTCGCCATCGGTCCCGTTGGACGACGGATGTGGAACATGCCGGCAGTGTCTCGACGGATGCCCGACCGACGCCATCCTCGAACGAGGGGTTATCGACGCACGACGCTGTCTGGCATGGCTGGTACAGGCGCCGGGCCCGATTCCCCGAGAGTTCCGTGAGGCGCTTGGTGGGCGGCTCTACGGATGCGACGAGTGTCAGGAGGTCTGCCCGGTGGGTCGGTCAGATCGGATCACCGAGGGGTCCACTGACCCGAGCGCCGACGTGGATATCGCCGAGGTGCTCGACGCTACTGACGAGGAACTGCTGGATCGGTTTGGCCGCTGGTACATAGCGGAGCGCGATCCACGGTTCCTGCGTCGCAACGCCCTGGTGGCGCTAGGTAACACCGGTCAGGGGTCCGACCCCGAAGTTCAGGGACGGCTGAGTCGGTGGCTTGCCGATCGGGATCCGCTTCTGCGGGGGCACGCCGTCTGGGCGGCCGGACGCCTTGGACGACACGACCTCCTGGCAGGGGTGGATGCCTCGGAGCCCGAAGTGGCTGAGGAGTTGGCGGCCGCGAGCGACAGGGTGGGGTTGTGAGGCGTCACCTCCTCGTCACCAACGACTTCCCACCGAAGGTTGGAGGCATCCAGTCCTACTTGTGGGAACTTTGGCGTCGCCTGCCGGCCGAAGCTGTGGCCGTTCACACTACGCCGTACGCCGGAGCCGATCAGTTCGACGCCGAACAGTCCTTCGCCGTCACCCGGTCCCGGGAACCGGTTCTCCTGCCGACACCGATGGTGTCACGCCGAGTCGAGCGTCTAGCCGAGCTCCACAGGGCCGAGCTGGTGATCTGGGACCCGGCGCTCCCGGTAGGCCATGCCGCGCATCGGGTGGACCGTCCGTACGCCGTGGTACTCCATGGAGCCGAGGTCACCGTGCCCGGTCGGCTCCCCGGAACCCGTCAGCTCTTACGCCGGGTCCTGCGAGGTGCGTCGTTGGTCATTTGCGCTGGGCGCTATTCCGCAGCCGAGGCTGAGCGTGCGGCCGGCCATCCGCTGCCCACCGTGATCGTGCCACCGGGCGTCGACACTGACCGCTTTCGACCCCTTGATGCGTCTGAGCGGTCCTCGGTCCGTCGGGAGCTCGGTCTTCCGGTAGACGTACCGCTTGTCGTGAGTGTGAGTCGCCTCGTGCCGCGTAAAGGAATGGACACCCTGATCCGTGCTGCCAGTCGGCTTAGCGAGCGGATTCCCGACGCGGTGGTAGCCATCGCCGGATCGGGTCGCGACCGAGCCCGACTGGAGGGGTTGGTGGCGTCGACCGGCGCGCCAGTTCGATTGTTGGGACGGGTGCCCGACGAGCTTCTGCCGGGGATCTATGGCGCCGGTGACGTGTTCTCGATGTCCTGTCGGAACCGATGGGCTGGGCTGGAGCAAGAGGGCTTTGGCATCGTGTTTGTCGAAGCCGCGGCGGCTGGTGTTCCGGCAGTGGCAGGTGACAGCGGCGGTTCTGCCGAGGCGGTGGCCGACGGGGAGACCGGCCTGGTGGTTCGCCGTCCCGGTGATCCGCTCCGGGTGGCCGAGGCACTCGCAGACCTCATCGACGATGAACCCCGACGGTTGGAGATGGGTCGTCGTGCCCGAGCGCGGGCCGAAGCTGAGTTTTCCTACGACGTATTGGCGGCCCGCCTGCGAGAGGGGCTGGACACAACTGAACTCCGCTCCTGACCGGAGCGGAACGGGGTACCTGCTGTCAGAGTGGGGAGGGCTATCGTCGACAGGAAGAGGAGGAGGATGATGACCGACCACGCCAGCCAGCACGTGATCGTGAGGGCCACGCCGGAGCGCTGTTACGAGATGGTGCTCGATGTCGAGCGCCTCCCGGAATGGACCCCTGACATCAAGGAGGCCACTGTTCTGGTCCGCGATGATCAGGGTCGTCCAGGTGACGTGGCCTTCCGTGCAGCGGCCATGGGCCGCAGCACTACCTACACCCTCCGGTACAGCTATGGCTCCAATCCGTTGCGGATCTCGTGGCGCCTAGTGGAGAGCGACCTGCTGGAGCGGATGAGCGGTGAGTACGAGTTCCTTACCGTTCCCGGTGACGCCGACTCCACTCGGGTCGTCTATGACCTTGACGTGGATCTACTCATCCGTCTACCGGGATTCGTCCGTCGCCGCCTCGAGGCCAAGGTGGTCCATGCTGCTATCGACGACCTCAAGGCTCGGATCGAGGTTGGCACGCCTGCCGGCTGAACGAAGCCTCGCCCTCATCGACAACGAGCAGCGCCTTGATCAGGGCGTACGCAACTTTCGAGACGCCCTCGACCGACTCGAGGTCTGGGGACCGTCGGCTTGATTCAGTTTCCCGACTGGACGGGGAGGAACGATTGGTAGTTGTCGCAGGTGACCGGGGCTCCCTCCACGGGGGGCTCCCCATCACTCACCGGTACGTTGATGGCTTCAAGGGTGTCCGGGCCGGCGAGGAGCACGACCACCTGCTCGATTTCGGCCCCGATCACCAGCTGGTCGGCGGTGCAGACCAGCATGGCGAAAGCTAGGCGGTTACTTGCACTGTCGTCAGGCGGAAAGCCATCGAGCGTATCGAGGTGCACCTCCAGGAGTCCGCCGTCCAGCACTGTCCCGATGACGGTGCTGCCCTCGGCAAACGGCGAGATGAGCCCAGCATCCTGTTCGTCGGCACTCGGCCCGGCGAACACCTCGGCGAGGATCACGTTGATGGATCCGTCGCCTTGGATCTCCCGGTCTACTGGCTCGAGGACCTGACGGTCGTTCTCGTCGACACGTGCTAGGTAGATCTGTACCGTCTCGGTCGGTGAGGGTGCCTCGGTGGTAGTCGAGGCCGCGGGAAGGAGGGCGTCGGGTAGGTCGACGGCCAGATCCCGGGTTGAATCGTCCACCGGGATGCCGCAGGCACTGGTGGCCAGCAGCCCTATGACTAGTAGCCCGTTGGCAACCAGCATCCGGACGGGTCGGGCCGCCGACGGCCTGAAGGGGAGCATTGTGTGGCCTGTCCTGTTCACCATCACACCTCTGATTCCCCTAGGAGTGGGGTGAACGGCAGTTCCAAGACGAACCGGGCGCCGGAGCGTCCGTCAGCCCGGTCCTCCACCCAGACTCGCCCCCGATGGAGGCGGAGGTCCTCGGTCACCAGGCTTAGTCCCAAGCCGGTTCCCCCACCGGCACCTCGACGGCCCCCGGCGGAACCCCGAGCGAACCGGTCGAAGACCTCCTGCCGTTCGTGTTCAGGGATGCCCGGTCCCTCGTCTTCCACGGCGATCCGGATGACCTCGTCGTGTTCCATGGATAGGACCGTGGAACCCCCACCGTGTCGGCGAGCGTTGTCCAACAGGTTGGCCATCACCCGGGCTAGCCGTCGTTTGTCGGCGTCGATTACCAGTGAGTCAGTCTTTGGTGGCAATACCAGAGTCAGGGGCGGGTCCCCGGCTGCCGTCGCCCGGAGGAAGCGCACCAGGTCCACCTCGGTCAGGTCGAGGGCAGCTACCCCGGCGTCGTAGCCCGAAATCTCGAGCATCTCGTTGACGAGGCGGTTGAACCGTTCAAGGTCTTCCACGAGCAGGTCCAAAGCGATGCGGGAACGATCCGAGAGCTCTTCCCGTCGGGCTTCCAGTACCCCGACGCCAGCCATAAGCGTGGTTAGCGGGCTTCGGAGTTCGTGGCTGACATCTGAGGCAAACCGCGCATCCCGGTGGATGCGCTCTTCAAGGGCCCGGGCCATCTCGTTGAATGAATCGGAGAGCCGATCCAGGTCCGGGTCCGCCTGGGGTCCGAGGCGGGTGTCGAGGCGGCCACCGGCGATGGCCTCGGCGGCACCACGGACCCGCCGGAGGGGGCGGAGCATTCGGCCGGCCGCCCAGGATCCCAAGAGAGCGGCTAAGACGGTGGTCGCCGCGCCGGCACCTAGCAGGATGATCCGGAGGTCATCGAGGGTCTCGGAAACCTCCGCCAGGTCGACGACGGCGTAGTAGTCGGCGTCGAAGGCGGCCAAGGGAATACCGACCACGAAGTGCGGCTGACCGCGTAACGGCGTCAGGACCTGCCCGGCTATCCGGCCGTCGAGTCTGAGCATCAGATTGGGTGGGAGGTCGTCACGGTTTAGTTCTGGTGCTGGTAGCCAGTCGTTACCCAGTCGGATGATCCGTTGGCCTCCCTCTAGACGGGTCAGGGAGTCAGCGATGGCCTGAATGTCCTCGATGGAGGAGTCCGGCGTGAGTTGGTTGCTGAGGCGGGTTGCGTTGGCGACGGCCATGGCAGCCGCCGCCCCCTCCCGGGACTCGATGAGCTGGCGTCGGGTGAGGACGAGGGTGCTGAGGGCCAGCAGCATCGACACCAAGAGGCCACCCACAGCGAACAACACAGCAATCCGGTTTCCCAGGCCGAGGCGGCTGGTTTCGTCGGCCATTTGGTCTTCCGGTTCGGGTGGGGTGTCGACGGTAGCTGGTCCGGGACGGTCCGGTCTCAACCTTGGAACTTGTAACCCATGCCGCGGATGGTGGTCACGTAGCGGGGGTTGCCGGGGTCAGGCTCGATCTTGGTGCGGAGGCGTCGGACGTGGACATCGACGAGGCGCCCATCGCCGAAGTAGTCGTAGCCCCAGACCTTCTCGAGGAGGTCTTCGCGACTCAGCACCCGGCCGTCGGCGGTAGCCAGTTCGACGAGGAGGCGGAACTCGGTCCGGGTCAGGTGAACCTCGTCTCCGGCCTGGCGCACCACACCCTCCTCGGGAAGCACTTCCAGGTCTCCCACGTGGATTTGGTTGGGCTGCACCTCGTCGGACCTGACTCGCCTCAGCAGGGCGCGGATCCGTGCCGAGAGTTCCTTCGGGTCGAAGGGCTTACGGAGGTAGTCGTCGGCACCGGCCTCGAGGCCAGCCACTACGTCGTGGCTATCGGACCGTGCGGTCACCATGACGATGGGGACGTCTCCCAGTCTTCGGATGTTCCGACAGACCTCGAAGCCGTCTATGCCGGGAAGCATGATGTCGATCAGGACTACATCGGCGGGTTGGCGACGGAAGGCGTCCAACGCTTCCTCGCCGTTGGCCGTTTCCTCGACATCCCACCCCTCCTCTTCGAGCGCCATGCGCACCGCGGTGCGGATGCGTTCGTCGTCCTCGACGGTCAGGATCCGGATACTCATCCCCCGATGCTGCCCCATGGAGGGCCTCCGTGTCGCCTGATTGGTGCGCTGAGGGCATGAGGGCCGGCCGGAACCCGCTCCTTTGCCCGGCATTGGGGGTTAGACACGGTCGGCCTCGAGAGCTCGAAGGAGGTCCAGAAGGGGCCCGTGGATAGCGGCTGGCGCGGCCACAGTCATCTCCCCTGTGTTGGGCCGTCCCTCCAGGTCGGTGACTCTGCCTCCGGCCTCGGAGACTAGGACGGTCCCGGCTGCACAGTCCCAGGGGTATAGGCCTTGTTCGAAGTAGGCGTCGACGCGTCCGCACGACACCGAGGCCAAGTCAATCGCCGCGCCGCCCATACGGCGGATGTCCCTGATCTGAGGCAACAAGCCGACGAGAACCTCGGCTTGACGTCCCCGACGGCCAGGGTCGTATGAGAAGCCAGTGGCCACCAGAGCGGTAGTCAGATCGGTCGTGCCGCTCACCTGGACTGGTTGGCCGTTGCGGGTCGTGCCGTGACCAACCGCCGCGGCGAACACGTCGTCCAGTAGGGGATCGAGCACGACCCCGGCGACAGGTTCATTGTCCACTTCCACACCAATGGAGACAGAGAATCCGGGATGGCCGTAGACGAAGTTCGTCGTCCCGTCGATCGGATCGACCACCCAACGTACATCTGAAGTGCCCTCCACCCCGGTGCCCTCTTCTCCGAGGATCGAGTCTCCGGGTCGGGCATCGAGAATCCGGCTGACAATCTCGGCCTCGGACCACCGATCCACTTCGGTGACCAGATCGGTGGCCGTGCTCTTAGTGGACAAGACGTTGACTCTCCCCGCACGACGTCCGATCTCAGGGCCGACTGCCCGGGCTATGTCCAGGGCAAGGTCCCGGAGTGCGGTGTGGTCGACCACGATGAGGTGGATCAGTCCACCGGATGTCGATCCCGGGCGGCCTGCTGCCGCTCGGTGGCCTGCCATTCAGCCATGGCCCGCAACGAGAGTACCGCCACGACGGCCACCCCAACGGCTGCGAGGACCGCTCCGACGAGGCCCATTGAGCCGGCGAGGGCCGGACAGCCGTTGGCACACTGGAGATCGGTGACCGCGTGTCCGATCAGGCCGCCGGACCCCCCGGCCACGAGGATGGCGAGGAGAGCCAGGGTCCGAGCCAGCGTTGAGGGCTCGGCGGAGGAAAGGCCTGCATCGTTGGGTTCGTCCACGGGTGCAACGCTAGCGGTCCCCTCTGGGCGACTGTCAGACTGCGGTAATGACCGGACGACCCGATGGGGCCGGGGGGGCGCCCCAGAGATGGAACAGCGAATGGAGGGTTGGTAGCGGGCTATTGCTAGCCGGTGAGGAGAGGCGGCCCGCAGGGCTCCCAGATGAAGCGATCGGGACACACGTTCTACTGGTAGCAAATAGGCGGCGTGGGGGATCGGTGGACTGGAGTCCACCCGGCGGTGTGGTGGACCATGGGGAGACGCTTTTGGATGCGCTGACGCGAGAGGTGATCGAAGAGACCGGCCTACAGGTCGACGAGTGGTCCGCGCTCTGCTACGGGGTCCGAGTGGACTTTCCTGAGCGGGCAATGACCCTCAAGGTGGAGGTCTATCGGGCCCTATCGTGGCACGGAGAGATGGCATTCAGTGATCCCGATGGAATCGTGGATGACGCACGCTTCGTCGCTTTCGACGAGGTCGACGGCCTGGTGGCTGCGGCGCCGCCATGGGTACGGGAACCTCTGGGGGACTGGTTGCTGACATGGTTGACGGGCGAAGAGGACGAGGTACCGGCAGTCCACGGATTCGTGGCTCGGAAGCATGGGATATCGGCCCTCCCGAAGGAGTGGCTGGTGGAGCGAGCAGGTCGCCTGCCAAGTGAATGAGGTTTGGGGCGTGAGCAGCGAGACGCCCATCTTGCACGT
>Ga0206679_10002551_pt1 | contig 14392 bp, 10 predicted proteins | sample M110012015metaG_FD_155464 | JGI IMG/M metagenome (GOLD analysis project Ga0206679, IMG submission 155464) | Ammonia-oxidizing marine archaeal communities from Monterey Bay, California, United States - M1 100m 12015 | ecosystem: Environmental > Aquatic > Marine > Intertidal zone | place: USA... | reverse complement strand
CTTCATCATATCGTGCTGAAGCTCCCATAGGTGTATTAATTACAAATTGAATTTTATCATTTAATATTTCATCAACAACATTAGGTCTACCTTCACCAACTTTGAAAATTTGTTCGCAAGGAACACCGTTTCTAGATAAATATTTTGCAGTTCCTTCGGTCGCAATAATATCAAATCCAATCTTAATTAAATCTCTAGCAGCATATAATGCTTCTCTTCTATCGGCCTTATTAACAGAAATAAAAGCAGTCCCTTCTTTAGGGACTGTATATCCATCAGACTGCATTGCTTTTAAAAATGCAACTCCAACTTTATCATTAATGCCCATTACTTCTCCGGTAGATTTCATTTCTGGGCCTAGAAAAACTTTTTCATCTTTGAATTTTTTAAATGGAAGCACCGCTTTTTTCACTGCAATATGTTTGTGTCTTATATTTTTTAATCCAAAGTCTTTTAATTTGTTCCCAACAGATAATTGTGCGGCAATATTTGCTAATGGAATATTGCTATATTTGCTTACAAAAGGCACGGTCCTACTAGATCTAGGATTAACTTCTAATACATAGACTGTTTCATCTTTAACGGCAAACTGTAAATTAATTAGACCAACCACATTTAAGGTCTTAGCTAGCTTAGTAGTAACATCTATAATTTCCTTTTTGACTTTATTACTAATTTTGTGTGCAGGTAATACACAAGAAGAGTCTCCAGAGTGAATACCTGCCTGTTCAATATGTTGCATAATGCCCGCAATAAACACATCTTTGCCATCACAAAGTGCATCTACATCAAATTCAAATGCATTTTCAATGAATTGATCAATTAAAATTGGGTGATCACTTGTTGCTTCTGCAGATCTAAACACATAATCAACAAGTTCTTTTTTTGAATAAACAATTTGCATTGCTCGTCCTCCTAGGACATAACTTGGGCGAACCAAAACAGGAAATTCTGCTTTTTCTGAATATGCTACTATTTCATCATAATTTTTTGCAATGCAATAATTTGGAATTGTTATTTTTAACTTATTAACCAAATTGGTAAATGCTTCTCTATCTTCAGCCAAATTGATGCTATCAGAAGAAGTCCCAAAAATTTTTACCCCTGCTTCTTGAAGTTTGTTAGCAATTTTTAAAGGTGTTTGCCCTCCAAATTGCACTAAAACTCCATCTGGTTTTTCAAAATCAATAATATTCATTACATCTTCAAACGTGATTGGTTCAAAATAAAGCCTATCAGCTAAATCAAAATCAGTAGAAACCGTTTCTGGATTACAATTAACCATAATGGATTTATAACCAGCTTCTCTCAAACCATATACAGCTTGTACGCAACAATAATCGAACTCAATTCCTTGCCCAATACGATTTGGTCCACCTCCTAGAATCATTACCTTTTTACCTTTAAGTGGTTCAATATCATGTGTTTCTTCATATGTTGAATAACAATAAGGAGTTTCTGCTACAAACTCACCAGCACAAGTGTCTACTACTTTATATACAGGATTTAAATTTTTTCTTTTTCTCGCGTTTTGTATATCAAGAAGAGGGCGTTTTGTTATATGAGCAATTTGTTCATCTGAAAATCCATTCTTTTTTAAGGTTTTTAAATCTTTAATAGAAGTATAGGATTGTTCAATCTTTACAATTTCTGCAATTTCATGTAAAAACCAAGGATCAATCCCTGTATTTTGATAAATCTCATCAATGCTGAATCCTTGGATTAATGCTTCCTTAATTTTTAACATTCTAAAAGAACTTCCATCATTAAGAGATTCAATATCCAAAGATCTGAAGCGCTTAATCTCAGGATCATTATCTCTTGGGTCTTTTGGAGAAAAACCGGGCAAATTTAATTCTAAGGAACGGAATGCCTTTTGAAATGATTCTCTAAATGTTCTACCAATTGACATTACTTCACCAACCGACTGCATTTGAACGCCTAATTTACCTGAAGCAGATGGAAATTTTTCAAAATCGAATCGTGGAATTTTGGTTACAATATAGTCGATGGTTGGTTCAAACGCAGCTAACGTTTTATTGGTAATATCATTTTTTAATTCATCAAGTGAATACCCTACTGCTAATTTTGCAGCAATTTTTGCTATTGGGAATCCTGTGGCTTTTGATGCCAATGCAGAAGAACGACTTACTCTAGGATTCATTTCTATAATTACCATTCTACCGGTTTTAGGTTCAATTGCGAACTGAACATTAGACCCCCCTGTATCCACTCCAATTTTTCTTATACATTTGATTGCCCAATTACGCATTTTTTGGAATTCTTTATCGCTTAATGTCATCGCAGGAGCAACTGTCACAGAATCTCCGGTATGAATTCCCATTGGATCAATATTTTCAATAGAACAAATAATAATTACATTATCATTGAGATCTCTAATTACTTCTAGTTCATATTCTTTCCAACCAAAAAGATATTCCTCTATCAAGACTTGGTTAACTGGACTTTCTTTGATTCCTTGATTAACAGCGATTTGGAATTCTTCTTCATTAAACGCAACAGAGCCCCCTGAACCTCCAAGGGTAAAAGAAGGTCGAATGATTGCAGGAAGAGAAAAATCATTTAAAAGATTCATTCCTTCTTCAACTGATTGAATTGTATAGCCATAAGGCACTTCTAAACCAATAGCAGTCATAGCTTTTTTGAATTTTTCTCTATTTTCAGCAGTTTCAATTGCACGTTTATTAGCTCCAATCAATTCAACATTATATTTCTCTAATATCCCATTATTATATAGTTCCATAGTAATATTAAGAGCAGTTTGACCTCCAACTGTAGGCAATATTGCATGTGGTTTTTCTTTTTTAATAATAGCTTCAACATATTCTTTGGTAATTGGTTCAATATATGTTTTATCAGAAAATTGTGGATCAGTCATAATAGTTGCAGGATTAGAATTAATCAAAATAACTTTATAACCTTCTTCTTTTAAAGCCTTAATGGCTTGAGTGCCAGAATAATCAAACTCACAAGCTTGACCAATAATAATTGGACCTGCACCAATAACTAATATTTTTTTAATATCACTTCTTTTTGGCATTTTTGTCCATCATTTGAAAAAATTGTTTAAATATATATCTTGAATCATGAGGGCCAGGACTTGATTCAGGATGATACTGTACAGAATATGCTTGTAAAGATTTACATTCTATACCAGCAACAGTATTATCATTAAGGTGTGTATGAGTAATAACAGCATTGGATGGTAATGATTCTCTATCAACAGCAAAACCATGATTCTGAGATGTTATTTCAATTTTATTATTTTTTAAATTTTTAACAGGTTGATTGATCCCTCGATGACCAAATTTCATTTTAAACGTACGGGCATTTAAAGCTAATGCTAAAATTTGATGCCCAAGACAAATACCAAAAATTGGTTTCTTGCCAAGTAATTGTTGAACTGTATTAATACCATAATCAATTGCTGCAGGATCGCCGGGTCCATTGGATAAAAAAATACCATCTGGATTGTAATCTAGAATTTGTTTAGAACTAACTGAAGCTGGAAATATGGAAATTTCCGCATCATATTCAAGCATAATATTGTAAATATTCGATTTCATACCATAATCAATTGCCGCAATTTTATACTTCGCTTTATTTGGTGGAGAAAGTATTGTTTTTCTTTTTCTAGAAACTTCTTTGGCTAAATCTAGTCCTTCCATTGGAGGAATTTTTTTCATTTTTTTACTCAAACTTTTAATATCAAAATCTCTTGTCGAGATAATACCATTCATTGCACCTTTATCTCTAATATGTATAGTAAGCGCTCTTGTATCAATGTCTTGAATACCAACAACGTTATGAGCTTTGAGAAATCCTTTTAGGCTTTCAGTGGATCTCCAATTCGACGAAACAATAGATTCGCTCTTTATTATAAATCCTGTTGCATATACTTTGGATGATTCGATATCAGAATCATTAGAACCATAATTCCCAATGTGTGGAGAACACATTGTTATCATTTGTTTTGCATAGGATGGGTCAGTTAAAATTTCTTGATAACCTGTCATCCCAGTATTGAAACAAACCTCTCCAGAAGTTTCCCCTAAAGATCCAAGACTTTTTCCGGTAAAAAAAAGGCCATCCTCAAGATAAAGGATAGCCTTTCTATGTTTTTGCATGCTTGATTTTATATCATATAATTGAAAATTAAAACCTTATTTTTTTCCCACTTTCCATTGTCTTTACTGCAAGAGTTGTTAATAACAAAGAAAACAGTACAATAAAAACCATAGAACTAGCAAAAGGCGCATCTGAAGCACCTAGCGTTGCATATCTTAAAGAATTAATAGTATAGAATACTGGATTAACTTTGCTAATAGCTAACCCCCATTCTGGCAACATTGTTACAGAATAAAATATTCCGCCTAAGAAACTCAGTGGGGTAAGAACAAAATTTTGTATTAATGATAATTGATCCCAAGAATCAGACATTTGACCAATAAATAGACCAAGACTAGAAAAAGACCATGCTACAACAAAAATTATAAACACAGTAGAAACTGGATCTCTAATCTCCATTCCAACCATTATACAAATCAAAAGAATAAGGATACCATTAACAAAACCACGCACCGTTCCACCAATAATAAATGATAGCGATAATTCCAGGCTTGAAAGGGGAGTAATTAAAAGCTCGGGAAGGGTTTGAAGCAATTTCATTTGTAACATTGATGAAGCTGTATTAGCAACAGCATTTGTTATAACGTTCATCATTAATAAACCGGGCAATATATACATTTTATATGAAATACCATCTATTTCTGTTATTCTATCTTCGAGCGCTACACCAAAAACAAAAATATATAGTAGCGTTGTTACAACACCAGGAATGATTGTTTGTTTCCATACCGCAAAAAAACGTAAGACTTCTCTTGATGAAAGAGTATAAAATCCAACCCAATTTCTAATCATTAAGGGTTCTCCCTGTTAATTCTAAAAATACATCTTCTAGTTTTGATTTATCGATCGATGACTTCAAATTTGGTACTGTATCTTCAGCTATAAGCTTACCATTATTAATAATACCAACTCTTTCGCATAATAATTCTGCTTCATCAATATAATGAGTGGTTAACAGAATTGTCTTTCCTTCCTTATGTAATTGTTGCAGAAAATCCCAAAGATTGTGTCTCAATGCTACGTCAACTCCTGCTGTCGGTTCGTCAAGAATAAGTATTTCAGGATCGTTTGCTAAAGCTCTTGCAATTTGTAAGCGTCTTTTCATTCCTCCTGATAATTGACGCATTTTTTTATCTTTATGATTATATAGGCCAACTTTATGTAAGATATATTCTATTCTTTCTTTTGCATTTTTTCTTTCTATGCCATAAAAACCTGCTTGGAAATATAAAAGTTGTTCTACTGAAAAAAACCAATCATTACTTATTTCTTGGGGAGCAATTCCAATTTTAGATCGTGTATATCTAAAATCAGCAACTATATCTTTATTGAAAACGGTAATATTCCCCTTTGTAGGTTTCACAAGGCTTGTAATAGCATTAATAGTAGTAGATTTACCAGCGCCATTTGGGCCAAGAAGACCATAAAATTCTCCTTTTTTAATTAATAAATCAATTCCTTGAACTGCATATATTTCATCTTCATATTTTTTATGCAAATTTATTATTTTAATAGCCGTATCAGACAATTATTCCCCTTGTTCCATTTTATATATTACCCCTAAGAAGTCTACAATATAAAGTTCTTTATAAATATCTTCTCCAAAAGAAGATATCATATGCCTATCATCAGATAAAACAGATTCAGTAATCTCATAAATAATATCTTTTTGATAATCTAAAGCCCATAATTCCCCAGTACAAAAATCAGAGAAAATATATTTGCCATATAAATTATTTATTTTCTTTCCTCTATATACATAACCCCCGGTCACTGAACATCCAGATACATTTGTTTGTTTACGTCCAACCAGACTTTTCATATAATTTGCATCACTCGGATATTCAACAATAGGATTGATATATTGATTAGACACACATGTTGAATCTAGATAACAATGATTGCCTTCCATAATATTCCAACCAAAATTTGTTCCTCCTACACCTGATTCGATATAATCAATTTCTTCCCATGAATCTTGACCAACATCACCAATAAAAATATCTCCATTCATAGAATCAAACGAAAATCGCCAAGGATTTCTTAGACCGTATGACCAAATTTCTCCTTTTTTATTTTTATCATTATAAAATGGATTCGATTTGGGGATAGTATATCCAGAATCAGTATTAGTATCTATTCTCAATATTGTACCAAAAAGGTTGTCTAATTTTTGACCATTCCCAAAGGGATCACTTCTGCTACCTCCATCACCAAACCCAATGTATAAATAACCATCTTTAGGACCAAATTCAAGATGTCCACCATTATGATTATTAAACGGTTGTTCAAAACGTATTAAGATTAATTCAGAATTTTTATCAGCAATTAATGGATTTTCAGATACTTGCATTCTAGAAACAACAGAGTGATTATCTTTGTCAATATAACAAATGTAGAAATATCCATTTTCAATATAGTTTGGATCAAACACCATGCCTAAGAAACCTCTTTCATCTCCTGGCATTACAGATAAAGCTATTTTATTGCTGATATCTAAAAATAAATTTTCAGAGGGTATCTCATTATTAACAATAACAATTTCACCTGTTTGTTGAATCACATACATTGTATTAGTTTCAGGGTGGAAACGGACAAGCAGAGGTTTGTTTAACCCCTTTGCTACAATCGAAGATTCAACAACAAGAGCATCTTGTGCAAAAACAATAGTTAATAAAAAAAATATAAGATATCTAAACATTATTTTTCTAATAGTGTTTTAAATTTGTCTTCATTAATAATTTTAACATTATTTTTTCTAGCTTTTTCTAGCTTAGATCCGGGATTGTCTCCAACAACAAGATAATTGGTCTTTGACGATATGCTATTGGTTACTCTTCCTCCTTCTCTTTCTAATAATTCTTTAATCTGAAGACGCGAATAACTATTAAAGCTACCAGTTATAACAAAAATTCCCCCTGCAAATTTTAAAGAATCATTAAAAATTGTTTTTTTGATTAAAACCCCTTTTGTAAAACAATTTTTTACAATAATGCTATTATTGTTTTGGAAAAAATCTATGATTGATTGTGCAACAATTGACCCAATACCGTCAATATTTTCTAACTCTTCAAAGGAAATCTTTGATAAATTATCAACTGAAGAATTGCAATAAGAATCTAGTATTTTTGAAACATGTTGGCCCACATGTGGAATTCCAAGTGAAAAAACAAATCTAGGAAAGGTAGTATTTTTAGATTGTTCTATAGAATTAATTAAATTATTCGCTGATTTATCTTGAAATCTATCTAATGATATTAAATCAGAATAAGTAATTGTGAATAAATCGTCCACATTTTTGATTAAACTTTCATCCATTAATTGATCAACAATTTGTGGTCCAAGTCCATCAATATTCATTGCATTCTTTGAACAAAAATGTTCAATTGCACCTTTAATTTTTGCTTTACACTGTAAATTTATACAACGATAGGCTACTTTATCTTCTGTTCGTGCTATAGAAGAAGCACAAGAAGGGCATGTAAAATTGGAAATATTAAATTTTTTGGTATTAGTAGGTCGTTTTTCCTTTATTATCTCTGATACTTTAGGAATTAATAATAAAATCATTAATTCGAATATCTTTTTTGTCAATCTCATCTTGATTATGAAGAGTAGCACTGGTAATAACTGCTCCTGATATCTCCACATCTTTCACCTTAGCTACTGGAGTAATAACGCCCGTACGACCCACTTGTAATACTATATCTAATATTTGAGTTTCGGCTTGTTTTGACTTAAACTTTGCCGCTATAGCCCACCTTGGTGATCTTGCTCTTTCTCCAAGACTTTCTCTCAAATAATAATCATCAATCTTAATGACTGACCCATCAATCTCATAAGGTATATCATCTCTTTTTTGTTCAAGATTATTATGATACTTAATCATTTCATCAGAACTTTCAACTTTTTTAGATAAAGGATTAACTGGTAACCCAATAGAACGAATATAGTCTAACATTTCCCAATGTTTACCAATATTCAAATCATCCATACTACCAATTTCATAACAAAATATAGATAGTTTTCTTTTTGCTGTAACTTGTGGATCTAGTTGTCGCACGCTACCAGCAGCTGCGTTTCTTGCGTTTGCAAACAATTTTTGATCTTTTTCAGATCTAAACTTATTTAAATTCAAAAATTCATCTTTGAGCATAAAGATTTCTCCCCTTATTTCAATAAATGATGGAAATTTTTTCTCATTTTTTCTTAGCTGTAATGGAATTGCATTAATTGTTCTAATATTATGAGTAATATCTTCACCAGAATAACCATCACCTCTTGTAAGAGCACGAGTTAAATTTCCATTTTCATATATTAAAGAAACTCCTAAACCATCAATTTTTGGTTCTGCAACATAAGATGCATTTTCTGTATTTAACCATTTATTAATTCTTTTGTTAAAATCAAAAATTTCTTCGTTAGTAATTGCATTTGATAAAGATAACATTGGAGTACGATGATTAAAGCTTTCAAATCCACTTTCCACGGGATGACCAATTCTTTGAGTTGGTGATTGTGAATCAATAAATTCTGGATAGCCTTTCTCCAATGACTGGAGTTCCCTGAAAAGATTATCATATTCTTGGTCACTTAAAATAGGATTATCAAGAACATAATATGCGTAATTATGTTCATTGATCGAATTCTTTAATAGGTTTATTTTTTCTTTAATATTTTTATTCATACTACAACTTTTCTAATAATTAAATAACTGCAACAGAATAACATTAGCATAAGCCAAAAAACTCTATTCTTCTTTATTATAACTGATTTACCATACATTTCAAAATTGTCTTGAGAAATATCTTGAAATTCAATTTCCCAATATAAATTAAAATCATCTTCTTCAGAAAAAACTGGATCTTCAATCATATTATGTTTTTTTATTTCACCAGGTAATAATAATTGAAATGAAAAAGAATCGTTCATTAATTCTGTATTTTTTTCAAATTCTTTTTCGTGAAAATTAATTACTGGTCCAATGTCTTTAAAAAAATTCCTCGGTAAATTATTTACCATTGGTTTTAAAGCATCTTTCACAATTAAAGAAGAATTAATGTTAATTTTTTCTATTAATGAATCTTTTTTTACATAATCAAAATATGATTCTAGTTGATTATTAATTTTTTCAAAGAAAATCTTATTGTCAAATGACTTTTGGTACTCCAAAAGGGCACTATCAATAATATATTTTTTAGCAGGAAGAAGCCAAGAAATGGAATCTGCTTCTACATCTAAAAAATCAACTATAGATGGATATTTTTCATCTATTCTCAAATCATATATTTTGGCAGAAAAATAATATTCATTTCGTAAAAAATATTCTTTTTTTTGTACATCAATCCAATAAGAAAGATTTTTTTTATTCTCAAAAATTAATTTCCCTTCGATAGGCTCTTTATTAATAGTTATTTTAGTTAAACTATTATCCCCATTATCTTTAATTGTTGTAACCCATTGATCGTTGTCATTAGAAGGATGGACAAAATCTTCATTTTCTAAATCTGATTTTATCCCAATAGATTCATATACTATCGAATAATTTCCATCTGGTAAAACAGAAATATGGATTCCATTCCAAGTACATGCATTTAATAGAATGCACAAAAAAATTAGAGCTATTTTATTCATTTTTATGAAATTACTGTGAAATCTTTTGATGTTTTGTTAAGGACTTCATATCCATTATCTGTTACAACAATATCGTCTTCAATACGAACTCCTCCAACATCTTCAAGATAAATACCTGGTTCTACAGTCATAACATAATTTGATTTTAAAGTATCTTTACTCACCTTACTAAACCTTGGATCTTCATGAATTTCTAACCCAAGTGAGTGCCCAAGTCCATGATCAAAATATTTACCATATCCGGCATCCGTAATATGTGTACGAGCAATAGAATCAATTTCTTTACAAGATATACCAGGTTTGATGCCTTCAATACTTTTTAATTGTGCTTCCAAAACAATATTATAAATATCCTTCTGTTGTTCAGAATAACCTTTTGTTGCAACTGTACGAGTCATATCTGCATGATAACCAGCATATTTTGCACCAGAATCAATAACAACGAGCTCTCCTGGTCCAATTTCTTTATCAGTTGGTCTTTGATGGGGCATTGCAGAATGTGGGCCACTTCCGACTATTGGCGAAAATGCATCTGCATCTGCATCGCCATACTGCCTATAAAGAAAAGATAATTTATTTGCTATATCTTTTTCTTGAACACCTATCTGAATCATTGGAAAAACTTCTGCAAATGCTTTATCAGTAATTTCTACGGCTGTTTTTATCGCTTGAATTTCTTTATCATCTTTAACCATTGATAAAGATTCAATATATCCTGAAATACCATTCCAAATAATATTTGACAAGTTTTTTTGTAATTCAAGATACGTTTGATGTGATATATTTTTAGAATCAAAACCAATCTTTGCACCAGAAACTAACAAATTATTTTTCTTGACTACATTTAGGTGAGGATCACTACTAATAGTTGTTTTAGCTCCTTTTATTTCATTTTTTGATTGAAAAGTATAACGCCCATCAGTGATAAAATCACAACTGCTATGGGTTAAGACCAAAGAACCAGCAGAACCGGTAAAACCGCATAAATATCGTATATGAATAAGGTTAGTAACAAGCATTCCATCTAAATTATTTTTAGCTAATAATTCTCTAAGTTTATTTTGTCTATTAATGAAATATTGATCACTCATTTTGTATTTTTCCCTTTGTTTAAACTCTTTAAAATTCTTTTTGCTTCATTAATTTGTTTTTTATTTTTTGTAGTATCTAAAATTGTTTTTAAGCTTTTTTTTGCTTGTAAAGTTTTTCCTTGTTGGACCAATAATTTGATATAAGGTATTGTAAGAATAGAACTATTTGATTTTTGGTTTTTGGTTATTTTTTTACGATTACTTTTTGGAGCTTTATATTTAATATTGAGCGATGGGTTTAATCGTTTTAATTCTTCAAAGACAATTTTCTTAAGAGATGAATTATTTTTATCTGCAATTTCAAAAAGTAATAAATAAGCAGCATAATAATTACTATCATAATTCACAACTGACAATAAATGTTTTTTTGCAGTTACAAATTCTCCTTTCTCAAATGCTTTTTCTCCCTTGAGATATGTTTTGTAAATATCATTAATCATCTTCTATTTTTTTGCACCCATTTTTCAATATACTCTAAAGATTTTTTCACAGGAGTTCCTGGGCCAAATAATTTTCCAACACCTATTTTTGATAGTTTTTTAGCATCATTATCAGGTATTATTCCTCCTCCTGTAACAAGTATATTTTCTAAATTATTTTCTTTCATTAATTCAATGACTTTAGTAAAAATTGTCATATGCGCACCAGAAAGTATTGAAAGAGCAATAACATCGACCCCTTCTTGTATTGCAACCTTAACAATGCTATTTGGTGTTTGTCGTAATCCTAAATATATTACATCCATTCCCGCATCACGATACGCGGCTGCAAGAACTTTAATTCCTCGGTCATGACCATCTAAACCTGGTTTGGCCATCAATATCCTTATTGGTGGTTTTAGTATCATAATTTTAACAATTTAACTCACCCAAACGTTAGACTCTCCTATTAAATCTGCCAACATAGTTACAAAATGATTATTGACAGAAACTTTTACTTTTTTGGAAACAATTCTTCTTGAAGAACCGTCTTTATTAGCCATATGAACTATAAATGAAGATTCGCCAGGATTTTGAAGAGCTAAAGCATGAACTTCATTAAGTATTTCTTTAGAAATATTTTTACCAATTTTGATATTGATTTCTTTTGTTTTAAGAACTTGTTTTGCATGATTGAGGGGCACAACTTCGTCAACTTTAATTTTTAAATCTGCAAATTGATTTTGTACAGTAGAGCTCCCAACAAGAAATACAATATTCCCATCATTAATAATTTCTTTATATTTATCAAATGCTTCGTGAAAAATAATGGCTTCTACTTGACCGCCTAAACAATCTAGGTTAAAAAATGCCATAGCCCTGTTCTTCTTATCGTAATGAAGTTTAAAATTTGAAATTGCTCCACCTACTTTAATCAATGTTTCTTCTTTAATATAATTTTTTTCTATAAAATCATAGTTACTTAATTCTTCTAATGTATCAGCATATTTTAATAAAGGATTTCCTGATATATATAAACCTAAAACTTCTTTTTCTCTACTTAATTTTTCTTGATTATCCCATTCTTGAAGATCTGGTAAGTCTGGCTCTTTAAGGAAGCTTTCTTCATTTGCAAATAAGTTAATTTGGTTTTTACTGGTTGTTTTATGTACTTGTTGACCATATTTAATTGCAATATCAACTGCATCAAATAATTGAGCTCTATTTTCATGTATTGAATCAAAGGCCCCACCTAGAATTAAACTTTCAAGAACTTTTTTATTCACCAACCGTTGATCTACTTTTGAAACAAAGTCAAAGAATGAAGAAAAATTTCCTAATTTTTCCCTTGTTTCAATAGATTGTTCTAATGCTTTTATACCAACATTTTTTATAGCATTTAATCCATATGAAATTTCACTATTGCTAGTTGGTACAAAATTAATTCCTGATTCATTAATACTTGGAGCATTGACTTTAATATTTAACTTCCTACATTCATTAATCAAAACAACTACTCTGTTTGTATTAGTCATTTCGCTTGTTAAGTTTGCAGACATAAAATCAGCTGGATAATGCGTTTTTAACCAAGCGGTCTGATATGAAATATAAGAATAAGCAGTAGCATGACTTTTATTAAATCCATATTGAGCAAATTTGTCAATTAAATCAAAAATCTGAATGGCTTTCGTTTTTGAAATACCATTTTTAATTGCTCCGTTAATAAATTTTTCTGATAATTCTTTCATAAGAGAACTAATTTTTTTACCAACAGCTTTTCTCATTTCATCCGCTTCGGCTAGAGTAAAACCAGCAACACTGGCTGCAATTTCCATTACTTGCTCTTGGTAAACTATAATACCATGTGTTTCTTTTAAAATTTCATTAAGCAGGGGATGTATGGCTTCTACTTTTTCTTTTCCATGTGCTCGATCAATGTAATGATTAATATTTTTCATTGGACCAGGCCTATATAATGCAGTCATTGCAATTAAATCTTCAATAGCTTTTGGCTCTAATTTCTTTAGATATTCTCGCATCCCTGATGATTCAAATTGAAATACTCCAACCGTTAATCCTTTAGAAAACAATTCATATACTTTAGGATCATCGAAAGGAATAGTGTTTATATCAATTTTTTTACCTAAGCGCTTATGAACAAGACCAATAGTTTTATCAATAACAGTTAAATTTCGTAATCCAAGAAAGTCCATTTTTAAAAGACCCAATTTCTCTAGCTCATTCATATCATACTGTGTTGTAATATCATCATTAGTAGATTTATATAATGGTACAAAGTCAGTTAATTTCCCCGGTGCAACTACTACCCCTGCTGCATGAATAGAGGCATGGCGATTCATTCCCTCTAAAGTTTTTGCATTTTCAATTAAATCTTGATATTGATTTTGTGAAAGAGTTCTAAGTTCTGAACTTTGTTTTAAAGCTTTGTCTAGAGTTATTTTTGGGCCTTCAGGAATTAATTTTGCAATTTTATCTACATCGGAATAAGAATATCCCATAACACGCCCTACATCTCTTATAACCCCACGGGCATTCATTTTCCCAAAAGTAATAATTTGGGTAACAGATTTTTCGCCATAAATACTTTTTATATAGTCAATTACTTGACTTCGTCTTTCGATACAAAAATCGATATCAATATCTGGTAAACTAATTCTATCAGGATTTAAAAATCTTTCAAAAAGAAGATTGTGTTTTAAAGGGTTGATATCAGTGATATCTAAACAATATGATGCTAAACTCCCAGCTGCAGAACCTCTTCCTGGACCTACAGGAATATTGTTTTTCTTGGCATATTGCACAAAGTCTGCAGTAATTAAGAAGTAACTAGCAAATCCCATTTTTTTAATGACAGATAGCTCATAATTTAATCTTTCAGTCAATTCTTTTGTTGCTTCAGAAAATTTTCTTTCCATTCCTTTTTCACAAATATTTTTTAGATAATCATTAATGTCTTTTATTTCTGAATTTTCAGGAATTTGATACCAAGGCAAATGATAATCACCCATTGGAATTTCTAGATCAATAGAATCTGTTATAGCTCTTGTATTTTCCAATGCTTCTGGAAATTCTTTAAAA
>Ga0206679_10002550_pt1 | contig 14394 bp, 10 predicted proteins | sample M110012015metaG_FD_155464 | JGI IMG/M metagenome (GOLD analysis project Ga0206679, IMG submission 155464) | Ammonia-oxidizing marine archaeal communities from Monterey Bay, California, United States - M1 100m 12015 | ecosystem: Environmental > Aquatic > Marine > Intertidal zone | place: USA... | reverse complement strand
ATAGATAAATAAAATGATCTAAATAAGATAAGGAACATAATAAATATTACGCTGAAAACAATTGAAATAGTTCCTATTTGCGAATCGAATAAGCTTTGCAGCATGTTGTTATAAAGAACTGCAAGCCCGGTTAATCGGTATTCTTCATCTGAAAAACCATATTCCTCTTCTAAAGTCATAGAAATTTCTTCTAAAAGTTCATTCCTATTTAAGCCGTAACTAGATTCTAATACTCTCGCTGAAATTCTTACTTGATTTTCATCCTCACTAATATAAGAACTAAGTAAACTTTCTTTTATATCTTCAGGTAGCATGTTTTTAACTAGAGCAAGATCTAATTCAGATAATTCTTCTCCATCATTTAATTCTCTTGCAACCTTTATGCCGCTCGCAACGGATAAGACTTTTCCTATCTCAGGTAAGGATTCAATATAGTCATGCACCTCTTCTAACTTAGTAATTGAAATAGTATTCCACCAATAGCCGTTCACTGAATCTAAGTCGTCTTCAAATCCAAAGCCATCATCGAAATCTTCCTCTTCTGCTGACCAGTCAGGAGGGGCGTAAAGCACTATATCTAATGGAGCGGTGCCCCCTAATTTCTTATCTAAGAGTTCCATTCCTTTGTATATTTCTGTAGAAGATTTGAAATAATCTATGAATCTATTTTCTACAGTAAGTTTAGAAATACCAATGTAAGATAAGACAACAAGAGATAGAGCAACGCCAACAACCGCTTTAGCGTTGTTAGTTGTAAAGTCTGAAAAGACTAATGTAATGCCTTTACTAAAATCTTTAGTCTCAGAATCTTTTGAGAAGAACGAAACCATAACTGCCGGGACAAGAGTAAAAGTAAAGATAAATGCAAAAAAGATACCTGCCACCATCATTCTTCCAAAATCAATAACTGGCTTTATCTCACTTATACCTAAAGAAGCAAATGCAATAATTGTTGTTAAGGCGGTATAAAAACAAGGTTTGAGCATTTGCTCTACTGTCAAGGAAACTAATTCTTTCTGGTTCATCCCTTGATTCAGTTCACATAGCTCTTGATACCTAACAATTAAATGAATCGTTAAAGAAATAGTAATAATTAAAAGAAGCGAAATAAAGTTGGAGGAAACTACCGTAACCCTCCAATCCATTAATCCTAGAAAACCAATTACAAAAAGAGCAACCAAGCCGCTTGAAGCAAGAGGCATAATAACCCACCTTATTTTTTTAAAAATCACACCAAGAGTAATAATAAACATTATTAAAACTCCTAAAGCAAAATACTGAAGATCACTTTTAATAAAACTTATCATGTCAGAAGCGATCATGGTAGTGCCAGCTAAATAGATATTTCCAAGATCTTGGTAACTATCAATCACGTCTCGTGTGGTGGCTATTAAAGTATCTCTATTAATAGAGGCATCAGCTTCAGATGGTTTTAAGATTAGTTGCAAGGCTGTAAAGTTAGCAGAAGAATCCGTAAGTAGCTCTGTGTACAGAGGGCTAGATTGAAATTCTGATCTAGCCAAATTTAGATCAACACCTTCATCTTCAAGAGTTCTTAAATTATCTACTAATTCTGTCATTGACATCTTCGGGCTAAATAACAATGGAGCATCCAAATAACTCAAAACTGATTCAACTCCCTTTATGTCTGAAAAAGAATTAACCATGGACCTTACTTGTAAAATAACTTCTTGACTAAATAAATCTTGTTTAGGTTCAAAAATTACAACTAAAAAATCAGAAGAGGAATATTCATCGTTAATCTTTTTGTAGTAATTAAATTCTTCATCACCTTCCAGGACTAACGAGTCAGATGAAGCGTCTAGTTTAAAATCTTTTAAATAAAATGAAGACAGAGCTAATAATCCAACAACAAAAATTAGTACGGTCTTTGGGAAGCCAGTTACTATTTCAGCGAATCTTTTTGAAGTAGATGGTTTCATTTTTTTTGTTTTGCTGACGTCCCCATGTGTTCATGGCCCCTTAATTCGGCAAGTTCTATTTGTTTTTGTCTTTGAGCAAATCTTTCCTTATCAGAATCAGTTGATACATCATAACAGTAGCTACATGATACTCCTTTTTGATAATGCTCTGATCGTAAGTCATCTGTAGATAACGGCCTTCTGCAACCGAAACACTGCACGTGTTTTCCTTGGTTAAGAGATTTATCCAGTGAAACACGTTCGTCAAAAACAAAACACTCTCCCTCCCATAAGTTATTATCATCATCTACTTTTTCTAAATAATTCAATACACCACCTTTGAGTTGGTAAACTTCATCAAATCCTCTACTTATCATAAAAGAAGAGGCTATTTCACATCGAATTCCTCCTGTGCAAAACATAGCTATTTTTTTCTTTTTATCCTTAACTATTCCTTTATCAACAAATTCCGGAAATTCAGTAAAGTCTTTCATGTTCGGAATTATAGAGTTTTTAAAAGTTCCAATATCAGTTTCGTAATCATTCCTAACGTCGATAAGAAGAGTATCTGGATCTGATATAACTTCATTCCATTCGGCTACCTCTAGATGCTTTCCTCTTTCTAAAACAGGATCAAACTCACCTTCTAAAGGAAGTAACCTGGGTTTGAGCCTAACTCTTAGTCTTTTAAATGGTTTGCTTTCTGACTTAGACCACTTTGGATTAAAAAGAGATAAATTGAACTTACTTTCAAGCATTCCTATTAACCCTTCTAAAGCTTCTCTTTCTCCCGACATGGTGGCATTGATTCCTTGTGGGGTTGAAAAAAAAGTTCCTAACAAAGAATGTTTAAAAGCGTATCTGGTTACATCTCTACTTAATCTTTCGTGATCTACAATCTTCTCTATCTGGTAGAAAGAAACTACATGATGTTTAGACATAGAATTTATTCTGCTTGTTTCTTAGAACCACCTAAACAGTCTGGTGAGGCTTCTGCTTGTTTATTTTTGTCTTCCCATTCTTGAGAAGTGAATGTGTGCAAAGTTATTGCGTGTATAGGACCAGAGAGCTCTTCTTGTATATTGCTATAAATGAGCTGATGTCTTTTAACTAGATTTAAATCATTAAACTTTTCCGAAACTGCTACCACCCTAACGTGAGATTCTTTTCCTGGCTCAACATTGTGCAAATAGCTCTCGTCAATCACCTCTAAATGAGATGGGTCAAGTTCAATTTTTAGTTTTTCCTCAATAGAATTACATGCACTCATAAGTTCACTCTAATCTTAAATGTTAATTTTAGTTGGTTTCTAGGTTAAGTAAAAATTTTTTAGTGTTTAATCCGCCACCAAACCCACCCAAACCATTGACTGCAGTAACTCTATGACAAGGAATTATTAAAGGTATAGGATTTTTTCCACAAGCAGTGCCTACCGCTCTATAAGCTAACTCTCTTCCTGATCTCCGAGCTAATTCAGAATAAGACATGGTTGAACCATAAGGTATTTTGACCATTTCTCTATAAACCCTTGAGGTGAAAGGAGAAGTTTTTATTAAGTAATCGATAGAGAACTGTTCTCTTTCTCCAGTAAAATATTCGTCTAGCTCTCTAAATATTGACTTAAATCTACTTTTATCTTCTTTTGCTTCTTCAGTTATACCTTTAATTCCTTTAAAGCTGAGTTTAAGCAGATTTTCTTTATTGGCTAGTAATCCTAAAGTTCCTATAGGTGTTTTAAAGGCAGCCTTGTAAAGCATCTAATGGCTTATTCTCCTTTCCATACTTTTGTATCAGGGTTGGCTGCATTATCTTCATGTTCATCTCTTGTAAGGGTATATCCTGAAACTAAAGATAGCGCGCTACCAAAAGCGACGATGCAAATTGGTATGTACCAGAGAGCTAAATCTGCTAGAACTTGTTTTGGAACAACTCCATTTAGTTGCTCTCTTATTTCAGAGCTCTCAGGAAAGGATATTAAAGACAATATAATTCCTGCGAAAGTTAATCCAAAACCGCTGACTGCTTTATCAGCAAAACTTCTAGCTGAAAAAAGAACACCCTCTTCCCTTCTTCCTGTTTGAAGCTGAATATCTTCAACTAAGTCCATCAACATAGAAGACAAGGTTGCAAAAACAATAATCCCACAAGTTACATTAATTACGACATGGATACATAACGTGGCAAGCAGATAAGGACTGTCATTTGAAGGAAATAATGAAGTGCCATATGTAAGATCAAAATATCTTAATGCGAAAGGTAAAGCGGCAAATATAATCTGGAAAGCCCATAAAGACATTACAGTGTTCTTTTTTCCAAATCTATCTGAAAAAATTGGGGCTAAGATAATTGCGAATATAGGAGACAGATAAAGACACAATCCTCTGGTTAACATCTCGTCCGTATTTAAACCCCAAAAATAACTATCAAAGTAAACAGCAAAAGCAGCTTCAATACCCCCCGCTAAGGCAGCAAGTAATCCAGAAACGAAAAGGAACATATATGAACGGTTTGCTAATAAAGTCTCTTTTAGCTCGGTAAGAACTACTAATAAGCCCGTATTCTTTCTTTCAGGGGGTTCTATTAAATCTGGTATATGTTTATGAGTACCGATACTAGTAACGATTATTCCTATAAAGATTAATATAGCTGCTACTAGACCATATTCAGACCAAGCATCTGGGTTGAACCTACCGTCAGTGTAAGTCTGCGTTACGTTATTCGGCCCAAACCAAAACCAAACTAAGTTATAAGTAGTTAAACCTCCAAACCAACCAAAGAAGTATCTAAAAGACATAAGAGATGTTCTTTCCACATAATTATCTGTTAACTCTGGTCCTAGTGAAACGGAAGGAACTTCATAAAAAGTTATAAAAACTCTTATGATAATGGCGCATACCAACAAATAGGAAAATAGCTGCCAATCAGTCAAAGCCTCTGGTGGAGTCCATAAAAAATAATAAGTTATAGCAACCGGAAGAGCGGCAGCGTACATAAAAGGATGTCTTCTGCCCCATCTTGATCTTGTCCTATCAGAATAGTAACCTACCAATGGATCAGTTATCGCATCTGCAATAAGAACTAGGTTTAAAGCTAAACCAGCCATCCAAGCTGGAAGGCCCAGGACAGAGCTATAAACAAAGAGAACAAAATAACTAAATCCGTTATTTTTTATTCCAAAAGAAATAGACCCAAATCCATAATAGAACTTGGTTCTAAAGTTTAATTTGGATTTAGGTTGACTCTCTTCCATGAATAATTCTTAGTATAAGTTTAATGAATTGCTTTAAGGCAATAATCTTATAGGTTAAATACTAAAGATTATAGTAATTTAGGTAAATAGGAGAAGACCAAGCTCGTTCTTCAGATAATACTAAACAATCATCATCTTTTGATGTTCTGTCATCCCCATAACAAATATTTACCTTTGTGCACTCTCCGTTTTCATCGTAGGTACATCGAAGGTTCCCTGCATTTACTGCTGGAGAAGCCTCTTGTATTGCTCTAACGTAATAAACAGCATCCCTAGATCCCTCGTTGTAATCATTATCAGAAAATTTAACTTCACATCCTTGCGTATTCGGTTGGCAAACAAATACTTTCCAAGGGTCAGTTATTAAACTATTTACGTCTTCACCTTTGTAAGTCTGCGGTGTTACTTTAATAACTTCTATTCTAGAAATTAACTTTCTTTCATCAGAAGGGTTGTAGCACTCGTTCTTACATATTCTTTCTATTTCTTTTGTCGTTATATTGGTTGAAGAATAATCAGGGCAACCGGGTTTTTGCTTAAAAGCACCTACAGCTTTTACATGGAATGTAGGGTTTTGTGACGTCTCAACGCTTCCTCCCATAGGTGTAACGGAATCTCCTGACACTAAATCAAACCAAAGTAATATTCTGTCACCGCTGGTTCCGTAAGTTTCTTTTCTTTGAAGTCCGTTCCAAATAGATTCTCTATCTCTTCCCTGAGAATGAACCGCAGCTAAACCACCCGTTGTAAAGAAGGAAGCCTCTCTCTCTGCTTCAAATGCACCAAAACCTGCCCTTAAACCTAAAAGCTCTTGAGCTCTTAAATCTATGGATTCAGGAATAGGTTCATCTTTAGGATAAAGTGCTTCCGCAGCGTATTCCGATGCAGGGCCGTTAGCTTCAGTAGTTACAAATCTATCAATCTCTTTATAACCTGTTCCCGGTCTAGCCCTGTGATTGTCGCTCGAAGCAATGAATCCAAAGTTAAATCTTCTGACATCTTCACCATCAAAATTAGAAATGGCTAAACCATATTGAACGGAGCCTCCAGGCCTATAATTAAAAGAAGGGATAAAGCAATCTTTACATTGCCCTGAATCCAGCCAATCTTCTATTTCTACTCCTGGAACAGTTAAATGCCCCGCCACTCCCATAACAGCATAATTATTTCTTGCTTCCTTTGCTCTTGATAAACATATATCTTCAGTTAAATTTGATTCAATGCAGCGTTTATAAATTATTTCTCCTGCACGCCAGCAGCTAGGTAGGTAATCTTTTGTAGGTTCAGGACAAGTTAATTTTCCTTCTTCATCTTGATTAACTGCTCGCCAAGGTCTGTATTCTTCTGAGTTACCATGCCCTGACATAACTTCAAATAAAATTTGTAAATTATCGTCATTAAAATCTTTTTCTAATTGTTTATCTAAAGAGATTCCGGGAGGGCTATAAAATCCCCAGGTATTTCCATGCGGTATAACGATTGCTGGGAAATTGAGTTCATTTAACTTTCTAAACAGGTCTTCGGGTGTATCAGCAGATTCATAACAATCGTCACCAAGCAGACTAGAGTTGACTCCCTCTTCACAATACTTACCTCCCTTTAATTCTTCTGCAAAACTCAAAAAATTGAAATATCTATGTCTATTCTCAAAGTCTAGAAAGGCTGCAGGTCTTAGCATCTTGGCTTGATTAGGTAACGTATTCCTCATTCCGTTTGTCGCAACTCCACCTGCACCTATTGGCCTTTTTGGCACCTTGCTTTCTTCTGTATCAAGAAACATAACATTTTTATGTCCGTAATGACTTTCTGCGTTATTGCCAACTTGAGTCCATTCAAAACCTAGAAAGGTTACTAAGTCGGGTTCCTTGCTATCAGTAGAAGCATTACAGTTCCTTACAGCCTCTTTTATAGATTTCCACTTTCTAGGAGTTTGAGCCTCAGCATGATCAGTGCTAACCCAGAAATCTAAATTTGAACAAAATCTTGCAAAGTCACAAGCATCAGAAATTGGATGAGGGCCTTCTCCGTTCATTATTGGCAGACTCCAAAAGAAAGCATCAGTTGAGTAAGTGGTATGAACGTGTGTGTCGCCAAACAAAATCTGCTTAGCCTCTCCAAACGGTTTTTGAGCTATGAGCTTATTCTGCACTAAAGAATCAGGCAGTTCGGAGTCAACAGAAACTCCCGGCTCTTCAAGTTCCCCGTATAAATTCATATAAACACCTGCAACGTAGATGCCTATTACCAATACAAGTGACCCCAAGAAAATACTTATATAACGCATACTCTAATTCTTATCTTTTTTATTGGCGCTGTCGATAAAATCTTGCATAAAATCATCATTACTATTTCTTGATCTAAGATTATTAAAATCAAAATTTGATGATTGGAAAGCCTGTGAATGAGCTTCTTGAAACAAACTAATATCTGCTCTCTTAAAAAATGGTATCAACAACATTCCAGCTATAAAGCCTCCAATATGAGCAAAATAAGCTACTCCTCCTTCAGCACCAAAAGATGCATTAAAAAACTGCCCCACTATCCAAAAGCCTAAGACAATAAATGCAGGGACTCGAATGACTGAAATAAAAATAATAATCCACATCAATACATTCACATTAGCTTTAGGGTGCAACAAAAGATATCCACCCAATACTCCTGCAATAGCTCCGCTAGCTCCAATCATAGGTATACTGGAACCAGGGTCAATAAATGCCTGTAGATAGGCAGCTCCAATTCCCGACAACAAATAAAAAACAATAAATTTACCTCTTCCCATGCTGTCTTCAATATTGTCACCAAATATCCATAGAAAAACCATGTTGCCAATTAAGTGCATCCAACTTCCGTGCATAAACATTGAAGTGAAGACAGATAATGATGGTGCGATATAACTTTCTTGATCGCCTAATAGGGCAGCAGGCACAACTCCAAAGTTATAAACTGCTTCATTGCTTAAATTGGTGGGCAAAGAGCTTTGCCATAAAAATACAAAAACGCATATTGCGATTATGCAATAGCAAACATATGGTTTATTTGTTGTTGGGTTATCATCTGAAAAGGGAAAGAAAAACATTATTTTTCTTCTACATAGCCTAAATCAGATATATGAGTATTGTGTTTACCTCTATCAATGTCATACATCAAAACAAGTAAAGTAGAAACAAAAGGTAATGTCATACCAATTACAAGGTGAATAAGAGCAAATCTATTTATAACTTCTCCGCCATAAAGTTCTCCTGCAAGGTCAGGATTATCAAATCCCGCAAAGGTTAGTATTATTCCTGATACTAATACTCCTCCTGCGCCAACAAGCTTATGCACAAAAGAACTAACTGTACCTAATAAACCCTCTTCCCTTCTTCCGGTTTTATTCTCTACTTGTTCGGTGATATCCATTACCATTGATCCAATGAATACAAAGCCTAAAGCCCCAAGAGAAGCCATAGATGCTCCATGTATAGCTAATAAATACCAAAGACCATCTGAACCGTTAACAGGTATGATATTAGTGCCGTAATGAATATCCATTAACCTAAAAGCTATTGGCATTGGTCCAACAACTATAGTTGTTAGGAATATTCCTACCGTTATCCTTTTTTTATTCCTGCCGAAAGCTATTTTAGGAGCAAATCCGACTAAAGCTATTACACAAATAGGTGTAATTAAGGACCAAGCTGCAATGGTTTTTGGATTCCATTGCCACAGGTATTCATTATAGTAAGTTCCTACACCTGATTCTAAGCCCACCAATAAAGAATAAAAACAACCCGAAGCAAACAACACAAGCCATGATTTATTAGAAAGAGTTTGTACTAATTCCTTACTAAACGAACGGAAATCAATAGATCTAGCTGGTGGTTTATGCAGTTCAGCTATATTTCTATGGGTTCCTATAGTAGTTACAGCGGTTCCAATAAATATCCCTATCCCTCCCCAAAAAGCTAAAATTTGATATCCATCAAAATCAACAAATGAATCTAACCAATAATACCTTGCTATAAAATCTATGCCTGCTCCACCAAACCAACCAAACATCATACCTAAAGAAGCAAGAGTGTTTCTTTGATCATAATCTTTAGAGAGCTCTGGAGCCAATGCACCTCTAGGAACCTCGAAAAGCGTCATAGAAATTCTTAGAATCATCAACAGAAAAACTAATCTCCAAAAAAGATTTCCTTCGTCCATCTCGCCTGGAGCCGGGCCAGCTATTAAGAAATAATATGCTAAAGAAAAAGGAATAATAGAAAAATATAAGAAAGGATGTCTTCTTCCGTATTTGCTATTTGTTCGATCAGACCAAATTCCAATTATAGGATCTGATATTGCGTCTATTATTAAAGCAAAGAAAAATGCAGTGGATACAGTCCACGCATCTAAACCTAAAACTTGGTTGTAATAAATGAGTAGAAAAGTTCCTAATAAATTATTCTTTATTCCCACGGCTATAGATCCAAAGCCATAAAAGAATTGCGTGGATCTACTTGCTCTATGCGCCTGTTGGGTGCTTTCCATTAGTTTGTATATTCCTCCCTCTAGATATCTATTTATATAGTACATAAACGAGAATAAATAGCTGTTTTTTTTATAAAACGACTATATTCTTAACTATTAAGTAAACTAAAAAAGAATAAATTATGGGAAGACTAAACGATAAAGTGGCCATCATTACTGGTGCTGGAAGAGGTATAGGTAAAGAAATTTGTTTATATCTAGCTAAAGAAGGAGCAAAAATTGTAGTAAATGACCTTGGCGGAGATAGAGACGGCACTGGAGGAGGAAAAATAGCTGATGATGTTGTTAATGAAATCAAAGATTTAGGAGAAGAAGCTGTAGCTAATTATGATTCAGTAGGCACGGTTGAAGGTGGTAACAATATCTTCAATTCTGCTATGGATGCTTTTGGTCAAGCTGATATTTTAGTCAATAATGCAGGTATCCTGAGAGATAGAACTCTTTACAATATGGAAGAGTCCGATTGGGATGTCATTATGGAAGTCCATCTTAAAGGACACTACAACTGTACACGACCTCTAGTTAGATACATAAGAGACACCAATAGAAGCGACTGCAGGATTATTAATATGTCTTCTGTATCCGGTTTATTTGGAAACTTTGGACAAGTTAATTATGGAGCAGCGAAGGAAGGTATAGCTGGATTTACAAGATCACTAGCCTTAGAAGTAGCTAAATATAATTGCACTGTAAACACCATATCTCCTGGTGCAGCAACTAGATTAACAATTGATCTTATAGAGGCAGCTGGAAGAAAGTATGATAAAAATGATTGGACACAAGGACCGGAACAAATAGCACCAGTAGTTGCCTGGTTGTGCACAGACGCTGCCAAGGATGTAACTTCACAAATAATTCATTCTCAAGGCGGTATTTTAGGAATAATGCAACAACCTGCAATTATCAAATCATTTACAACTGATGATTTATGGTCACTCGATCAACTGGATAGCTTGATTCCAGAGTTGGTCGAAACCAGAAAATATCACGATGAAGAAGTTGCGGAGAAAGGAGCTCCTAAGAAAGTCTAATTTACCCTAACCACACTTCAGCCGATCCGCGGATATCTGCAGAAGATGAACCTAATTCAAAAATGTATTGGGCTGGTTCTACTTGCCAAGTTTTAGTTTCTACATTCCAATAAGATAAATCTCGCTCATTCACTTCAAAGGTAATCTTCTTAGATTCTCCAGGAGCTAATTTAATTTTCTGGAATTTTTTTAATTCTTTTAACGGTCTATCGATTTTAGAATTCTGAACAGAGGCATAACATTGGACAACTTCCTTCCCTTCTACGTCTCCTGTGTTAGTTATTTCTACTTCAAAAGCAGCTACCGAACTGGTTCCCTTAGGTGGAATAGCTCTAAAGTCAGAATAACTAAAAGAAGTGTAAGAAAGCCCATGCCCAAAAGGATATAAAGGGATTATTTTTTCTCTCTCATACCACCTATACCCTATATAAAGTCCTTCTTCGTAGTCCATTTGCAGGTCTTTTCCTGGATAAGTGCTATACACGGGAGTGTCTTGTAATGTAACTGGGAAAGTTGTGGGTAATTTTCCAGAAGGGTTTACATTACCAAAAATAATATCCGCTAAAGAATTTCCAAATTCCTGACCGGGAAACCAACATTGCAGAATGGCCTCAGCATGATCATTCCATGGCATTTCACAAGGGGATCCTGTGTTAAGGACCACAACGGTATTCTTATTAGCTGCACAGACTTTCTCTATTAATTCATTTTGTTTTAAAGGTAGCAATAGTGAGTCTCTATCATTCCCTTCAGTTTCCCAGTCAGAATTTGTACCAACAATAAGAATAGTTGCATCAGATTCTTTTGCTAAATCTACAGCTGCTTCCATAAGATCATGATCATCTGGGGCTAACATTCCTATCTGTACAGCGGGAAATCTTCCTTCCCATTTGTATTCAACTTGAATGGAATATTCTTTTCCAGATTCAAGTGTCTTTTGTCCTCGTCTTGGTTTGCTTCCCATGCTAAAGAAAGTATCTCCTGGCTCTTGTGAAGACCAATTGTCTATCAGGTCTTCGTCATCAATAGATAATTTTGAAGGACCAATACTAAATATTTCAAAATCATATTCTCCACTCACCTCTGGTTTTAGTGTTCCACTAAAACGAACACTTAAAGAAGGTTTCTTGGATTTAGAAACAATATCAAGTCCGAAACCACCTAACGCCCAAAACTTTCCACCCGTAAGATTTCTTGTTTCTATTGGAGATCCTTCAAATTCTTGTCCGTCATAGAACTCTACCTCAAAACCTTTTCCTCCTTTCAATAATTCATTAGGGATTGACGGAAGGAATTTATGCGTATGACAGCCTTTAGCAAACTCTACCTCAACATTCTTTCCAGCTGCATTATTAATACCCTCTAGAGGATGAACTACGTAGTGTGGGTTTAAAGCTGCACTACCTCCGCCAAGGTATTGTCCTTTTAAAGCATTAGGACCAATAACAGCCAATTTCTTTAGTTTATCGGCTTGAAATGGTAAGACTGAATTATTTTTTAAGAGCACCATGCCTTCAGAGCCTGCGCGTCTAATTAAGACATGATCCTCTTCTACGTCATTTGTTTTTTCCGGTTGTTCTTCTGGGTTATCTAATCGGCCAGTAAACTCAGCAACTCTAAGAATTCTTCTGACCTTATCATCTACTATATCTTCATCAACCTTTCCATTATTCACTTCCTTAACTAGATTATCTCCCCAACTCTTAGCAGGTCCTGGCATTTCACAATCCAATCCACCATTGGCATTTCCCACTGTATCTAATGCAGCTCCCCAATCACTTACGACGTAACCTGGAAAATTCCACTCTTCCTTCAAAATATCGATTAATAATTCTTTATGGGAAGAACAAAATATATTATTCAATTGATTGTAAGCAGACATGACTGACATAGATCCAGCCTTAACGCCCATCTCAAAAGGCAGCAAGTACATCTCGCGTAATGTTCTTTCATCAATATTAGAGCTTACAAAATGCCTTTGAAATTCTGTATCGTTACCTATGAAATGCTTTAAGCAGGCTGAAACTCCTACCGACTGAACTCCCTTCACGTAACTAGAAGCTAATTCACCGGTTAATAAAGGATCTTCTGAGTAACACTCAAAGTGCCTTCCCCCCAAAGGATGTCTATGTAAATTTATTGTTGGACCTAATAGAACATCTGCATCTTTACTTTTAGCCTCTACGCCAATAGCTCTAGCTATTTCTTCAATACTCTCTGCGTCCCAAGAAGAAGAAAGGCAAGAGGCGCTAGGAAAACAAGCTGAGGTTTCTCCAGATACCGAGTCTCCTCTAGCCCCAATTGGGCCGTCAGTCATCTTTATTCTTGGAATTCCTAATCTTGGAACAGCTGTGGTGTGCCAAGCGCTTGAACCAGAAAGTATTGAAACCTTTTCTTCAAGAGTTAAATCCTTGATTAAAGACTCAATTCTTTCCATAGAATTAATATTTAGGCGTAGTCTCTTTTCTTATATATGGAGTTTCTTGGTGTAGAAAAAACTTTTCTAACCATTGGTTCAAACTCTTCAATGCCCATTGTGTCGTAATTAGGATCAAAAGAATTTTGGTCATACTTTGAACAGAACTCTGCACAAGCATTCCAATTTTCATTATCCTTATATTCATCTCTTAAATTTTTATCTAAACCCAAGTGCTCAAAGAAATAATAACCCTGAAAGATTCCATGATGCTTAACTATCCAATAATTTTGTTCGGAAACAAACGGCTCCAGCATAGTTGCCGCAAGATCTGCATGGTTTGCGGAAGCAATTGTATCGCCTATATCGTGAAGTAATGCGCAAACCACATACTCTTCATCCTTTCCATCTCTATAAGCTCTTGTAGCTGTCTGTAAGCTATGTTCATACCTATCAACTGCAAAACCTGCAGTCTCACCTTTTAAAATATCTAAATGCTCCAAAATCCTATCAGGAAGTTGAGTAGCTAATTTCGCACCCTCTTCTGCAATGATTGCATAATCTTCAGCTGTTCCATGAAGCATTTCTGTAAATGTTGCTTGTTTTGACATATAAATTCCCCCTTTCAGATCTAAATTATGCCAGTTATAGTTAATTTTTGCATTCTGAACCTTTACTTTAGCCAATTATCGATGATTTTATTCTCTGGATCTATTAAAACGCCTGGATTCATTATTCCGTTAGGATCAACTTTAGATTTTGCAGCGGTTAAAATGTCTTTAAATAAATCTGGTCTTTGATTATCGTAACCGTTAGGACGATGATCTCTGCCTACAGCATGGTGATGCGTAACCGTTCCTCCTTTAGAAATACATATTTCATTAGTGGCTAGTTTTATCTCTCTCCAAATATCAATCATTGTGGAAGGTTTAGCAAAGGCGCCAAATGTAAAGTAAGGAGCCAATCCGTCAGGATAGCTATGAGTTATCCTACAGGTTACTAAAGAAGGTTTTCCTGAAATCTGTTCTATCGTTTTAGAAATATCACTTTTAATTTCTGTTATAAACGAATGTGCTCTTTCCCAAGTAATTGAAGTCTCAAAAGTATCTTGAATTATACCTCTCCTAGTAAAGCTTTCCCTGAAGTATGGAGCTTTAATAAAACTGCTTCTCCAATTTCCAGAAGATCCAGTTCTATGTGCATCTTTTTTATTACTATCTGGCTCTTCATATAATCCGTTATTATCTGAACAAATTTCTA
>Ga0206679_10002545_pt1 | contig 14417 bp, 16 predicted proteins | sample M110012015metaG_FD_155464 | JGI IMG/M metagenome (GOLD analysis project Ga0206679, IMG submission 155464) | Ammonia-oxidizing marine archaeal communities from Monterey Bay, California, United States - M1 100m 12015 | ecosystem: Environmental > Aquatic > Marine > Intertidal zone | place: USA... | reverse complement strand
TAGGAATAACAAGTAATGGATTTAGAATTTCTAAATAATTTAAAAAGAGAAAATAAAGAAGCAAGACGAGAACAAAATAAAAGATATAGGGAAAAATACAAAGAAATACTAAATTTAAAAAAACAACGTGCATACCATAAAGAAAATTTAGAAAAAAAACAAGCAAAATAGGTTGTAAGATAGACTAATTTTGAAAAAATAGTGAGAACAACGAATTATTAAGTTCTGAAATCTAACTACATTAGTTGAAAAGTTCCGTATGGCATCCAAATACACAGATGAATGAGTGGTCATCATTTGACACAATATCTAAAGGCAAAGGAATATGGTTAATCGATTCTCAAGGCAATAAAATAATTGATGCAGTAGGATCAATGTGGTGTAATGTTTGGGGTCACTCTAATCCTCAATTAGTTAAAGCAATAACAAAACAAAGTAAACAAATACAACATTCATCGCTGTTTAACCTAACAAATGAACCAGCAGAAAGATTAGCAAAAAATTTGATAAAAATATCTCCAGGTATGAATAAAGTATTTTATTCAGATAATGGATCTTCGGCTATGGAAATTGCCATAAAAATGGCATTACAGTATTGGAAAAATATTGGAGAGATAAAAAAAACACAGATTGCAACAATAGAAAACGGATATCATGGAGACACATTTGGTGCTATGTCTGTTGGATATGTTCCAGAATTTTTTAGAAAATTTAAAAAACAATTATTTTCAACTATTCAATTTCCAGTTCCTAACGAATATCGATTGCCTAAAGGATTCACTTTATCTGATTACCAAAATCATTGTTTAGAAAAAATTGAAAAAAGATTTTCTAAAAATAAGGACATTGCAGCTTTCATAATGGAAAGTGGTGCACAGATGGCAGGAGGGGTCATAATTTATCCTAAAGATTTTCAAAAGAGAATTAGTGAATTATGTAAAAAGTATGACATACTATTTGTGTTAGATGAAATTGCAACAGGTTTTGGACGATTAGGATCAATGGTGCAATATCAAGATCAAAAAAGTATTCCAGATATAGTAGCATATGGAAAAATGTTAACTGGAGGGTATCTAACAATGGCAGCTACACTTGCAAATAAAAAAATCTATGATTCATTTTCAGGAGAATTTAATGAGTGGAAACATCTTTTCCACGGTCATACATATACTGGGAATCCAATAGCAGCAGCAGTAGCAAATGAAAATCTTCAGATGTATAAAAAATATAATTTAATTAAGCAAGTACAAAAAACATCCAAAATATTTGAAAAATATTCTCAAGAAATTTTGGATATGGATATTGTTGGAGATGTTAGACACAAAGGAATGTTAATGGGAATAGAATTAGTATCAAATAAGAAAAAGAAAACTCCAATACGCACAAAAAAATCAATTAACAAAGTATTTTTTGAAGAAGGAAAAAAACAGGGCATATATCTTCGCACATTAGGCAACATCGTAATGTTAGTTCCACCACTATCAATACAACAAAATGAACTAGAATTACTCCTAAAGAAAACCATTAAGACCATTCAGGCGGCAAAATCAAAGATAATTTGACTGTTAACCACCAAAAGTAAAGGGGTTAACAATTACCATATTTTTATAAATGGAATACAAAATGTTTCAACATGAGTACTTTGAAATTTATTAAGGAATGTCAAGAAAAAGTATTTTCTGGGGAGAGGATTTCTGCAGACGATGCTAAAAAACTATTCAATGTACCAGATGAAGATCTAAAAGAATTATCCAAATGTGCTAATGAAATTACTAGAGATTATAATGGAAACAAAGTAGATGTTGAACAATTAAACAATATTAAAAAAAATGCATGTAGTGAAGATTGTACATTTTGTGGGCAATCAGCATTTTTTGATACAGGTATTGAAACATATCAGCTACCAACACCAGAGGAAGTTGTAATTAAAGCTAAAAAGGCAAAAGAAGAAGGAGCTGAATCATATTGTTTAGTTGCAGCGTGGAAAGAACCATCATCAAAAGATTTTACAGATGTTTGTAAAATTATTACAGAAATAAATGAAAAGGTAGGGATTAGTGTTGAATGCAGTCTTGGATTTCTTACAAAAGAGCAAGCAGTAAAACTAAAAGAACTCAAAGTAAAAAGATACAATCATAATTTAGAAACAGCAAAATCAAAATTTCCAGAAATTTGTACAACTCATACATATCAAGATAGATTAGATACACTTGAAATTGCGAGAGAAGCAGGATTGGAGTTATGTACTGGAGGAATTATTGGTTTGGGGGAAACAAGAGAACAGAGAATGGAAATGACCTTAGAATTAGCAAGAATATATCCAGAAGAAGTTACAATAAACATACTAGTTCCAGTACCAGGAACACCATTAGAACTACAAGTAAATTTACCAAATTCAGAAATTACTAGAATATTTTCAGTGGTACGGTTCCTATTACCAGAATCAGTGATCAAAATTTCAGGCGGTAGAGAAACAAACTTGGATGACTCAGGAGAGAAATTACTTCAAAGCGGTGCAAATGGAATTATCACTCAAGGGTATCTAACTATGGATGGAAATGATGCTCAAAAAGACCGTAAAATGATTGAAAAAATTGGTCTTGAAGCATAAACTCAATTTTATCAATTCAGAGATATTAGGCATCAAAGAGAATAATTTACATAGGAAATTACAATATGTCAAATCTCAAGGAGCCCACATTACAATCAAAAATAAAAAATTAATCAACTTATGCTCAAATGATTACCTGGGAATTCCAATTACAAAAATCCAAACAAATCAACTTCAATCCAGCTCCAGATTAGTTTCAGGAAATGATGAATCGTATAAAAAATTAGAAAAAATTCTTGCAAAACATAAATCACAACAAAACAGTTTAATTTATCCAACAGGATATATGGCAAACTTAGGATCAATATCTGCAATAGCAAAAAAAGGGGATTTGATACTAAGTGACGAATTAAATCATGCCAGCATTATTGAATCATGTAAGTTATCAGGAGCTAAAATATCAATTTACAAACATAATGATATGAAAGATTTATCACAAAAAATTAAAAAACAAGGAAAAAATAAATTCATAATTACAGAAGGGGTGTTTAGCATGGATGGAGATTTTTCATCATTAAAAGAAATTACAGAAATTTCACAAAAAACTAATGCTATAACTATTGTGGATGATGCACATGGGGATTTTGTAGTTGGTAAAGATGGTAAAGGGACACCGGAATATTTCAAAGTAGCAAAAAAAATTGATTTGTATATTAGTAGTTTAAGTAAAGGGTTAGGATCATTTGGAGGATATGTTTCATCACAAAACAATGTGATCGACATATGCATAAATAAGTCAAAATCTTTTATCTATACTTCAGCACTACCATCATTTTTAGTCCAACATTCAATCAAAAGAATACAATCTAACAGAGAAGTTCAAAAAAACAAACTGGAAAAAAATATAGAGAAATTATCAAAAGGATTAAAATCCATAGGATATGAGATTAATTCTAAAACACAAATTATACCAATTATCATAGGAAGTGAAAAAACAGCAATGGAATTTGGAGAATTTTTATTCAAAAACGGAGTATTTGCACAGCCTATTAGATATCCAACTGTACCAAAGAATCAAGCCAGATTAAGAATATCAGTTACAGCATGGCTAAAAAATTCAGATATTGAAAAATCCTTAGAAATATTTGAAAAAGGGTACAAAAAATTCTTTTAATTATCTTTGAGCATCCATTGCACCCCATTCTAAACCTAATGGGTTTGCAGGTGAACCAATAATTACAGCCATAGTTATGACGATTCCTAAAGCAATACCTACAATTACAAATCGTGTATTCATATCTAAAGTATCAAAAGCCTAGATAAAAACGGATTGTATTAGAATTAGTCAAAATTTGTAAGAAGGCTTTAAAATAAAAATAATGAATTCATCATATGACAGATCCCACAATTCTAATAGCATTTTCAGCAGGATTAGCATCATTTATCGCACCATGCATTTTACCCATGATTCCAGCTTTTTTGGCATATATTTCAGGAACAACATTAACAGAAATTAGTAATGATCAGAAAACAGGTTTTAAAATTAATAAAATCAACATAATAATAAATACAATATTTTTTGTTTTAGGGTTTTCTATTGTTTTTTCAACTTTAGGGGTTTTGATCAACAGTGTATTATCAGATAATATCAATCAATTTTCAAATAGTCTAAATGGCATTGCAGGAATTATCATTATAATTTTTGGAATATTCTTAATATTATCTACAAAAATTAATTCACTAAATAAAGAGAAAAAATTTCAAATTAAAAATTTTAAATCAAGTTATCCCATGTCATTTGTATTTGGTTTAGCATTTGCAATTGGATGGACACCATGTGTGGGACCCATATTAGGAACAATACTTACTTTAGCTGCAACAACACCATCAATATCATTTACCTTACTATTAGCATATTCAACAGGTTTAGGAATTCCATTTATCCTGATAGGAGTATTTTTTTCTAAATCAACAAAAATCATTTCCTCAATGACAAAACATTTGAAATATTATAATATTGTATTAGGGGGATTCATCATTCTATTGGGAATTCTAATATTTACAAATCAACTTGCATATATTGCAAATTTTCCACTTCTTAATGAGATTGTGATGTTAGGATGAATACTGAAATAAAAACAGGAATAATTTTTGGGGGGATCATCATAACTGGAATAGTATTTTTGATGATAATGTTTACAGGGTTAGATGAATTAACAATATCAAATCAAGAGTTAGGGACTAAAAAAGCACCAAATTTAGTTGGAATTGCACATTATCTCAACACAACACCTGAGGAATTAGCCAAGAAAATGGAAAATAAAGTAGTATTATACGATATTTGGACATATAGTTGCATTAATTGTATCAGAACATTACCGTTCATTACATCATGGGATGAAAAATATTCAGATCAGGGATTATTAATTGTAGGAATACATTCACCAGAATTTGAATTTGAAAAAGATCCACAAAATGTTAAAATTGCAATTGAAAAGTATGGAATAACTTATCCAGTAGTAATGGATAATGACATGAAGACTTGGAAAGCATTTGAAAATAATTATTGGCCAAGAAAATACATTGCAGATCATGAAGGTAATTTAAGATATGATCACATTGGTGAAGGGGCATATCAAGAAACAGAAAAAATCATTCAACAATTACTTGATGAAAGATCAACAGCATTGGATTTGGAAAACATATCTAAAAATAAATTAGTGTCAATAGAAGAATTTGAACATACATTATTTAGAACTCCAGAATTATATTTTGGTTATAAATTTGCACAAAATAGAAATCAATTAGGGAGTGATGAAGGATTTCAACCAGGAAGAATTGTGAAATATACTGAACCAAACAACATTGAATTGAATAAATTTTATCTGATTGGAAATTGGAAAAATAATGAAGACAGTATGGAACTAACAGAAACAACGGGGTCAATCAAAGTGCTGTTTGACGCAAAAGAAGTAAACATAGTTACTGAAAATAATGCACAATTAGAAATATTTCTTGATGGGATTCCACTAACAAAAGAACATGCAGGTTTAGACATTAATTTTGAAAATAAAATAGATGTGTCTAATGCAGGAATGTACAATATCATAAACAGTGAAACAAGCATATCTCACATCATGGAGATAAGAATTGATGGTAAAGAATTTCAAGCATTTACTTTTACTTTTGGATAAGGTGTAACTGCACAATGTGTAACTGAAGGTACAGTAACTTGAGTTACAAATCTGTTTAAAAGAAAAAAATCAAGAGTATTTAGCGAAAATAAGATGTTAAGTAATTCATGGAATAAAGCAGAGGGAGAAAGTATATCTCAAAAAGTCATAGGCAAAGTAAAGCCAGATGAACCACTAAAGAATAGAATAGATTTTGCACAAAAAAAATTACAAGCACAAATTTCAAAATTATCAGGAATTAATGAAAAATTACAAACAAAACATGACAAAATATTTGAAAAAATAGTTAATGCACAAAGAAACAACAAACCAGCCTATGCACAAGCATATGCTGGGGAATTAACACAAGTTAGAAAAATGAAAAACATGGTTAGTGGAGCAAAATTATCCATGGAACAAGTAAAATTAAGATTAGATACAGTCTCAGAACTCGGAGATGTAGTAGTAACATTAAGCCCATGTATGTCAATAATTAAAGGATTAAGTCCATCACTAAGTGGAATTATGCCAGAAGCAAATGCTTCAATGCAAGACTTGTCACAAATACTAGGAGATGTAATGTCGGGTTCTTCAGTAGGAATGGATGATAACTTTACTTCAACACCTGAAACTAATTCAGATACACTTGCAATTTTAGAAGAAGCACACAACGTAATTGCAGGACAAACAAAATCATCAATTCCAGAAGTTCCAACAGAATTACGACAGAAAGTAGCTGAAAGAAAATCAGATATTTTTATTTAGATTTTTTCTTACTCTTTTGAATGAGGATTTTTTTAATTCTAGATATTGTTGGGTAACTGTATCCACGTCTACGATAATTAGATATCATCATTTTCCAATTTTTTAATCTCCATTGAGCTTGTTCAGTTGTAACTGAATGTACTTCTTTTTGAACAATACTTTTTCTTCCAACTTTTAGAGTTCCCGCATCTTTAGCATGCCATCTACTTTTTGCAAATTTAAGACCAGTAAGAATTTCAGGTACTGGCATTTCTTTGAAATATTCTTTTAGTTTCTTTAATTCAAGATCGGTAGGTTTTTTTGAAATTGGAAGTTCTACGCTAAACTTTGCCATATGATTTGTAAAATATCATAGTTTAAGAATTTTGAAAATAAAAAATTAAAGTACAATTTAGGCATAAAATTAACGATTATCAACGAGAGTTTCTAATGATAATCCAAAATATTCACTATTTGATCCATACATAGATTTCATCAATTCCATTTTTAATGATCTCAATTCTTTTTGAGTTTTCATAATTAGATAATAACAATATTGAAGATAATCTTGTCTTTTTAATTCATGTAAACCAATAGCTCGTAACGGATTAAGAATTATTAAAAAATCCTTTTATGAGAAAAAAAAATTAAGGCAAGAGAGATGAAATTCTGTCCCACTTGTGAAACAAAACTTTCAAAAAATTCAAAAGATTTAGCAGGACCAGGAATTTGTCCAAAATGTAATCCAGAAAAAATTACTCCTAGAAAACCAACCTACGGAGTAAATTATTCAGGAAGAACAAAACAATGCTCAAAGGGTTGTGGTTCAGAGATTTATTGGGATGAAGAATTCAAATCAGATAGTGGTAAATTCATTCCACTAGATGCTAGAACAGATGAACCGCATAATTGTAATGGTCCAGAAAGTTCAGAGCCATATTTCCCTGATGAAATAAGAAACATGACAAAGAAAGTAATACCTAAAAAAATTACAACAGAATTAAAAATTACACTACCTGATAGCATATTATTTGATATTAACAAAATACCAAAATTAGAAATTGATAACGATAGGATAATACATGATTTAGTAGAAGGACATAGAAATCAAACATTGGCAATTGTGCATTACGAAAAATTGATTTCATTAGAACCAGAAAAAATAGCCATAGAAAGTCTAGACGACATATTATCAAAAAATATTATTGAAGGATTAAAAAAATATGGATTTTCAGGATTCCTTCCATTCCAAGAGGAGTCAATTCGTTCAATACTACAAGGGAATAATTCTATCATATCAGCACCAACAGGCTCAGGAAAAACAGAAGCATTCGTCATACCAATTTTACAAAAAATATCAGAAAAACCAATTGAGGGAGTTTTTGTTTTACTAGTGTATCCATTAAATGCATTAATTGATGATCAAGTATCAAAAATTACTGAATTAATTCAAAAATGTCAATTAGATGATAAAATTTCTACTTATTCAATTCACGGAGGACAAAGTTCTCAATACAAAGATAAAATAATTACAGAATCATACAAAAAAACAATTATTCTTGCAACAAATTTTGATTTTATTAATTATCATTTAATTTTACAAGATAAAAAATGGAATCAATTATTTAAAAATGCAAAAATAATTGTAATGGATGAAGCACATTCCTATACGAGTTTTCATGGATCCAATGTGTATCATGTGTTAAAAAGAATGAAAAACCACATGAAGGAATTTCAAATAATAGGATCATCTGCAACATTAGATAATTCAAAAGAATTTTTTTCAAACATGTTTGATCTTCCTGTAAATTCATTTTCATTTATCAAAAGTAAATTTAAAAGAAAACAAAATATGCATCAGTTTTTTATTATGCCACGAAAATTTGGTCAAAGAACTACAATGGAAATGATTTCATCGATTTGTCATAAAAAGAACTCAAAACAATTAGTATTTAGTAATACTCACAATGATGCAGAATTTTTAGCATCAAATGTAGAATCTATGAATGAAGAGATAAGAATTCAAATTCATCGAGGAGGATTAGATCAAAAAGATAGAAAAATGTATGAATCTCAAATGAAAGAAGGGGAATTAGACATCATATCATGTACGCCTACACTAGAATTAGGAATTGATATCGGTAATGTGGATGTAGTAATTTCTGCATTCAAAAATGAATATGATTCATTTGTTCAAAGAATTGGTCGTGCAGGAAGAAAAGGACAAAAATCATATGCGATTTGTGTGTTTGATCCAGAGGATGCAACATGTCACTATTTTGCAAGAAATATTCCATCATATCTTAATCAAAACCATCACGTTGAAATCAATAAAGATAATTCCATAATTTCAGAAAAACACACAGTTGCAATTGGAATGGAGAAACATGCAGCAATGGAATCAGATAAATCAAAATTCTTTGAATTTGCAAACAGTGTTAATCTTAGAGGAGCGTCAGGAGAAATAACAATTTTTCATAATTCCAAAAAAATTGGAACTAGAGACGTACCTGCGGGGTATTACCAACTTCATCAAAATGGAATATACCATTTTAACAAAAAAAACTATCAAGTGGAATCAATAGTTAAAACTCAAAATGGAGCAAATGCATATTTAAAAAAATCAGATGAAATACAAAAAAGAACAATTCCAATTGTTAAAACATCACTCACACAGATATCAGAAAAAAAATCAATTAAAAAAGAAATCAACACTGCAGCAAAAAAAATTACTTTACGTTATGGACTGATTGATATGAATCGAATCATTACTGGATATCTAAAAGGGAATTATAATGATTCAGCAGATAAATTTGAAACGATTAATGGAGATTCAATATCAACTTGGAATAATTTCAATTGGAATTCAAAGCATTATTGTACAAGTATTTTTATTCCATCAGAATTTGAAACAAAAATAAAATCAGATGTAAAAAATTCCATTATAACGGATTCAAAAATTCATACAATTACTCACGTTTTAGTTAATGCAAGCAAAATTTTAACAAAATCAGAATCAAATGATATTGACGCATATTATGAAAATGGTGTAATTCATTTGTTTGACAACACATCAGATGGGTATAACGGGTGTAGTAAAATGATTTATGAAAATTTTGAAGAAATTATGAAAACATGTTTTGATTTAATTAATGAATGTGATTGTCCTGTTGATCTAAAACAAAAGAAAGCAGTATCAGAAGGAGAGGAATGGGGAGGATGTCCAAAATGTACATTTACAACAAATTACTGTCAAACAAAAAATAAGAAACTTTCAAAAAAAGGAGCATTAGATTTTTTTTCTATTTTTCATAGAGAAATAAAATGACTCCATTAGAAAATGCTGAGTTATTTGCAAAATCAAAACATGCAGGAAAATTAAATGAAAGTGGAGTGTCTTATTCCAATCATTTAGAAAATGTTGTCAGTAGGCTCAAAAGTTTAGGAGTAGTTGATCAGGACGTGCTTTGTGCAGGATGGTTACAAGATATTTTAGAACATACAGATACAAGTTTTGATGAACTTTTTGAAAAATTTGGTAGAAGAATTTCAACATTGATTTTATCATTAACAAAAACAAAACTAGTCATTGATACTAGTGATGACTCAACATTATCATTAACAAAAAAAAGAACAATTTCAAAAAAACAAAGACAAAAAGAATATGGAATTAAAATTAAAGAGTCAGAAATAGATGTAAAATTAATTAAATTATGCGATATCTCCACAAATTTAGGAAATTTAAAGAATCAATTAATATCTAAAACAAAAAAAAGACGTATTCTTAAAGAATTAAGATACTATACAGTAATAATTGAGAAAGATCTAATACAAGAGACAAGATATCCAAAAGCAAACACGTTGTTAGAAACTATTAATGAAAATCTAAAAATTCAAACTCAAAATATGAATAAAAATAAAAAAATAAAATCAAAACAGGCATAAAAATATTCAAAATATTAATTAAAAATAGATAAAAAATTAGAATTAAATACTATAGAATTGTCTGACAATTATGAATTTGAAGAAAAGTCTTGCAAAGTTTTGTATTATGAAAAAAGTACGAGACAAAGCAAATGAAACAGACGACGAATAAAAGAATTATTTTATAATTAACAACCTAACGGAATATTTGAATTTTTACATAATGTGTTGTATATACCAAATCCAAAAATTATGGATGCAAAAGTTGCCAAAGGAATTAAAATGAAAATATTTGTTTTACGTCCCATGAAGATTTAAAAAAACAGGACTATAAAGTTGTGACAGTTTTTAATCAACCGTAATAACAAACAACCCTTTTGTTTTGGAATTTTGTAACTTAGAAACCATTTCTCTAGGCACTAGATCAGAAGCCTTATCGCATTTTACAGAGATTGTTCTAGGACATGTAAAGTTACTTTTTCTCAACACAATGTCTTCATCATGAGTTAAAGTTAAATCAGAATGACCCTTTCCTTCCAAAATAAATTCATAGTCATCAACTTGAATTGAAAAACGCACATTAGTTTCAGAGTTTTTTAATTTATTTTTTAATGCATCTGGTAAATCTGCACAAGACGAATTAGCACGAACACCAATGATACAGTCACCTCTAGTGGTTAGATGAGATTCTTTTGTAATCTCTATTGTTTTTTTGTGATTTGATCTAATATTTTCATGACCAAAAAATTCAATTTCGTGTCTCACGCTACAACTATAGGCTAGACTTAAATTAATCCTTCACGGCATTTTGATCAAATGCTTCCTGCACAACAAGGTTACGATCGAGCAATTACTGTATTCTCACCAGACGGTAGATTATACCAAGTAGAATATGCCATTGAAACAGTTCGAAGAGGCACTATTGCAGTAGGAGTAAAATGTAAAGATGGAATCATCATAGCAGTAGAAGAAAAACCAAGAAAATTACAAATTTCTGAAACAGCACAAAAAATATTTCAAATTGATGATCATGTAGGTGTTGCAGCAGCAGGATATATTCCAGATGCAAGAAGTCAAGTAGATAATGCTAGATTCTTTTCTCAAAGTAACAAAATGATTTATGATGAATCAGTAGAAGTAGAAACAATTGCAAAACATCTAGCTGATCAATGTCAACAATATACACAATATGCAGGAGTTAGACCATATGGTGTAGCTTTGATTTTAGGAGGAGTAGTAAACAATGAACCTCAATTATATCTAACAGATCCTAGTGGCACATACATTTCATATGATGCAATAGCAATTGGATCAGGTTCAGATACTGTAACAGACTTTTTAGAAAAAACATACAAAGATGAACTAACACTAGATGAAGCATCAACATTAGCAGCTGCAGGAATCTATCTATCAAGTGAAGATAAAGAAGGAACAAGTCACATCAGAATGGCACATATTAAGACTGAAACTGGTTTGTATGAATTAATTTCAGATGAACAAATTGTAAATTATGCAAACACTGCAAAAGAAAAATACCCACACGACAAAAACTAATTAATTATTATTACTTGTGAGATTAAATTACATTGAAAATTTCTGTTGCAATTCCCACATCTTCACTACAAGATGAATCATTAAAAATAGACAAAACACGAAAAATTTCAGTTTTAGCTAGAGCATGTGCAATATTTCAAATAGATACAATCTATGTTTATCAAGAAGGCAATAACGGATCAGATGGAAGTTTCATAACCATGATTTTAAAATATTTAGAAACACCACAATTTCTAAGACGAAGATTATTTCAAAAAGTTAATGATTTAAAATTTGCAGGAGTATTACAACCGTTAAGAATTCCAAGCCACGTCACACCAACAAATGCAAAAAAAATAGTTGCAGGAGATGTCAGAGAAGGAGTTGTAGTAACAGTAAAGGGCAAAAAATTTGTAGATGTTGGAATTAATCAATTAATTCAATTTTATGGTAAAACACCAACAGGTAAAAGAATTACAATTCAGTTTAAAGAAGGATATCCAAGATTATCAGTTAAAGAAATCGAGAAACCAGAGTCTAAAGTCTATTGGGGATATAACGTAAAAGAAAGATCAAATCTATTTTCATTATTATCAGAATGGAAAGGTAATGTGATCATCACCTCAAGAAAAGGTAAATCAGTTACAAAAGAACAATTAGAAAAATACACAAAATCTGATGAATCATTATTAGTTGTATTTGGTTCACCTGAAAAAGGAGTTCATGAAATTATTGGGGGTAGAATGAATAAAGTACAAAATTCAAAATCTCTAAATTTCTTTCCAAACCAAGCAACAGAAACAGTACGTCTAGAAGAGGCATTACTTGGAACATTAGCAATAATTAATGCTCAAAAGAATTCATAATATTGGCAGAAAGGAAAAATTTTTTGATATTTGCAATAGGGATAGGAGTTATGGGAGTAATAATAGGATCCATAACTATTTGGAATATGATCTCAGATGTTCTAAAATAATATCAACTACAATAAGTATCGTTAACCAAAATATTTTAAGTGGTTAACGATAACTAATAGGGTTTAATAGAGGGAATTCGAGAATCGATTTAACAATGGGAGCTCGAAAACGACATTCACCACGTAGAGGAAGTTTAGCATACTCACGAAGAGTACGTGCAAAAACTATGGAAGCAAGAATTAGAGCTTGGCCAAGTAGATCAGCAACAGATGAACCAAAAATTTTAGCTCATTGTGGTTTCAAAGCAGGATGTGTTCAAATTGTTAGTATTGATGATCGAGAAAAAGTTCCCAATGCAGGAAAACAATTAGTTAGTTTAGGTACAGTGTTAGTAACTCCGCCAGTTTTAATTTTAGGAATTAGAGGTTATTCAAAAGATCATGACGGAATGCATGCAGAATTTGATGTGTATGCAGAAGATATTCCAAAATATATTTCAAAAGAAATGACATTTAAAAATAAAGAAGCAGCATTAGAAAATGCAGAAAAAGGATTAAAAAAAATTAAAGAAATTTTTGCAATAGTTGCAGTATCTCCAAGAGCAGCAGGTCTTGAAATGAAAAAACCATATATTTTTGAAGCAATGGTTAGTGGTGGAGATATTCAAAAACAATTTGAACATGTTAAAGAATCACTAGGAAAAGAAATTAAAATTGACCAAATTTTTGAAACAGGTGCAACTGTCGATGTTGCAGCAATTACAAAAGGTCACGGATGGCAAGGTACAATGAGAAGATGGAATGTAAAAAAGAAACAACATAAATCTAGAAAAACAGTTAGAGAAGTTGGTTCACTTGGTCCTATATCACCACAAAGTATCATGTATACAGTTCCAAGATCAGGTCAAACAGGTTTTCATCAAAGAGTAGAATACGATAAAAGAATCATGGTAATGGGGAATGCAGATAACGATAAATTAAAAATTAATCCAGATGGTGGATACAAACACTTTGGTTTAGTCAAAGGAGATTTCATTATTTTGAAAGGATCAGTTCCAGGAACATATAGAAGATTAATCAAAATGAGAAGTCAAATTAGAAACGCACCACCAAAAGTTAACAAACCAAACATTTTGGAGGTAGTAATATAATGAAAATTACAACTTATACAACTTCTGGAACAAAAGACGGAGAAATAGAATTACCAATAATATTTTCCACACCATTTAGAAGAGAATTAATTCACAAAGTTTTCACTAATCTCACATCACATAAATTCCAACCACAAGGAAGACATCCAAGTGCTGGACAAGATGTTGTAGCTGATTCAAATGATCCGCCAACTGGTCAAGGTGTATCTCGTGTGGCTAGAGCACAAGGTGGTGGCGGTGGAAGACAAGGTCAAGGTGCAGAAGTAGCATCTACAAGAGGCGGAAGACAAGCACATCCACCAATAGTTGGAAAAGTAATTTACAAAAAATTAAACAAAAAAGAAAATAAACTAGCATTGTGCTCAGCAATTGCAGCTACAGGTTCAAAGGATCTTGTAGAGGCAAGAGGACATAAAATTGAAGGA
>Ga0206679_10002538_pt1 | contig 14435 bp, 12 predicted proteins | sample M110012015metaG_FD_155464 | JGI IMG/M metagenome (GOLD analysis project Ga0206679, IMG submission 155464) | Ammonia-oxidizing marine archaeal communities from Monterey Bay, California, United States - M1 100m 12015 | ecosystem: Environmental > Aquatic > Marine > Intertidal zone | place: USA... | reverse complement strand
CGGCTAAAATCATCAAAGAGTACGTCGCCTCGAAGCTCTTGACGCAGTCGGTACTCCAGGTCACTGTTGATATTCTTTTTAATCATCGCGCTTTTCTGCAGGGTATTCATTGATATTGAGCTGTTCCTGATTTTATACCATATTAATTAGCTAGATTTGACCGATGATAATTTTGTTTGAAGGGTTTATCTTCCAGTCAGTTAACACTGGATTCGATTAGGGCCAGACGGCCATTGAATTACCATTACAGCTCAATTACTCTAATCTTAAGTTAAAGCCACACCCTAAAAACACTAGTAGAGCTACTATAAAACAACTATAAGTCGAAGGAGGCCCCGTGGCACTGAATTATTTCCGAGCTCGGTTAGCATTGCTCTCTTTACTCTTCCCAACTACATTGGTTGCTCAGGAATTTGAACCCGGTTATATCGACCCAGCACCTATACTGGCGGCCGCTTCTGCTGCCATTGGTGAAGACAGGCTCTCCTGCATTTCAATAGCTGGAACCGCATACTCGGGCATGGTGGGACAGCAACGCCTTAATGGTTACGAAGTGGATTGGCCGAGAGGCGAACCCCTAAGAAACTATTCTCGAGTAATCGACTGGGACAACGTGCGTATGATCGAAACTTTTGATCGCGACCCAGGTAATAATCCCGCGTCCTGGAAATACGGACTGGGTTGGTATGGAGGCACTCCCCTACAGCAACAGGAGCGCCAAATATTTAGCCTTAATGGCGAGTTCGCCTGGCATCAGGATGGACAGAACTCCGATCCTATTGCCGTGAGCTCAGTCGATGCGGAGCGTTGGCAACTCGATATGTGGTTAACACCTCATGGGTTTCTGAAGGCAGCGCGTCTTCCTGGCGCAAATCCACGTGCGAGCTGGCGCTGGGAACTAGGCGAAATGGGCCGCGACGGTGCAACTGTAAATCCTGAAAAAATGACTATTGTGTCCATTACTCTCATGGACAGGTTTCGAGTTGATGCCACGATCAATTCCCAAAACCTGTTACAACGAATTCACACTTGGGTTCCCGACCCGGTTATCGGAGATACCAACTACGAGCATGAATTCGCCAATGCTGATTATATCGATATTGGGGACGGCATTCGCTTCCCTACTAACTGGCACCACCACACTGGATGGGATGATAACTATCAAGCACAAAGTATCAACGCTGGTCACAATGCATTCGGCGGACGACAAGCAGACATCGTGGCGAATCAGTGCCCGGGTGATGTTTCGGTCCCAATGAGTGTTGTAAATAGCAGTTTTGCAGAAAATGTGGAAGTCGAGACACTCGGCGACGGTATTTACTTATATGGGGGAGGTTCTCATAACAGTGTTGTTGTGGAATTTGAAGATTACATTGCTGTTGTAGAAGCTCCACTGCATGAAAAACGCAATCTTGCGGTTATTGATACAATCGTAGAACACATTCCCAACAAACCTATTCGATTTTTGATCAATACACATCAGCACCATGACCACATAGGGGGTTTACGTACTTATATGCACATCGGTGCAACCATTATTACTCATTGGAAAAATTATGATTTCTATACCAAAGACGTACTAAACTATTCCCAAAGAACCCTTGATCCTGACATGTTAAGTCTATGGCCACCAACCGAACTGGCGGAAGGTTACCAATATGAAGTCGTGAGAGAGAATTACGTACTAACGGATGGCGAACGCATCATGCAAATGTCTTATGTGCACCCTTTAAGTCATGTTGAAGGAATGCTGGTTGCCTATCTACCAGAACAAAAAATCTTGATCGAAGCTGATCTGCTCGACGCACCGAATTCGATATTGCCTAGTGAAGCGACAGCAGCAAACCGAACCCTGTATAATCACGTGCAGCGACTCGGCCTGGACGTGAAAACAATCGTACCAATTCACGGCCAGCCCACACCTTGGGAAGATTTTATTCAAATTATTAATTAAGTAGTATTAACAAGCACTTATGAATCTCTGCAGTTGAAGTTTAGATATAGGCAAATAGCAGTTAACCTATTGATATAGAAAGAAAAGGCGCTACACGGGGAACAAAATCCTGATAGAGCGTCTTATGCCAACCAGTTCAACCTCAATAAGCTATGAGTGGGCAATAAAGGACTTAACAACCTTCACTGATGGAATTGTGGGAATAATGCCAATGACAAAAACAGATTCGAATTTATATGAATATGTCTGTCACGCAGGCAACTATGCTATTGCCAATATTTTGAAAGGCGCGCGCTGAAGAGCTATTTAAGCCTTCGCCAGGTAAGCGTTCCAGTTATTCTTCCCTGATCATTCTTTACCGTTAAAGACAGTAGGTCATCCGTAATAAATTCGTAATAACGCACATTATCACCACCAACCCATTGTGGGACCATAGGTGAGCCTTCTACGTGATGAGTAACAGTTCCCTGTTCGACATCCCAGGAAACGCCGCCCCAATAGGCAAACCCACCGATGGTTCTCTCACTGGTATTCTCAGCACGATCAGGTAAATCTTTCGGCATACCTAAACCGGCCATATTATCAAACCTATCGTAACTTAGACGGCCAATGTAATTCATATCTCTTCCGCTGCCATCGGCAGCAAATGCGACATAGCTTATTAATTCAAAATCGCCAATAAATTTTTGCCTGATAGAATCGGTATCGTTAGCAGCCAGCAGCGATGATGTCAGGCAAAGTAATGAAAGACCGAATGACAAGCAAAACGCTCTTGTTTTCATCTTTAACTCCATTTTAATGAAATATTAGTATCCAACCGCGCCTCCGTCTCCACGACGGGAATCGGCAGCACCTTCAAACAAGCCAGTGTCGCGATCATAGTACACACCCATAGCTGCGCCTTGAGACCCCCGTTCACGGGTCTGATGTCCTTTCGCTTCATAGAGTCGCAAGGTGTCCACCGAAATCGTATTGGATTCTATACTGGTGAAATCCGGCAACCATTGATGATGAATGCGGCCGGCTTCAATCGCCTCTGCAATATTAAAACCATGATCGATGATATTGAGAATTGTTTGCATGGTTGTATTGATGATAGTTTTTCCGCCAGGACTACCTGTAGCAAATATAGGCTTCCCATCTTGTGCAACAATGGTAGGGGTCATTGAAGAAAGAGGTCTTTTTTCTGGTGCAACCAGATTTGGTGCAGTACCGATATTCCCTCTATTATCTGTTAGACCTGGCACTGCATTGAAATCGCCTAGTTCATTATTTAATAAATAGCCACCACCTTCAGCAACAATCGCAGAGCCATAACCAAACTCCAAGGTATAAGTCATACTTACCATATTGCCGTTTTTATCAACCACAGAAAAATGTGTTGTTTCTTCACTTTCGTAGGCCTGCGCAAATTCAGCCGGTGAGCTATCTGATTTTTCATCCATATCTATAGACGCACGCAAAGCAGCTGCATAATCTTTATTCATAAGCCTTGATAGTGGCATCGATTCATTAAAATCTGGATCGCCCAGATGTTCTGCCCGGTCGGCATACGCTCGGCGCATAGCTTCTGTAAGAACATGTAGATAATCAGCGGAGTTATGACCTAAGGCTGCCAGATCATAGCCTTCTAAAATATTTAACATTTCAACCATTACTACGCCACCAGAACTCGGGGGAGGCATGCTAATAATTTCATAGCCACGATAATTTCCGCGAATTGGCTCCCGCTCTATCGCCTCATAACTAGCCAAATCTTCTTCAGTAATCAAGCCCCCATTTGCTGCCATAAAATCCGCCAGCTTCTTTGCGTTTTCACCTTTATAGAATCCGTCTTTACCATTGTTCTGAATTAGGTCAAGAGTATTAGCAAGGTCTGGTTGCATCCAAGTTTCACCCAGCTCATAAAGGGAACCGTCTGTCTTAAAAAATTTCTTCGCCGAAGAAGGATACTGTCTAAACCGATTTGCACTGCGAGCAAAGCCAGTCTCGAGGGAGTAGTTTATTGGAATCCCTTCACGGGCCAATGCCACGGCCGGTGCCACTAAATCTGCCCAAGGTAGTGAGCCCAGTTCCTGATGAGCTTTATAAAGCCCCGCAACTGTTCCCGGCACACCAATGGCAAGCATGCCAATATGATTAGAGTTATTAGCCACTCTTCCATCTACCCCAAGATACATCTCTTCAGTTGCAGCAAGGGCTGCTTTTTCCCGAAAATCAAAGGATGTAGCATGGCCATTGTCGCCGTGATAAACCAAAAAACCACCGCCCCCAATATTTCCGGCAGAAGGCCAGGTCACGGCTAAAGCGAAAGCTGTTGCCACCGCAGCATCAACCGCGTTGCCACCCTGCTTTAGTGTTTCTACTCCAACTTCTGTAGCTAATTTAGAGGCGCTGGAAACCATGCCATTTTTGGCACGAACTGGCGTTCGACCTCCGTCCGAAAATGAATTCGAAATCAAAAGCAAGCTGAGCATAAAAACCAACGCTTTTGTCAAATTGAAAGAAGAGAAGCTAAGGGTTCTGCGACGAATCATTGTATTACTCACTACATAAATAAGGATTGGTGGTGACGATATTTTCTTCCTGCGCTAACCACCGCCGTAAACTGCCATTTTTAGGCGACATTAAGCCGGTGAATAGTAGTCCAGGGACTACTCTGATAGCAAATCATGAAAACCACTATAGTAAAACTATTCTGCTTATTTTGCGGTGCTTTTGAGAAAAAGGCCAAGCTTATAGTACGTTTCGAAAGTCTGACCAATAAATATCTAGATGAGTATTGCAAGTGCTATTATTCTCATAACTGAAATGCTAAATTTCATAAGGGTTAATGGCCCCCATCATAGTAATTTTAAAACCAGATTAATTTATGAACCCTCTTGGTTTCTATCTTCAGAGTCGAATCGCATGAAGCACTATTTAAATCAAAAATTATTAATTATCAGCATATTGTTCTGTTTTCTTGTGGCGTGTAGTGATAACGAAAACAGTAATTTAACTCCTGCCACAGAAACTAAGGCAGAACTGATTGCTCGAGCCCGAGGAATCCATGAACGAGTTATTACTTTAGATACTCATGCTGATATTAATACTACTAATTTCACTGCGACTCGCAACTACACCCAAGACTTAGACACTCAAGTTAATCTTCCGAAGATGGAAGCTGGCGGTCTCGACGTTGCCTGGTTCATTGTTTACACAGGACAAGGCGCTTTGGACGATGAGGGTTATGCCGCCGCTTACGCTAATGCCATCGACAAATTTGACGCAATTCACCGGCTAGTCGAAGAGATCGCGCCGGATCAAATCGAAATCGCATACAACTCTGCCGATGTTAGACGCATTGACGCTGCTGGAAAAAAAGTCGCCATGATCGGCATCGAAAATGCTTACCCTGTTGGCCTCGATTTGTCTCGCATAGAAGAGTTTCACCAGCGTGGAGGCCGTTACATGTCTTTAGCCCATAATGGCCATAGCCAGTTCTCCGATTCGCATACGGGTGAAACAGATAATGATTACATGCATGAAGGCCTCAGTGACATAGGAAGGGAGGCCATTGCTGAAATGAATCGCCTTGGCATAATGGTAGATATATCCCACCCATCTAAAGACTCCATAATGCAAACCATCCAGCTAAGCAGGGCTCCAGTAATTGCGTCGCACTCTGCAGCTCGAGCCGTTACTAATCACTCTCGCAACCTTGACGACGAAATGCTCTTGGCGGTGCAAGAAAATGGCGGCGTAGTACAAACAACTGCTTTCAGTAGTTATGTCAGCGAAGCGCGCAGAGCATTTCTTGCTGAAGGAAGAAATCGACTGGAGACTGAAATTGCAGAATCTCTAGGTTTTGAGATTTTAACCCCTGCCGCAGTAGAAAGATTATCTGCCTCTGATCGAGCTAGCTATGATGAAACGTATGCGGAATTGAATTCTCAATTGTCCCCAAGATTAAGAACGGAAGTTAACGCGCAAGCACCGACAGCTACAGTCTCAGATTTTATCGATCATATTGATTATATCGTAGCGCTTATTGGGCTCGAACATGTCGGCATTAGCTCTGATTTTGATGGCGGTGGTGGCATTGAAGGTTGGAACGATGCTTCAGAGAGCTTTAATGTCACTCTTGAATTGGTCCGTCGTGATTATACTGAAGAACAAATTGGTCAACTCTGGAGCGGAAATCTACTGCGCGTTTTAGATGAAGTGCAAAATTTTGCAACAGAAATTCAAGAAGAAGAATAAACACTACTTAACACGATATAGCCCTTCTCTTGTTTGGGGTTCGTTATTAGGACAATAGTTGGTTTTTTATAGCTAACCAAATGTTGCAGATAAATAACTATGAACGGAAAAAAAATTAAAGAAATTCCCCTAGACTTCATTGTAATAGAAGAAAATGAGATGAAATCCAGGGCAAAATCTTTTAATGAGCTGTTACAGAAACGACGTACAGTTCGAAATTTTTCTGATAAACCAGTTCCTCGAAACTTAATTGAACAATGTCTGCTTGCTGCCAATTCAGCTCCCAGTGGCGCTAATCGTCAACCGTGGCATTTTGCCGTAATAAGCAGCCCAGAAAAGAAACGACAAATTCGCGAAGGCGCGGAAGAAGAGGAAAGAGAATTTTACCAATCACGAGCACCTCAAGATTGGCTAGATGCGCTTGCCCCATTAGGAACCGATGCTAACAAACCGTTTTTAGAGAGAGCACCTTATCTCGTTGCCATTTTTGGTCAGAAATTTGAATTAGATAGCCAAGGGAAAAAGAAAAAGAATTATTACGTGGCTGAATCAGTTGGCATCGCAAGTGGACTATTGATCGCAGCCCTACATAACGCGGGGCTAGCAACGCTAACTCATACGCCATCACCAATGAAGTTCCTCAACAGAATATTGGATCGCCCCGACACCGAGAAGCCATTAATGGTGTTGGTGGTAGGGTACCCAGAAAATGATGCAAAAGTACCTGCCATTAGTCGCAAATCATTAGAGCAATTCACAAGCTTTCACGAGGGCTGATTAGTTTCAGTTGAGATAATATTGCTTGGCCTTAATAGTTAAGATCTAGAGAACGCCGCCTAAATTCTAGACTCTTTAACATCTAGAAATTATTAAACGTCAATAAAAACCCGATCACAAGGGATCGGGTTTTTCGCTCTACCTATTTAGCCTTGCTCAGTGCTGCTGAAACATGGCTAATTCTTTTTAACTCATGCTTACTGAGGAGGATTACCTATCGGTGTTCCTTCTTTACGGAATTCGCCGTACATGTATTCTTCCGCGAATTCTACGCATTTGAATTCAAGTAACTGCATACTCTCGTCAACATGGCGATAGAGAGGAAAGCTTACACTCCAAGGGTCTGTAAACGTATTTGGATCTGTAATTGTTGCTGTGTAATTAATGTGATTGGGTCCTGCAGGAGTCCATCTTTCTTCAACAACCATTTGATAGCTATGATGGTTGCCCGCTCGATCGAACCAGGTATCTGGCATTTGGCCAGAAACACTAACTACTAAAGTATCGCCCTCCCAGGTAGCATTAGAGTGACCCATCCAGGAGTCTACCTGCGAAACGATTTCTGGCTGATCCACATAAACAATGCGATTTGATTCACCAAACTCATAAGCAATTAATACAACTGAACTTGATTGCACTATCTGAAAAGGAAAAGGCAAATAATTCGCTCGAGGAACACCCGGCATAAAGCACTTTGCTAACGGATCTTTTGTAATCGCGTCCTGGAGATTAGCATCCCGCTGACGACGAGCTTGTTCATTGTAGGGAATGCGGCCACCTTCAACGATGCCCAAACTCGCTGGCTTGGCAGACAATGCTCCCATTTCACGAGGGTATGGCCCATAAGCAGCAGCATGAGGCTCAATATCATAATGGGCGTTTGTCATTGCTTGCCATATACCGCTAAGGTCAGGCTTGCCGTCAGGGGTTCGCGGAAATTCATCCATTACCTGGGCGTTTACAGTTCCTGCAAGTAAAAACAAACAAATGATCGTTAAGAATTTCTGTACTTTGATTTTCATTGATAAACCTTACTTCTATATCCTTGAGTGAGCTTGAAATCTAATAATTTTTTATTGTTAGATTATGTTCTGACTACGAAGCGGCAAGAGACAATCGCCAGCTTCCTCTTTAGTCACGTTCGCCAATATCAACACCTTCAGCCGCCAGTCTTTCCTCTACCCGCGCACCGCGCAGTGTATTGATCATACCGTAATTTCCTTCATGGCAAGCATATTCATAGACTTGTCCGGCCATCTTAATCATAGGAACTACCGCAGTAATCTTGTCAGTGAAAGTTGATGGATCGTCGATTGTGAATTCATAGTCGACTTGATCATAAGCAACACGAGTAAATTTCTCGGTTAACACCGCATTATAGTTATCTCCAGCAGCACCAAACGTTTGCCGAAAACCATTGAAATTTCTGGTCTCAACGACAAGCACTTCATCATCCCAGTACCCTCGGGAATCACCAGACCATAAGCGAATATCATCAGCAAGCGCAGGCTTATCAACCATAGGGACGATTCGTGCGTCGTGAATCATTTCTGTCAGGATCACAGCAGTGTCTTTATTCTGGATGATTTGCATGTTGTTGTTATAGAGACTTGGGACAAATGGAGGTCCAGAATTAAACCCAACAATGCAACGCTCTGACAGACCTCTATCTTCTGGGCCGCCTTTATCGATGCCACCGACCACATAACGCACTGGTCTATCACCAGGAACGTCAGGCCCTAATCCACCAAACTGGCGGTTAGCACCTTCCACATAATCAGGTTGCCGACCGTTTTCAGGGTAAACAATGTGGGAAGTTCTAACAACATCCCCCAAACCTGCGGTTTCAAACCAGAAATCGTTATATCCACCTGGGTTGCTTGATTCCTCAGGTGCATCAGGATCAATATTCAGCCGGGCAGCAGCTTCGTCCGCAGCTGCGCGCTGAGCCATAATGGCATCACGACGTTCCTGAATTTCTTCCTGAGATAAAAATTCCTGGGTGCCATAGGTTAATGGGCGCTGCATAGGCACATCAGAAGAAAAGTTCCAAACGCCTTGTAAATCGGGTTGCCCCCATTCAGTGCGTGGCACCTCGTAGTCATTATTTGACTGCGCTGCAACAAGACTGCTAAATGCTGTAAGTACATAAATTAAAAGAAGTTTTGTTAGTTTCATCGGCCTTCCCCGTCTGTTGTACGAGCTGACCTCGTAAGGTAGATGGTTAGGACAGAATAATCAATAGAAACGCGGGGAATTGAGGCCAAGATAACAATCGATAAGCTAGAATTTTGCCCTGCCGATTTGCTTTCGCGACAAAAAAGGATATTTGGGATAACCCCACACTAGTTAAGAATGATTTTTTTGAAGTTAACCTAATTTTTTGTGTAACGTGCAAGCAGACTGGAAGTGTCCCAGCGACCCCCCCCACTAGCTTGGACTTCCTCATAGAATCCATCGACCATGTTAACAAGGGGCATGTCAACCCCATTCCTTCTGGCTTCCTCTAATGCGATGCCTAAATCTTTGCGCATCCAGTCCACCGCAAATCCGAATTCATACTCATCACTCAGCATAGTTTGATAACGATTCTCCATTTGCCAAGACCCTGCCGCCCCTTTAGAAATGGTTTCAATCAAGTCTTCTCCGTTTAGCCCAGCTTTCATAGCGAAATTAAGTGCTTCGGCTAATCCTTCCACCACTCCTGCGATACAAATTTGATTTGCAGCCTTTGCCAACTGCCCATTGCCTGCTGCTCCAAGAAGTTTGTTAAATTTAGAGTAGCTGTCAATAACTGGCTTCGCAGAGTCATAGGTTACTTGGTCACCACCGACCATTACTGTCAGCGCACCATTCTCTGCACCAGCTTGGCCACCTGAAACTGGCGCATCCATAAATTGCACACCTTGGTTACCAGCCTTTTGATAGAGCTCTCTCGCCAGAGCAGCAGACGCAGTCGTATGGTCAACCAAGATCGAACCTTCTCGCATGCTATTTAGCACGCCATCCTCACTTGTAGTAACTTGACGTACGTCATCGTCATTACCAACACAAACTAAAACCACATCACAACCTTTTGCCGCTTTCGCAGGAGAAAGTGCCATGTCTCCTTCATATTCTTCAACCCACCGCTGCGCTTTTTCCGTTGTACGGTTGTAAACACATACTTCCATGCCGGAATTTTTCACATGCCCTGCCATGGGATATCCCATAACACCTAAACCGATAAACGCGACTTTCATTTCTTGCTCCGTTATTGTTTTAGTTAAGTCCCACTTGCTTATAGACTGATTTTCCTCGCGCGAAGGTTTCGACAACTCCAACATTCTCCAACTGCAAAGGGTCAATGGTTAGAGGATTGCTTTCCAAGACAACGAAATCAGCACGCTTACCGACAGTAATACTACCTTTTTCATCTTCTTCAAAGTACTGATATGCGGCACCTTGAGTTACTGAATATAGCGCCTCCAACACTGAAGCTCGCTGGTCCGGTCCTAGCACATACCCGCTTCTAGTGAGACGATTCACGGTGATAGAGACCAAACGCATGATATCTGGCGGAACGATGGGCGAATCATTGTGCACCGTAAATGGGATATCTCTTTCGATAGTCGCCTTAACCGGGCTAATAAAACTTGCACGGTCATCACCAAAACTTAGTCGATGCCAATCTCCCCAGAAAAAAGGGTGGGCGGCATAATAAGAGGGGACTATCCCTAATTGTTTTACTCGATCTAGCTGATCTTCTCTAATGAGTTGTGCATGGATAATGACCGAACGGTGATCAGGCATTTCTTCTCCACTTAGAGCTTCTTCGATGCCATCTATCATCAACTCAATAGCTTCATCTCCATTAGCATGAGCAAGCACTGGGACTCCCCGCTCCAGCAATCGATCAACCCGTTGTCGATAAGCGTCCGGCTCATAACTGGGATAGGCGACATAACCAGCGTCTACCCCAGGTGGGCCTGCGTCATAAGGTTGCGACATCCATGCTGTTCGTCCCTGTGGACTTCCATCAAGCGTAAATTTTACACCACCAATTTTAACTCCCCCTGTGTAGTCAGAATCATGGCTAACCAGTTCCAGCTCTTCATCCGATAAAGGGTTCCCCATAATGTAAGTGACAATGTCCACTGCAAAAGGTTCTTCCAAAGCTTGTTGTTTCAATGCGTCAACATAACTAGTGCTCACATTACTTTCCTGGATAGTGGTAATTCCGAAACTGGCATAAATATCTGCCGCTTCTCGACGGAGATGCCAACCCAGCTCTTCATCAACCAGGACTCCAGTGCCAGGTAACAATCCCATCGCAGTTTCTTCCATCACGCCATCGGGCTCATTAGTTCCTAATCTTCGTCGGACAATACCTCCTGCAGGGTTTTCGGTATTAACACCGATATTGTAGTTTGCAAGCGCTAAAGAGTTTGCCGATGACAAATGGCCCGAAACATGTCGAATGACAATGGGGTGAGTTGTCGAAGCACGATCCAAATCATCCCGATTCGGATGTCGGAGTTCTACCAACAAAGAATCATCATAGCCAACACCATAAACCAGATCGCCGGCTGGAACATTGTTGACTTCAATCCAGTTGCGGATTGCAGCGACTATGTCGTCTATGTTTTCCATAGCTCCGACCGGCGGCGAAGACAAGTCCAGTAATGCAGAATAAGTTGCTACTCCACCAAAATGCCCATGGGCATCTATGAATCCTGGTAACAACGCCCGAGCGCCTAAATCAACGAACTGTGTTGTTTCGTCCCGCATGGCCAAAATCTCTTCCCTACTGCCTACTGCACTAATACGATCTCCAATCACTGCAACAGCGGAAGCAACGTTGTCATCCATAGTAATTATATTGTCGCCAACAAAAATCAAATCAGCACTTGACTGAGCCTCTTGACTTAGCTCCACCTGCGGTGAGCAGCTGGCAAGAGCAAAAAGCGGCACCAAAACTACGAGCTTGAGTTTTTCTATATTCATTGATGAGTGGATGACCATAGTAATTTCCTGCCTGGTTGAAAGGGTCTATTTTAAGTGTGCAGGGAATTCCAGACAGGTGCAATCCAAAAATTACGCTCTAATTAGATAGGGGTTATTAAATCTGAATACAGTCTTACCCCGTCAATTGAATTGCTACAAATTGAGGTTTTTGCAAAATTTTATTACCCTTTCCATCAATTGTGGTGCCACTAAAGTTGAAAAGAATGACTTTTTTATTTGGAGCGATCTAGTAATCTGATAACTGAAAGACAAGGGTTGCGCTTACAGCCTGAGGCTCGCCATTTATAAATTTAGGACGATAGTGGAAATCTTTTACTGATTCAGTTAATTCAAGCCAATCTACCGCAGCGGAACTCCGCTGGCTAATTAGTTCTAGATCTCGAGGTGAGCTAATGTTGCGACTATAGCGCCCACGGTACCAACCACTTGCCCTATCCAACCCGGCCAAATTAAATGAGAAGAGAGCGTACTCACCATCTTGTCTTTCAACCTCTCTCAGCCCATCCTGAATTGGTGCGCTAGCTCTGGGGAAATTAGAAGACCATTGCTTAAAGGTAAAATTACTGACGTTTGTTTCACGGCCATCATCATTCAAAGAATTATTTAATGACCCTGCAGCAGAATCCAAAGAATCATAAAATTCCATTAGCGGGAGCATTTTTGGCTGACTCGTAAAGTCATTAATCTCTTCCTGAGTCTGCCCTGACCTCAGCAATAATTCATGACCCCTTGCGTAAGCGCGTTGAGCTTCTCGATTATTATCAAAGAAGACTTCCCAATCCCCCCTATACATAAAGGCCATACCTGCCCCTTCCAAATTAGGTTCTTCTCTTTGAAGATAAAATTCTCGAATACTGCCTAAAGCTCTTAACCCAGCGAAGTACAACGAAGTTTGTGCGTTACTTCGAGATAAAGCATAACCGTCAGACGAAAAACTGCGCAGTGATATTCCAGTCTGACCCCCGGCTTCCACTGCAATAGATTGAAGATACATTTGTATAACTTTCTTATACATAATCGCATTAACGCGACTGTCTCCTTCTGCGTAACTGTAACGAGCAACTCTATTCACTAAATTCGTTAACCGCTCGGCTTGTTTGAAGTGAAAACTCTGATTGAATTTCAAGTCATCTACGACACCCAGTAAATGAATGTCAATCAAATCAAGCAAAGCTGCTACAAGCTCTTCGTTTACTTGGTTTTCGCCGCGACCAAGAAGCCAGCTAAAGTGCTGCATAAGCTCCTTCGCATCTTCCCAATCCTGCTGATTCACCTTATTCTTAATACTTCGCAGGATCAGTGAGAATTGCCCGGGAGAGTAGAGCCCTTCGCTCACGCGAATAATTTGAATAGCTTGATCCAATACCGTATCTGCATCGGAGAATCGCTCATTCTCTATAAGACTAACGCTGTATTGATCTAAGGGTTCCAATAATCGACGGTCGAGGCGCCCGTACTCGGATATAAGCTCAAACAACGACTCCTGAGTTTTGTCCAACTCATTTTGGACTTCAGTAAGACGCGCAAGCTCATTCAACTGAGCAAAGGCGTGGGACACCAGACAGACGCTGAGGAAAACTGTAGAGGTTAAATAACGCATCTTTACTTTTTCGTATTGCTATCAAGCCCGCCATACTTTATTGCGACCAAGCGGGAAAGAATATCTTACCAGTGAAAAGTTTTCTTTAGGACTGTCTTTTAGTACGTAAAACAGAGCCCCTTAGTTCAATATGCAGCTGTATTCTTGTGTTCCTGGTCGAGCAGCTATGAAATATTAATACTACTGGAATTTCCAGCATTACAGCTAGAATGACCAAATGAACAAAAACAGACAGAAAATATTAGAAACAGAATTTCATGTCCGCTATGCCGAAACTGACGCTATGGGCATAGTTCACCATGCGACTTACCTCATCTATTTCGAAGAGGGCCGAAGTCAATACATGCGAGACCATGGTTTTGACTTCTCAGCCATTGAGAAAGAGGGATTTCGATTTCCAGTCACAGAGGTGGGTGTGCGCTATGTCGGTAGTTTTCGCTACGGTGATAAAGTTAAAATTCAGACAAAAATTGAAGAAAATCGCAGTCGCAGCGTGAAATTTGCCTACGATGTATTAAACCCCGATACAGGTGAAAGACTAGTTTCTGGGTTTACCAAGCACATATGGACAGGCAGTAACGGAAATGTGACTCGCATGCCACAGAAATGGCTGGAACTATCGCTATGAATAGAACAAGCTTTAATGAGTTTTTAGCTTTCTTGGGTTTAACCTTTTTGGTTTTAATCTTTAATAATCCACTCTTTGCTGCAGACAATTTCATCGAATACCCATCGCCCAGCAACAACGTAAGTTTTGAGCAAGTGCAGGCATTAGAATTTCGCCAAGCAGACCAACAAATCCAATATGGACCTGAAGCTCTTCAATACGGCTATATTTATCTACCTACTGCC
>Ga0206679_10002528_pt1 | contig 14471 bp, 14 predicted proteins | sample M110012015metaG_FD_155464 | JGI IMG/M metagenome (GOLD analysis project Ga0206679, IMG submission 155464) | Ammonia-oxidizing marine archaeal communities from Monterey Bay, California, United States - M1 100m 12015 | ecosystem: Environmental > Aquatic > Marine > Intertidal zone | place: USA... | reverse complement strand
TCTTGATAACAAAATCACCTTGCTCATCATGGGTTTCTAATTCTTCCGGCACTCTTATATCACGCTCGCAATAAGGAGAATTCTCTAACATTTGTCCGAAATGATTACGATATCTTTTTGGAGTATAAACAGGAGTGTACGATTCTACAATAAACAATCTATTTTCAGAAGAATTGAACTTCATAGTATAAATCATTCCTCTAGGAATTACTAAATAATCGCCTTCCTTAAATTTTATATTCCCTACAAAAGTTCGTAAAGTTCCCGTTCCTTTATGCACGAAAATTACTTCATCTCCATCTGTGTTTTTATAAAAATAATCTTCTTCCAAATTAGTTGGAGCTGAAAGTAAAATATTCAAATCATTATTCAACATGATAGAAATTCTACTTTCTAAATGGTCCGCAACTTTTGGCGCTTCAAATCCATTTAACATATAGGATTTTAGGTTTTTATCCACTGCAATTTCTGGCGCAACTGAATATGCTTCTTTAATATCCTTAACCTGAGTTGGCCTATGCAAATGATACAATAAAGATGACATTCCATCAAAACCAATCGTTCCAAATAATTCTTCATAATGGATGTTACCATCTTCTTTTCGGAATGTAGTGTGCCTTTTATGAGGCATTTTTCCTAATTTATGATATCTTGGCATACTGTTATTTTTATGCAAATATAATACATAAAACATAAACATAGCATGATTTATATCATCCCTAAAATAAAAATGATAATTTTGCCTAACTAAATGAAACTTCTTACTTATAAAATAAATGATTTAGAAACGCCACAAATTGGTGTATTGCAAGATCAGCTGGTGTATAACTTAAATAACTCTTTTGGAAATATTTCCTTAATAGAACTTATTCAGCTTGAAAAGTATCAGGACAAAGTAGCCTCCTTTATTTGTAATGAAGATTGTTTGAAACACGACATTAGGGATATTACAGTTTTACCAACCATACCAAAACCAACTTCCTTTCGTGATGCCTATGCTTTTAGGCAACATGTAGCTACTTCTCGTAAAAATAGAGGAGTTGAGATGATTCCAGAATTTGATGAGTTTCCTGTATTTTATTTTTCCAACCATAATGCAATGTTTGCAGATGGGCAAGAAATTGAGCTGATGTCTGATCATTTCCACAGATTAGATTATGAACTAGAATTTGCTATTGTAATTGGGAAGGGAGGTAAGAATATTTTATCAAAGGATGCTGACAAACACATTGCTGGCTTTTGCATACTAAATGATATAAGTGCCAGAAGATTGCAAATGGAAGAAATGAAACTGAATTTAGGCCCGGCAAAAGGGAAGGATTTCGCCAATGTTATTGGCCCTTATTTAGTAACTCCTGATGAATTAGAAAGCAAAAGCATTGAGACTCCTTTTGGAAAAAAATACGATTTACAAATGAAATGCTATGTAAACGGAGAACTACTTTCAGAAGGAAATGCAAAAGATATGAACTGGACTTTTGCTGAAATTATTGAAAGAGCCTCTTATGGTGTTAAACTTTTCCCAGGAGATATTATTGGCTCAGGAACAGTAGGAACAGGATGTTTATTAGAATTAAACGGAACAGGAAAAAGAGCAAATCCTGATTACATAGAAAGGTGGATACAAGAGAATGATGAGATAGAAATGCAGATTGAAGGGCTTGGAAAAATCACTAATAAAATAGTAAAATCAGACAGCAACCATTCCTTACTAAAACTTAAAAAATGATTAAAACAATAGATGTAAAGTCAGGAGAAACTGCAGGACTATACCAGTATTTATCGGCTGCTGTAACACCAAGACCAATTGCTTTTGTCAGCACAATTGATGCAGAAGGAAATAAAAATTTAAGTCCTTTTTCATTCTTTAATGTCTTTTCGGTTAACCCTCCTATCTTAGTTTTTTCACCCGTTAGAAGAGTAAGAAACAATACTTCAAAACATACATTAGACAATGTCCATCAAGTAAAAGAATGTGTCATTTCCCTAGTAACAGAGGAAATTGCACAACAAGTTTCTTTAGCATCTTGTGATTTTGATTCAGCAACAAATGAATTCGAAAAAGCAGGATTCACAGAAGTTAAATCTGATTTAATTACTCCTTCAAGAATCAAAGAATCACCAATAAATTTTGAATGTAAGGTAAACGAAATTATCACTTTAGGAGAAGAAGGAGGAGCGGGAAGTTTAGTTTTATGTGAAATCTTAAAAATGCATATTGACACTGAAGTATTAGATGAAAACAATGCAATTGACCCTTTCAAACTAAATATTGTTAGCCGTTTAGGAGCAAATTGGTATGGAAAAACTACCAAAGAATCACTTTACGAAATTGCAAAACCAATCTCCAGAATGGGAATGGGAATAGATAATTTACCAGAAGAAATCAGAAACTCTAGCATATTAACTGGAAATGAATTAGCAATTTTAGCTTCTGCAGAAAATATTCCTGAGAAAAAAGAGTTTAGCTTTAGGGATAAAAAAAGTACAGCAGAAAAACATATCTTAGCCAAAGAATTATTAAGCCAAGAAAAAGCAGGAGATGCTTGGCAAATACTATTATAAACAATTAAAAAACAAAATATTATGTCATTCGAATTACCAAAACTACCTTATGCTTATGATGCGTTAGCGCCACATATTGATGCAAAAACTATGGAGATTCACCATAGCAAACACCATAACGGGTATACTAACAACTTAAATAACGCTATTGCAGGAACTGATTTAGAAGGAAAATCTATTGAAGAAATTTGTGCTACTCCAGGATTAAGTGGTGGAGCAAGAAATAATGGTGGAGGATATTTTAACCACTGTTTGTTCTGGAACATTATGAGCCCAAACGGAGGAGGAGAGCCAACTGGAGTAATTGCAGGAGCAATCAATGATGCATTTGGTTCATTTGAAGAATTCAAAAATACTTTCTCGACAGCAGCAGGAACTAGGTTTGGTTCTGGATGGGCTTGGTTAGGAGTAAAGGATGGAAAATTAAAAGTTTCCTCTACTGCAAATCAAGACAACCCTTTAATGGATGACCAATGTGGTTGTAATCCTGTATTATGCTTAGATGTCTGGGAACATGCTTACTACCTAAACTACCAAAACAGACGCCCTGATTATATCAATGCATTTTTCAATGTAATCAACTGGGAGGAAGTTAATAAGAGATATCAGGCCGCTTTATAATATTTTTATAAATTTGCCACACTAAAATTTAATTACACTAAAATTTAAACAAAAATGAAAAACAAATTTGCCTTAATCGCCCTTTTAGGATTATTCCTTGCTGGGACTTACACTGTTTACGCACAAGATACTGCAGATACTATTGCCACTGAACAGGTAACAGATACTGCTGTAGCAGCTGAAGAAGCTCCTGCACAAGTTGTTGAAACTGTAGAAGAAGCTCCTGTAGAAGAAGCATCTTTTCACCAAATCATCAAACAAAAATTTATTGAAGGAGGACCTGGATTTATGGGGATTGTATTGTTATGTTTAATCTTAGGATTAGCTTTAGCAATTGAAAGAATTATCTACTTAAACATGGCAACTACTGATACTGATAAATTATTAAATGATGTTGAAGGTGCTTTACAATCAGGAGGAGTTGATGCTGCTAAAGAGGTGTGTAGAAATACAAAAGGACCTGTTGCATCTATATTCTATCAAGGTTTAGAGCGTTCGGATGAAGGAGTTGACATGGTTGAAAAATCAATTGTTGCTTACGGTTCAGTTCAAATGGGACTTTTAGAAAAAGGATTATCTTGGATTTCATTATTCATTGCTCTTGCACCTATGCTTGGGTTTATGGGAACAGTAATTGGTATGATTGGAGCCTTTGATGCTATTGAAGCAGCAGGAGATATTTCTCCATCATTAGTAGCTGGTGGTATTAAGGTTGCACTTTTAACAACTGTATTCGGACTTATTGTAGCAATGATTCTTCAAGTATTTTATAACTACTTAATTGCAAAAGTTGATTCAATTGTGAACTCAATGGAAGATTCTTCTATCTCATTAATTGACTTATTGGTTAAAAACAAATAATCATGGATAGTTTAATTAATATAGGAATTATATTGACCTACATCATGGTTGCTTTTGCAGCATTGACAGCTATTGGTTTTGGCATCAAAAAAATGATGCAACAAGCAAACAATGCAAAAAAGACACTTACTGCTGTAGGAGGACTTTTACTCATTATTCTTATCTCTTACCTTATGTCTTCTGATGAAGTTTTAGGTTCGTACGAGAAATATGAGATTACAGCTTCAACAGCTAAACAAGTAGGAATGGGATTAACTACCTTCTACATATTAGCAATTGGTGCAATTGGTGCTGTATTGTATGCTGAATTATCAAAAGTATTTTCTAAATAATGGCTAGTTCAAGAAGAGGGTTACCCGAAATTAATGCAGGATCAATGGCAGATATTGCCTTCTTGTTGCTTATCTTTTTCTTGGTAACTACTACTATGGATGTGGATACGGGTATTGCTCGTAAATTACCACCAATGCCTGAAGAGGAACAATTAGAAGACGATTCTCAAATTCATGCTAAGAATATTTATGTAGTATTGATTAATGCTAACAATCAATTATTGGTTGAAGGAGAATTAATGGATATTTCACAACTAAGAGGTGGTGCTAAGGACTTTATTGATAATAACGGGAGAAATCCTAATTCATCAGAGAATCCTGAAAAAGCAATTATCTCCTTACAGAATGACAGAGGGACTGAGTACATGACTTATATTCGTGTGCAAAATGAACTTGCTGCTGCCTATAATGAGCTAAGAAATAAAGCTGCATTGAATAAATTTGGCGAGCGTTATGCTGATTTGAATAAGACACAAAAGAAGGAAATCAGAAAAATGTACCCTCAGAAAATATCTGAAGCGGAACCAAAAAATATTGGAGGAGATTCATAATGAGTAAATTCAGAAAAGACGGAAAAAAAGGAATGCCAGCTATATCAACTGCATCCTTACCAGATATTGTATTTATGTTACTTTTCTTTTTTATGGTAACTACAGTAATGCGTGAAACAACTTTATTCGTAAGTGTTGTTACTCCTAAAGCTACTGAGATAAAGAAGATGGAAAAGAAATCATTAGTGAGCTATATTCACATTGGCTCACCTATTAAAAGAATGCAAGCTTCTTATGGTAGTGCTGCTCGTATTCAATTGAATGATGCTTTTGCTGAGGTTGGCGAAATACAAGAATTTATTGCAACTGAACGTGAAGCTAGAGATGAGAAAGAGATTCCTTACATGACCACATCTATCAAAGCAGATGAGACTGTAAAAATGGGAATTATCTCTGATGTAAAGCAAGAACTCAGAAAAGCAAATGCACTTAAAATTAATTATTCTACCCGAAAAGGAGATTACTAATAATTAGACATTATAAAAAAGAGGCTGATTTATCAGCCTTTTTTTATGCTCAAATTTTTCTGAAGAAGTACAATCAATAAGCCTACTGCCATGAAACTAAAGAAAGCTTCTTGCCAAGTTGCTGTATTTTCAGTAAAACTTGAATAAGCTGAAAAAGAAGGGTAAGTAAAAATAACAGCAATCGCATTATTGAATAAATGAGCTACTATTGGTAGCCATAGTGAGCCACTCCAATAAAAGAAATAACCAAGTAGTAAGCCTAATGCAAACCTTGGTAAAAACCCTTGAAACTGCATATGGATTGCACTAAACAGAACAGCAGTAATAATAATTGCTACATGAGGTTTTCCTAGCCACTTGGTAAATGTTTGTTGCAAGTATCCCCTAAACAATAACTCCTCCCCAATTGCAGGAACGATTGCAATAACCAAAAGGTTAAAAGCCAAATCACCCAAGGAATTCATCTCTAAAAATAACCTGGTGAGCTCTTCTGCTTTTTCGTCATAATTCATCATCCAATCTGGTAGATTCAAACTCATATTCCATTCGTATATAAAAGCAATAAATGGGTTAATCAGCAACATAATAGTAATAGCCAGCAAAAATGTCTGCCTACTAAAGCTAGTTTTTAACTTAAAATCAAAGTCGCATAAATGCGCATACAACAAGGTTGGGGTAATGAATAATCCTACTGCACTAAAGAGTTGAACAAATTTCCCAGCATCTACCAAAGCAGGAGTAGATAGTTGTAGTGAACTCACTAAAGATAATGGAATATCAGTAAATAGTAAAATACCTAAATAGGCCAACATAATGTGTAAAAAAGTGGACACCACTATTAGGCAAAACAAAATTCCTAATTTGGCAGTTGATGACTTGTCTTTAAATATCCCTTTTAATCTCATTATTGTGTATTTTTGCAAAATATGGGCGTAAAGATAGGAAATATTGATGTAGGGGAATTCCCTTTGTTGCTAGCACCAATGGAGGATGTTAGTGACCCTCCGTTTCGTGCTTTGTGCAAGCAAAATGGTGCTGATGTAATGTATACAGAATTCATTTCATCAGAAGGCTTAATTCGTGATGCTGACAAGAGTGTAATGAAGTTGGACATCTATGATTTTGAACGCCCAATTGGAATACAAATTTTTGGGTATAATATTGAATCCATGCGACAAGCCACCGAAATATGTGCTGCTGCAAAGCCTGAATTTATTGATATCAACTTTGGTTGCCCAGTTAAAAAAGTAGCCAAAAAAGGAGCAGGAGCAGGGATATTGCTTGACATCCCAAAGATGGTTGCCATGACCAAAGAAATTGTAAACGCTACTGACTTACCCGTTACTGTAAAAACACGCTTAGGCTGGGATGAAAACACGCAATACATAGTAGATGTTGCCGAACAACTGCAAGATGTAGGAATACAAGCACTATCCATTCATGGGCGTACCCGAAAGCAAATGTATAAAGGAGATGCCGATTGGACTTTAATTGGGGATGTAAAAAATAACCCTAGAATGCATATTCCTATCTTTGGAAATGGAGATATAAATAGCCCTGAAAGAGTAGCAGAAGTAAAAAATAGATATGGAGTGGATGGCGTAATGATTGGTCGTGCTGCAATTGGCTATCCTTGGATATTTAATGAGATAAAACATTTCCTAAAAACAGGAGTACATTTAGCACCACCTACAATTGCCGATAGAGTAATTGCATGCAAACAACACCTAAAACATTCTATTGAGTGGAAAGGACAAATATTGGGTATTGCTGAAATGAAACGCCACTATACTAACTATTTTAAAGGTATTCCTCACTTTAAGGATTATCGCATAAAGATGGTGACAAGCGACAGTCCTGAAGAGGTACATGCAATACTAGATTCAGTTGCAAAGGAGTTTGCCGAGTTTAATTTCTAAAAAGTTTATTGCTTAATAATTTGGAAGGATACCATGAAGCCAGTAAACCAATTACAAATACGGTAACACTTACCAATACTACATCAGAAAATACAATGGCAACAGGGTAAGTATTGATGACAAAACTACCGCCACCCATAGTTATAAACCCAAATATTTGTTGCAAAAAGGCAAGTCCTAGTCCGACAAACAAACCTATCCCTATACCTAGCAATATAGTAAGCATACTCTTTTTAAAAAAGAGAGATTGAATATCCCCTACCGTACAACCCAAACTTCTTAAAGTGCTTATGTCTTTTTTCTTATCCAGCATAAGCATACTAAGTGCTCCTACTATATTGAAGGTTGCAATTATCATGATAAAAGTAAGAATTAAAAAAACAGCCAACTTTTCAGTATTCAATATTTTATAGAGAAACTCCTGTTGTTGTAAGCGATTTTCAACCATATACTTATCCCCTAAAACAGTTTGTAATTTTTCTTGGAGCGCAAGCATTTGACTTTCATCTTTCAGTTTTATTTCAATGGCCGAAACCTCATTATTGCGATTAGATAATTGCTGAATAAATAATAGCGGAGTAATAATATATGCGGCATCTACCTCAGCTTGTACGCCAAAAACACCCACTGGCACTACTGCCGATTGCTTAAAAGCAGTAGCAGGGTTCAATAAAGTTTTCGAATTTCTATTAGGAACAAATACTTGCAACTGTTCAAACATAGAGCCAACCCCCATTGATAAATAATAAGCAACTCCTCTACCAACAACAGCTACATTATTACTTTCAAAGCCATTAATATATTCTCCATCTGTCAATAAAGAATCAAAATTTGTGAGTTGCAAATATTCCTCACTTACTCCTTTTGCAGTGGCTATGTATTCTTTTTCTTGATATTTTAAGAGTACTTTTTCTTCCAAAACCAATGCAGAAGTTTCTATATCTTCAACAGTAAGCAATAAAGTGTTTGCTTCATCAGGATTAAAAGTTTTACCCTCTGTTGATGTTATTTTTAGGTGAGGATCAAAGGAATTATACATGCTCAACACCAAATCCTCAAAACCATTAAAAACTGAAAGCACTAAAATAAGAGCAGCCGTACCAATCGCAACCCCAAAAAGGGAAACCCAAGAAATTATATGCACAAAATTGCTACTCTTCTTAGTCGTGAAATAGCGTTTGGCAATAAAAAATGGGAAATTCATTCCGTTTTATTTTTTCAAAAGTCTGTCAATCTCCTCAGCATAAGCAGCTGAATCATCCAAATGAAATTGTATGGCAGGTACTATTCGCAATTGATGTCTTACGCTTTCGCCTAATTTTTTACGAATCATAATCGTATTGCTTTTAACAACTTTAAGTGCCTCAGCAGGATCATCAACAGGGAAAATACTTAAAAAAACATTGGCATCTGCCAAATCAGGAGAAATACGAACTATGGTTACACTCACCATAATGTTCCCTAATATCTCTTGTGCTTGTTGCTGAAAAATCACAGAAAGTTCTTTCTGAACTAAACGCGATACTTTTTTTTGTCTTGTTGATTCCATAGTGCAAAAATAGGGAATCCTTTCTTATCTTTGCCAAATGCATTATTTCTTCCGAATATTAAAATACATAAAGCCCTATTTGCCCTTTGCACTGCTTAATATTCTGTTTAATATATTAAGTGTTTTATTTTCATTAGTGTCCTTAACAATGGTTATTCCATTCTTAGGAATACTTTTTGAAACGCAAGAAAAAGTGTATACCCCACCCCCATTAAGCTTTAATGCAACTGCCTTAAAAGAAAATTTTTACGCCATCATAAGTTCCATAGTTGACGAAAAAGGGAAGATAGAAGCCTTACTCTTTATTTGTATTTTGGTGTTGGTTACCTTCTTTTTCCGAAATCTGTTTCGTTATTTATCGCTTTATTTTTTAACACCTATTCGAAATGGAGTAGTGCACGATATGCGTATGGACTTGCACAAAAAAGTAATTTCCTTACCGCTTCCTTTCTTTACTGAAAAACGAAAAGGAGATATCACAGCTCGTATGACTTCTGATTTGGTAGAAATAGAATGGTCAATTATGAGTTCCTTGGAAATGTTATTCAAGGACCCTCTCAATATAGTGGTCTACCTAGCGACACTTATATTCATCAGCCCACAACTTACCACCTTTGTTATTTTACTATTACCTGTTACTGGCCTTATTATTGGGGTGATTGGTAGGTCGTTAAAAAAATCATCTGACAGAGGGCAAAATAAAATGGGGGATTTACTTTCCATCATTGATGAAAATATATCAGGTCTCAGAATTATAAAAGGATTTAATGCTGAAAGCCACATCAATAAAAACTTTGAAAAAGACAGTAATGAGTACAAAAGTATCATGACAAAATTACTGAGGAAAAAAGATTTATCCTCACCCATGAGTGAGTTTTTGAGTACTATCGTTATGGTTATTGTTATGTGGTTTGGAGGGCAGCTTGTGTTAAATGCTGATGGCGGACTAAATGCGCAAGAATTTATTGGCTACATTCTTATCTTCTCACAGATTATCCCCCCTGCAAAATCTTTAACTACTTCCTATTACCTCATACAAAAAGGAAGCGCTTCAGCACAGAGAGTCTATGAAATACTGGATGCTGAAAATGAAATTGTTGATGTTGAAAATCCGAAACAAATAAAATTACTGAACAACCAAATTGAGTTTAATAACCTATCCTTTTCCTACGAGAAACAAACCGTACTCAAGGACATTAATTTCAGCATTGGCAAAGGAAAAATGATTGCTTTAGTAGGACAATCAGGAAGTGGGAAATCAACTTTAGCTGATTTATTGGCGCGATTTTACGACATCAAGCAAGGAGAAATCCTAATTGACAACAACAATATAAAAGAGATTGCTTTGCATGATTTGCGTGCCTTAATGGGAATTGTAAGTCAAGAGTCTATTTTGTTTAACGATACTATATTCAACAACATCCGTTTGGGGAATACTAAGGCTAGCGAGCAAGAAGTAATTGAAGCAGCAAAAATTGCCAATGCCCATGACTTTATTCAGGAAACGGAAAACGGTTACCACACCAATATTGGCGATAGAGGAAACAAACTTTCAGGAGGACAAAAACAAAGATTGAGCATTGCAAGAGCAATCCTAAAAAACCCTGAAATATTAATTTTGGATGAAGCCACTTCTTCCTTAGATACTGAATCCGAACGCTTAGTACAGGACGCTTTAGATAAATTAATGCACTCCCGCACATCACTAGTAATTGCGCATAGATTATCCACCATACAAAATGCAGATGAAATCCTAGTATTGGATAAAGGCTGTATTATTGAAAGAGGAACACACCAAGAATTAATTGCTCAAAACGGGCATTATAAAAAGCTCTCCGACTTGCAGAGTTTTGCTTAATACAAAAAGTTGTTATAAGGATACCTTACCTCATGCAATTGCTTAATCTTAGCATAAAGTACATCTTTCAACTCATCAAAATGAGTTTTATTTAAGGCAGAAATAAACATGCTTTCTCCATCTAATTTTGCCATCCAAGTTTTTTTCAATTCTTCCAAGGATATATTTTCAGGCAATATTGGTGTTAAATCATCTTCCTCTTTTGGCGTGAAAGTATAAGCATCAATTTTATTGAAGACAATTAGCATAGGTTTGTCCGTTACCCCAATTTCGATAATAGTTTTGTTCACCACCTCTATTTGGTCTTCAAACTTAGGATTTGCAATATCCACTACATGGACTAAAAAATCTGCTTCACGCACCTCATCCAAAGTAGATTTAAAACTTTCAACCAACTGGTGAGGTAGCTTACGAATAAACCCAACCGTATCGGTTAGTAAAAAAGGTAAATTACCAATTACTACCTTACGCACAGTGGTATCCAAGGTAGCAAATAATTTATTTTCTGCAAAAATATCTGACTTTGCTAAGGTATTCATTAAGGTTGATTTTCCTGCATTGGTATACCCAACTAAGGCAACTCGTATCATGTCCTGCCTCCCTTTCCTACGCGTATGACTTTGCTTGTCAATTTTCTCTAACTTCTTTTTTAATAACGCAATTTTATCGTTAATAATCCTTCTATCCGTTTCAATTTGTGTTTCTCCAGGACCTCTCATTCCAATCCCTCCTTTTTGGCGTTCAAGGTGAGTCCACATTCTTGTCAATCTTGGTAACAAATATTGATATTGTGCCAACTCCACTTGTGTACGGGCTTGTGCAGTTTTGGCACGGCTTGCAAAAATATCAAGTATCAGATTACTTCTATCCAGTATTTTGGTATCCTCACCAAAAATCTTTTCAATATTTCTTATTTGTGAAGGATTCAAATCATCATCAAAAATAATTAGTTTGATTTCCTCCTCTTCAGCAAATAGGCGTACTTCTTCAATTTTCCCTTTTCCTAAAAAAGTTTTATTATCAGGATGAGGTAATTTTTGTGTAAAATTCCGAACGGGTTTTGCACCTGCCGTATCCGCCAAAAACGCAAGTTCGTCCAAGTATTCGTACGCTTGTTCTTTCGTAACATCAGGAGTAATTAACCCTATGAGTATTGCTTTTTCCAATTGTATTTTTTAAAATAATTTATCCCAAGGAGTACGCAAAGCAATAAGCACTAAAGCGATAAGGAAATATGTAAATATTATCTTACTTCCGCCTCTATTATCTTCTGTTTTCTTTGCTTTTACTTTTCCTACAGTAATTAATATTACTGCAATTAACATCATTAAAGGATGTTCAACTGTTACGAATCTATTTGCTGCTTCTCCCATATGAATTCCTGCTACTGAAATGAAATCAACTAACAAAACCAACCCTAGTAAAAATTGAATATGAGCAAAAATTAAAGTTAGGGTAAGAAAAATATCTTTCTTAACATTTGGTATTTTATATAAGCCTGCACGCACTATTGAGATAATTAAAAAAATAAAAAATAAAAATGGTAAGTAATGATGTAAATGTAAAAGTCCTGTTGACATAATATCCGTTTTTGGTTAGTGATAGCAAAGAAACAAATATATCATAAAATTTTGGTACTTTCACGGCTTTATTATTACACCCAACAAATGAGATTACGATTTACTATCCTTTTTGCTATCCTTAGTTTTTACTCCCTTTTAGGGCAAGAAACTTTTCCTGTTAATGGAGTAGCTCAAAATTTTGAACCTATCCATGCATTTACCAATGCTCATATTATTTTAAGCCCTACTCATGAGCTAGAAAATGGAATACTTATTATTCAAGGAAAACAAATTATTGCAGTGGACAGCAATTTGAATATCCCAAATGGGGTAATTATTCACGATTTGAATGGCGATTATATCTATCCGTCATTCATTGATTTATATTCGGATTACGGCTTGCAAAAAGCACAAAGAGGGCAATACAATTATCGCCCTCAATACGAAAGCAATAAAGCTGGCGCTTATCATTGGAATGAAGCAATTCACCCTGAAATAAATGCAAGCACCAATTTTGTTGCCAATAAAAAGGCGGCTAGTACTTACCTTAAAAATGGTTTTGGGGCTGTACTTTCACACCAACAAGATGGAATACTTAGGGGAACAGGTTGTTTTGTATTGCTTTCTGAAAAAAGCGCACAAGAAAATACTATCTTGCCCCAAGCAACAAGTCACTTTTCATTTAATAAAGGAGTGTCAAGGCAAAAAAATCCTTCTTCCTTAATGGGAAGTATTGCTTTAATAAGGCAAACATTTTTGGATGCTGAATGGTATGCTACTCAGGAAAATCAGACTAACCTTTCCTATGCAGCAGTAAACAACAACCAAGAATTACCTCATATTTTTGCTATAAATGATGAGCTCGATTACAGCCGAGTATATAAAATTGCTGATGAGTTTGAAATTGATTTTATCATAAAAGGAAACGGAAAAGAATACAGTAGAATTGAGGAAGTAGCTGCAACTGAATTTCCAGTAATTATTCCGCTTAACTTTCCAAACTCCTATGATGTAAGCAACCCTGAAACTGCAGAATGGATAAGTTTACACAAACTAAAAGATTGGGAAACTGCTCCTTTCAATCCTGCTATTTTGGCTAAAAATGAAGTTGAGTTTTGTATTACTTCTTCAGGTTTAGACAAAGAAAGTAATTTCATAACTAATTTACGGTTAGCAATTAAAAAAGGACTTAGCAAACAAGCTGCACTTGCGGCACTTACCACTACTCCTGCTAGCCTTATTGCAATGGATGATAAAATAGGAAGCCTAGAAAGCGGGAAACTAGCCAACTTCTTTATTGCCTCCAAAGATATTTTTGAAAATGGAAAAATTTACGAAAACTGGACAGCAGGAGAAATGCACAGCATCAACAAAAAACAAGTACTTGACATAAGAGGGTACTACACATTAATTACTGATGGATTTGACAATAAAATGGTGTCCATTGAAGGAAGTAAAGCAAAACCGAAAGCAACAATTTTTGCTTTAGATTCTGTTTCTCTCCCAACAATTTTGGAAGGGAATAATATAAACATCAGCACCAAAAATGGAACATTTAGAGCTGCCGCTAAATTTAATGATGGAAGTATAATAGGAAAATATCAAGATAGCCTTGGCATGTACCACAGCTTTAATCTGCAAAGAGATTCCCTTTTTATTGAAGATAAAAAAGATTTTGCTTTAAGCATTGATAGTATTATGCCTTCCGTTTGGCTACCCAACAAAGCGCACGGATTTACGAATCCACCCAATGCTGAAAACATCATCTTCAGAAATGCTACAGTTTGGACAAACGAGCAAGAGGGAATTTTGGAAAATACGGATGTCGCAATTCAAGATGGAGAAATTATTGCCATTGGGGGAAACCTAGATGAACTAATTGTTTTTCCTGAAACCGTAAAAATCACACAAATTAATGCAACAGGTAAGCACCTTACTTGCGGTATAATTGACGAACATTCGCACATTGCAATCAGCAGAGGAGTGAATGAAGGAAGCCAAGCGGTAAGTGCTGAAGTGAGGATTGGAGATGTTATCAATCCGAATGATCATAATATATACCGCCAACTTTCAGGAGGTACGGTTGCCTCACAATTGCTGCATGGCTCGGCAAATCCTATTGGTGGGCAAGCCGCTATGATTAAATTAAGATGGGGAAGTTCAGCAGAACAGATGAAAGTAGAAAA
>Ga0206679_10002527_pt1:5000-14475 | contig 14475 bp, 10 predicted proteins | sample M110012015metaG_FD_155464 | JGI IMG/M metagenome (GOLD analysis project Ga0206679, IMG submission 155464) | Ammonia-oxidizing marine archaeal communities from Monterey Bay, California, United States - M1 100m 12015 | ecosystem: Environmental > Aquatic > Marine > Intertidal zone... | reverse complement strand
AGAATAGCTCCCAGAAAATTCTACCACCATTGAAATTAATTCATCACAACACCATGTTTTTGGAATAGTTGAAAAGAAATCACTACCAATGACAGCCTCAAGAGTATTGGATAATTCTGAAGGCCCCAGTTCTTTCCAGTGTTTTACTCCTGCATAACTTGAAAAGGCACCAAAAAAATCGGCGAGCACACCGTCCATATCAAGGAAAATAATGGGCTTATCGTCCACTTAACTAGATACTTTTTAGTTTTCTTCCGAACAATCTTGAGATGGCAATCACTGGACGCCATTGCCAAGGAAGGATATACGTTTTTTTCCTGGATTTAATTGCTTGCACCATCTTTTTAGCAGCCACATCAGTTTCCATAAGGAATGGCATTTTAAAGTCATTAATATCAGTCATCTCACTTTTGATATAACCAGGGCATATTGTGGTGACCTGTACATTATGTTTTTGCAGTGTTGCTCTCCATCCATCTCCCAATCTTCTGACGGCAACTTTTGAAGCAGAATAGCCACCAAAATAAGCTGGTGCTGTAAAGCTGGCTATGGAAGACATAATAACAATGGCACCTTTTTTTTGTGATTTCATTGTGGGCACAAAAGGAATAACAGTGTTTGTTACACCGAGTATATTAATGAGTAAGGTTTGATTTATTTGAGTTGGATCACCAGATGAGAGATGATCAGAGAAAGCAACACCTGCATTAGCAATAACAATATCAATCCCTTCCTTTTTCCAAGCAATAAAATCTTTTGCGATAGACAATGATTGGTCTACATCAGTAACATCAAGTGAATAGGTTTTAACATCCTCAGCGCCTAGCTCTAAGCATTTGTTTTTAATGGCTTCAAGTTTAGCTTCTCTTCTAGCCACCAAGCCTAGAATTGCTCCTTGGCTAGCATACTCTGCAGCGATTGCTGCTCCAATACCACTGCTGGCTCCAGTAATAAATATTTTTTGATTTGATTTCATAGTCCTAGTTCCTTTGATTTAGGAGATTTAATTTATCTTAATTATTACTCACTTGCATTAATTTGATTGTTTCTTCAATTAACCAAATTCTATCTTGGCCCCATACAGTAATCAGATTTTCCCCTTCAGAATTTGATAATGTCATTGTTGGTGGCCCCCATTTACCAAGTTTAAAAAGAGTTTCTCTATTTTTGTCTGTTTCAATTGTCCAATTTGTAGAGTCCAATTCAATCTTTGCTTCTTCCCAATCTAAGTCAATTTGATTAATTATTGTTTTAAGTGTGCTTGTTAAATACCCATGTTTTCCCTCAGCCCAAACCGCTTTTGCAAAGGCATGAAGGTACTGTTCTTCTTTACTGTTTTTTCTAGCGTAATCAAACATTGAATAGCATCTTTCTACAGCTTTACCCACTGGATCAATTATATTTCCGAAGGGTATATTATTTTCATCAGCAATCCGCATACAATCCTTGATGATATATAAGCCTTTCTCTGGGTTAATTTTCATACCCCTCATGACCATCGGCAGGATAATTTGGTATCTAAGCTCAACATTATATTTTTCTCTAAGTTGAGCTAATGGCTTCATAGCAAGATAGCTGTAGGGACTTCTAGCAGACCATAAAATATCAAGATAAAGCTGAGGCCATTGCTTTTTATTAGCAACAGAAGATTTTCTAGGTATTATTATCAACCCCTTATTTTCTTTTTTAGCTCCCACTTCAGTCAAACGTCTTTCAAGATGAGGTAGACGATCAATGCCCCAGTAGCACTCACCTTCATAAGCAAAAACACCACCAAAATAATGTCCCATTTTCTTTCTCGTCAGATTATTTTTCTTTATGACTGAGGATAAATGGTTACTGTTCATATGATTTTTAGAATCATTCATTGAATGGAGTTCATCAGAATTTTTAGACCAAAGCGCCTCGCCAACTCGGATTGCAGTTTTTATGAACTTAGATTGATCACAATTGACCAAAATAGATTGAGCCACTTCTATGCTTTGATTATCAATCTCATTTGTAGGTGGATGAAATTGAAGATTGTAATAAGGGGCAATCATCGCAGCATCTTTAATACTATGCTTCATTCGCATCGTAGCTTCTGGCGTCGATGACTTGGGTGGCTTTCCAACAATCAAAGGAATGAGATCAATCTCATAATTGTCTGTTAGAGGCTTTAGAATCTGAGCGCATAAATGACTATATGGGTCATTTACTTCATGAAAATAGTAGACAGTATGTAATCGATTTTCTCTTCGACGTTGTTCTTCTCTTTTTACACTGTTTTTTTGTTGTGTTTCATAACTGAGCATTCGCCTTAAATATAGACTTCTGAGTTCAAGTTCAAACCACTTAATAATTTTCATCTATCTTCATAGATTATGATTAGGGACGTTCATGATCCCAAACCACTTCTTTTTCACTGTCTTCTCTAGCCAGTTTTCTAGCAATAACAAAGAAAGCATCTGATAGTCGATTGAGATATTTTAGAGCAAAAGGATTTACTTCTTTGACAGAACCTAGTTTAACAAGGGCTCTTTCTGCTCTTCTGCAAATTGCTCTTGCAAGATGAGTTTGAGTTGATTGTTGATTAGTGCCTGGAACGACGAATTCTTTTAGTGGAGGTAATTCACCATTAATCTTGTCTATCAGAGTTTCAATTTGCTCTACTTTTTTCTCATCCATGCTTCTGAATTCAGGAGCAGAAATTTCTCCAGCAATATTGAAAAGGTCTTGTTGAGAGTTACTGAGAAATTTTCCAATCTCTTCAGGAACGCCTGTTTGTGTAATTATAAGGCCAATAGCAGCGCTTAACTCATCAAGAGAACCATAGACTTCTATTTGCTGGTCATATTTTGGTACGCGTTGATTTCCTCCTAAATCAGTGCTGCCATCATCACCCTTTTTTGTATAAATCTTTGTTAATCGATTACCCATTCTTTTATCTTAGCGTTTATCTCTATGATGAAGCAAAAACTTTAACCTCTAGGGCTATACATAAACCCAAAAAAAATCTTTCTGTCAGGGGCAGCATAGCTGTTCGCTAGTGTATATTCTTCATTATTAAGATTGTTTATTGAGCTGTTAAAAGTCCAATGATTATTGAGCTGATATCGGATTGATAAGTTTACTAAAGTATAAGCATCAAGAACGACTCCACCAAAATCATTTCTGGAGGAGTTTTTAGCTAGACTTAAATTAACAGTTAACTTTTCAAAACTTCGTCTTACCCCAATTCCAAATGAATTTTTTGGTCGCCTTAGTAACTGGGTTGAGGTTGTTAAATTTTCTGGATCTTGGAGAGTAGCATTAAGATTTAAAATCCATTTGTTTATATTTGTTTGTAGATTGAGATCAATCCCAGAAGTTTTTGATCTTTCAATATTGTAAAGCTTAAAATCTATATAGTTAAAAGCAACAAGATCCTTAACTCTATTATCAAAATAGTGAAGATCAATATTTGTTGAGGAGTTAGGTTGATAGGATAAACCTAAGCTTATTTTCTCTGAGTATTCTGGCCGCAGTAAGGTATTACCACCAAAGCCATAAAGATCAAAAGAAGAGGGATTTCTAAAGGCTTTCCCTGCATTCAATAATAATCTTGTATTAGGGCTAATATGATGACCATATTCAAGGTTCCAACTCATTTTATCATCAATACCTTCTTTGTCATTTAATCGAATGGCTACCAAGAATTGGTTTTTTTCATTAGAAAAAATATTCTCTAAGAAGAGGGCTTTATTGCTTAAGCTAGTATGAATATTTAAACCATAATTGCTTGCATCAAATTGCTCATTTTCAAGAGTTATGCCAGCTAACAATTCATTGTTTTTATTTAATCTAAAATTATTTTTCCACTCCAGTATGACGTTTTTAGAATGATTGAAGTCATTTGAATTATTTTGATCCAGTAAATCTTTACTCAACCCAAAATTAATATTGGATTTCCAGACCTCATTTTTTTCCTGATTTAAATTGAAACTGAAAGTGGTGTTATTAAAATCTTGGCTTATAGGGTTTGCAAAAAAATCTAGGTAATCAGTGGTTCCTCGACTATCCAAAATACTGGCTTTAACAATCGTTTTGTTCCATTGGCCATCATAAAATCCATTAATTGATCTATTATTATGTTTGCTGTTGATGTTGCTTGCTTCTTTGCTAGGAAAACCATCGGTATCATAGTCATTAAAGTGCAAACCTAATTTACCATGTGTCGTTTTACTCCCTGTGGAAATATTTATTACTTGTGTTTTATCTGAACCATATTTAAAACCTAAAGTTGTCCTATCTGAGTCACGCTTGGTGAAAATATTAATCACACCTCCGACTGCATTTGAACCATATAATGAAGCTCTTGGAGATTTGACTATCTCAATTCTTTCAACCATATCTGGGTGAATATTTTGTATTGCTGCTATGCCAGTCGCAGAATCATTTATTGCTATCCCATCCACGAGTATCAATACTTGATTGCTATTGGATCCTTGAACAAAAATTGAAGTTAATTGGCCAGGGCCACCATTGATTGAAATATTAATTCCATTAACAAAACTCAGCAACTCAGCAATATTATTAACACCTGATAACTCAATATCTGATTGATCAATCACAATAATAGGCACAATGATTTCATTGGGTAACTGTTGACTTTTAGCAGCTGTAATAATCAGGTTTTCAATCAATTCTGAATCTTCAGCAATAACCTCATAATTCATAAAAGATAAAAAAAGAATTGTTAGAAATAGTCTGTTTCTCATTAGTAGTGTTTCTCTCTATTATTATGCGATGGACAGGCTCAACCTACTATGAGAATGCGTACCCACCGTACATTTTTTTTGAGTAGGTCTCCGGGCTGACAAGATTAATTCTCCAATACACCTTCCCATCTATTGACAGTGGTTGAAAACTGAAAGTCTTCCGTAGAGGAGTTAACTTGATCACCGTTGCGGGGGCAGCGTTGGATTGTTTCCACCAACTTCCCTTACAGTTCATTAATTAACTGAAACTCAATGTGGCTATCTTAATATCAATTAGCTATGTTGTAAATTAAGGTTGTAATCTTTTTACAACCCAATCATTTTTTGAATCAAAACCAGAAGAGGTTTTAATAAGGTCTCTTTTAAAAGATAAGCGATCATGAAATCGATCGTTCTGATTTAACCATAATTCAATTTCCTTTACCCAGATTCGATAACCTCCCCAGAAATCAGGTCTAGGTATCTTGATTTCTGTTGAATCTAAGTCTGAATCTTGAATATCAAATCGTTTCATAATCTCTTGAAATTGATTATCCAGTGACTCACGATTTTCAATATGATCACTTTGGTTGCTTGCCCAGGCTGAGAGTTGGCTTCCTACTTTCCTAGTAGAAAAATAATTATCACTTTCATGATTGGGTGATTTGATCAGTTTTCCTCGAATTCTCACCTGATAGCCTAGAGGATCCCAGTGAAACAATGCAGAGCAATTATTATGGGATTCAATTTCCTTAGATTTTTTGGAATTATAATTAGTGTAAAAAATCAGATAGCCAAGATCCTCATTAATTTCTTTGCATAAGACCATTCTAGAATTAGGGCAACCCATAGAGTCAACTGTTGAAATTGACATAGTATTTGGATTGGGTTGAATTTCAGATTTCCGTGCTTCACCTATCCATTCTTTTAGAACTAGAATGGGGTTACTAATGCTATTTTTTCTTAACTCTGAGGTCATAAACTAAATTGATGATTTGCTATAATATATACTTCGATTCAATAATAGATTCAGATTATCAGGAATAGAAAGCTAATTACAAAAAAAGAAAATTATTATTATTTTTAATAAATGAAAGATTTAGAGAAATTAAGATCAAAGCTTAGTGAGGTGGATTTGAAGATCATAGATCTAATTCATGAAAGACAAGTCTTGGCAGAAGAAATAGGCGCTTACAAAAGAGACAAAGGTCAGCCCACTCGTGATTACAATAGAGAAAAGCAAGTTATTGAGTTAGCTCAGTCTCATGCTAAGAGCTTAAATGTTGATACAAATTTAGTTGTAGATTTGATGCAACTTCTAATAAAGAGCTCTCTTAAAACTCAAGAATTTGCTCGTGTCAAAGAGGAAGGTCAGGGCAGTGGTAAAAGAGCGCTTGTCATTGGAGGATCAGGGAGAATGGGTGGCTGGTTTGTGGAGTTTTTGATGCTCCAGGGCTTTACAGTTGATATCGCTGATCCAATTGAATCTGAATCTGGATCCCGGCATTACTCAACATGGGAGGCAGCGAATGATGATTACACCATTACCGTTGTTGCCGCCCCCTTAAGACAATCAATAGATATACTTCAAGCAATGCTTACTGCTAAAAGACGAGGAATAATTTTTGATATAGGTTCAATAAAATCACCCATTCAAAGCATCTTAAAAAACATGGCAAATATAGGCATGCAAGTTACTTCTATTCATCCAATGTTTGGTCCAGACAGTGATTTACTGACCGGCAAGCAGATTATTTTTATGGACATTGATCAGCAAAATACACATCAAGACGTAAAGAAATTATTTGAGTCAACTACAGCTCAATTAATTGATATGTCTATTGAAAATCATGACTATGCGATCGCTTATGTCTTAGGTTTATCTCATATGATCAATATAGCTTTTGCTAAAGTTTTAGCGTCAACTGACGATAATAGAGCGGTCCTTCCTAATTTATCAAGCACCACTTTTAAAGATCAGTTAAATGTTGCTAAAAGAGTGACTGATGAAAACCCACATCTCTATTTTGAAATACAGCATTTAAATGAGCATAGTCTAAAAACGATTAAAGAACTTAACTCTGCAATTAGTGAGATAACACAAGCAATCACTGAAGGCCAAGAAGAGACTTTTGTCGCAATGATGGAAGAAGGTCAATCTTATTTTAATAAGAATGAATAAATATTAGGATTGATTAATGGGCGATTTAATTTTTGATGATGGGTTTCGTGCTAATGTCGGAATTGTAATTTTCAATAAAGATAGAAAAGTTTTTTTTGCCAAGAGGAAATATCAATCAGGTTGGCAGTTTCCACAAGGTGGTATTAAATTAGGAGAGAGCCCAAAGAAAGCAATGTATAGAGAGCTTCATGAAGAAACAGGGCTACAAGAAAAAAATATAGAAGTGACATATATCTCAGATTGTTGGTACGAATATCGCTTGCCTAAAAGAAACATTAGAAAGCAAAAAAATGGGATAACCGTCATTGGTCAGAGACAGAAATGGTTTTTATTGAAATTTAATAACAACCCTGACTTGATTAACCTTAATTCTAGCTCTGAACAGGAATTCGATTCATGGAAGTGGGTTCAACCTGAAACCACAATTAAACAGGTGATAAATTTTAAGCGTCATGTGTATGAAAAAGTTATCAATGAATTTAGTCCTTTTATAAAACAAATATAACTTTTATACTGCTTCCATGCATGAGGAACCTATAATATTTAGCGATGCGGCTGCCTTCAAAGTTGGGTCGTTATTAAAAGATGAAGATAACCCTGATTTACATCTTAGGGTTTATGTTACTGGCGGTGGTTGTTCTGGTTTTCAATATGGTTTTTCGTTTGATAAAGATAGAGATGAAGCAGACACACAAGTAGTTAAGCATGGAGTTAAATTAATAGTAGACTCAATGAGTATCCAGTATCTAATGGGTGCTGAGATAGATTTCCAAGAGGATCTACAAGGGGCACGATTTGTTATAAAAAATCCTAATGCCAATACAACTTGCAGTTGTGGTTCATCTTTCTCTTAATTAGTCAGCAATCAATCGACCTCATTCCATCTACTGTGATGGTAAATGAATATTTCCTAGCAAGATTCTCCCTTTTGAGCCCGTAACTTTTGACAAGTCAACAGATATTTCATTCGTTCTAAGGAATGCAAGATAAGCAAATCCTAAAGCTTCAACCCATTCAGACTCAACTCCCCAAGCTTCAGTTGTCTGAAGTTCACCGGGTAGGATATAAATCAAATCTTCAATTCTTTCTACGAGGAAATTATTTTTAGAGCCTCCACCAGAAATTGCAACCCATCTACTTCTTTTTTCCATTGGCATAGCAATATTGTCCTCTCCAATACCAGCAAACATTAAAGCTGTGTATTCAAGGAGAGTTCTCTGAACATCTTCAGGCCTCAGATCCTGGCCACACTTTTTTATTGCACTAATAATAAGATCAAGATTGTAATAATCAGTTCCAGTACTTTTTGGAGGCGTCTTATCCCTAAATTCATCTTGATCTATCAAGGTCAAAATTAACTCATTGCTGACTTTTCCTGATTTTGCCCAATTCCCATCTTTATCATATTGCCCAATCCCATTGTGCATAGACCAAGAATCCATAAGCACATTACCTGGCCCAATGTCGTAACCTTCAATGACTTCTCTGCCTTTGAAAACACTAATATTTGCAATACCTCCTAAATTTACAACACATCTTACTTCTTCTTTGTGTCCAAATAGAAAAGAATGAAATATTGGAGCAAGCGGTGCGCCCTGTCCTCCGGCCTTAATATCAGCTGATCTAAAGTCATCGATTATGGTCAATTTGGTAATATCAGACACAATCTGTCCATCTCCTATTTGCAGGCTAAAGGGATGCTCAGCATCTGGCTGATGAAAAATTGTTTGTCCATGTAGACCGACCGCTACAATATCATTTTTATTGACTTTCGAGATATATATGAACTCATTGATTGCTTTGCCATAGGCATGAGCAAGTTTCTTATCGATTAATTTTAATTCAGAATTACTGAGCTCAAGACGGTTTCTTGATAGCTCTAGGATTTCTTTTCTTAATGTTGTTTCAAACGTAAAACTAAATGCATCATAGAAGAAAATAGAATCATCAAAAATTTCCACAGCGACAATGTCAATTGCATCGACACTGGTTCCAGACATTACACCGATGTAAAGATTTTTCATTGTAGCTGTAGCTAGTGTTTGAATCATTTATATACCGGTTATTTATTCATCTATATAATAACAATTCATGCCATCGATTAATGAACAACTTAGGGAACTAAAAAGAGGCACGGAAGAAATTCTTGTCGAAAAAGATTTTATCGAAAGAATTAAGTCTAAAAAACCTCTTAAGATTAAAGTTGGCTTTGACCCAACTGCACCTGATTTACATCTTGGCCATACTGTGATTATTAATAAAATGAGACAGTTTCAAGAATTCGGTCATGAGGTTATTTTTCTTATCGGTGATTTTACAGGAATGATTGGAGATCCTTCTGGAGTAAATCAAACCAGACCAGTCTTAACTAGAGAAGAAGTAGATGAGAATGCAAAGACATATAAAAAACAGATCTATAAAATTCTAGATAAGGACAAGACCAGAATTGAATTTAATTCACAATGGATGAACAAGATTGGTACTGCCCAATTAATTGAAATTGCTTCCAATTACACAGTTGCAAGAATGTTAGAGCGAGATGATTTTAAGCAAAGATTTAAATCAGAGAATCCTA
>Ga0206679_10002527_pt1:0-2500 | contig 14475 bp, 10 predicted proteins | sample M110012015metaG_FD_155464 | JGI IMG/M metagenome (GOLD analysis project Ga0206679, IMG submission 155464) | Ammonia-oxidizing marine archaeal communities from Monterey Bay, California, United States - M1 100m 12015 | ecosystem: Environmental > Aquatic > Marine > Intertidal zone | place... | reverse complement strand
CCCCTTCACAAGTTACCTAAAATTTATTGCAGAGCAAGTTAGCTTATCAATATTTGGGTCTGTAGCTCAGCTGGTTAGAGCGCACCCCTGATAAGGGTGAGGTCGGAAGTTCAAGTCCTCCCAGACCCACCAGTTTAGATTGTTTTATAAACAATATAATAATGATAAGATTTTCTCGTATTAATAATATGGGGCCATAGCTCAGCTGGGAGAGCGCCTGCTTTGCAAGCAGGAGGTCGGCGGTTCGATCCCGCCTGGCTCCACCAAAGAGTTATTTAGAGGTTAAAATTTTTTTATAACGTCTAAATCACTTTGTGATTTATGTGATCTTTAACAATTAGAATTTAGTTTAACGTTTAAACTCGAAAGAGTTTAAGCACTGTATATTCATAGAGAATATAAAATTCATGAGTTCATCTAACAAGATGAATAAGTTAACTCAAAATAGATTGGAGAACACTAATATTGAATAATGAGAGTTATTTGATGTTATATGACCAAGCGAATAAGCGCACAGGGCGGATGCCTTGGCGGTAGAAGGCGATGAAGGACGTGAAAATCTGCGATAAGCCTCGGGGAGCTGATAATAAGCTTTGATCCGGGGATTTCCGAATGGGAAAACCCAGCTGTTTTTAACAGTTATCAAGTACTGAATACATAGGTACTTGAGGCGAACCCAGGGAACTGAAACATCTAAGTACCTGGAGGAAAAGAAATCAACCGAGATTCCCTAAGTAGCGGCGAGCGAAAGGGGACTAGCCCAGATTCAACCATCTTTATTAACTTAACAAAATGTTCTGGAAAGTTCAGCCATAGTAGGTGATAGCCCTGTATGTGAAAATTTAATAAAGTGTGAATCGATGAGTAGGACGAGGCACGTGAAACCTTGTTTGAAGATAGGGGGACCATCCTCTAAGGCTAAATACTACCTACCGACCGATAGTGAACCAGTACCGTGAGGGAAAGGCGAAAAGAACCCCGGCGAGGGGAGTGAAATAGAACCTGAAACCGTGTGCGTACAAGCAGTAGGAGCCCATTTATTGGGTGACTGCGTACCTTTTGTATAATGGGTCAGTGAGTTACTTTTAGTGGCAAGCTTAACTTTCTTAGGGAGGCGAAGGGAAACCGAGTCTTAATAGGGCGTTTAGTCGCTAGGAGTAGACCCGAAACCAGACGATCTATCCATGGCCAGGGTGAAGGTGGGGTAATACCTACTGGAGGCCCGAACCCACCTATGTTGAAAAATGGGGGGATGAGCTGTGGATAGGAGTGAAAGGCTAATCAAGTCTGGAGATAGCTGGTTCTCCCCGAAAACTATTTAGGTAGTGCCTCATGTATTACTCTCGGGGGTAGAGCACTGTTTCGGCTAGGGGGACATCCCGTCTTACCAACCCGATGCAAACTCCGAATACCGAGAAGTAGAGCATGGGAGACACACAGCGGGTGCTAACGTCCGTTGTGGAGAGGGAAACAACCCAGATCGCCAACTAAGGTCCCAAAATCACAATTAAGTGGGAAACGAAGTGAGAAGTCAAAGACAGCCAGGAGGTTGGCTTAGAAGCAGCCATCCTTTAAAGAAAGCGTAACAGCTCACTGGTCAAGTCGACTTGCGCGGAAGATTTAACGGGGCTAAAATTGTGTACCGAAGTTGCGAATGCTTATCTTTTGATAAGCGTGGTAGGGGAGCGTTCTGTAAGCCTGTGAAGGCGTACTGCGAGGTATGCTGGAGGTATCAGAAGTGAGAATGCTGACATGAGTAACGATAATGCGGGTGAAAAACCCGCACGCCGAAAACCCAAGGGTTCCTGCGCAACGTTAATCGTCGCAGGGTTAGTCGGTTCCTAAGGCGAGACCGAAAGGTGTAGTCGATGGACAACAGGTTAATATTCCTGTACCGCGTTTACTGCTATGGGGGGACGGAGAAGGCTAAGCTTACCGGGTGTTGGTTATCCCGGGAAAAGTATGTAGGTAGGAAACTTTAGTAAATCTGGGTTTCTATTACTGAGGTACGAGACCATCGATTTTTTAATCGAGAAGTAGCTGATGCCATGCTCCCAAGAAAAGCCTCTAAGCTTCAGGTAAAACGTGACCGTACCCCAAACCGACACAGGTGGGTGGGATGAGAATTCTAAGGCGCTTGAGAAAACTCTGGTGAAGGAACTAGGCAAATTGGTACCGTAACTTCGGGAGAAGGTACGCCTTTGTCGGTGATGGAACTTGCTTCCTAAGCTGATGAAGGTCTCAGAAACTAGGTGGCTGCGACTGTTTAATAAAAACACAGCACTCTGCAAACTCGTAAGAGGAAGTATAGGGTGTGACGCCTGCCCGGTGCCGGAAGGTTAATTGATCGGGTTAGCATTTATGCGAAGCTCGTGATCGAAGCCCCGGTGAACGGCGGCCGTAACTATAACGGTCCTAAGGTAGCGAAATTCCTTGTCGGGTAAGTTCCGACCTGCACGAATGGCGTAACGATGGCCACACTGTCTCCACCAGAGACTCA
>Ga0206679_10002525_pt1 | contig 14485 bp, 11 predicted proteins | sample M110012015metaG_FD_155464 | JGI IMG/M metagenome (GOLD analysis project Ga0206679, IMG submission 155464) | Ammonia-oxidizing marine archaeal communities from Monterey Bay, California, United States - M1 100m 12015 | ecosystem: Environmental > Aquatic > Marine > Intertidal zone | place: USA... | reverse complement strand
TAGAGGTGCGTAATGAATAGCGACGCCACAAGGGACACAACCATTGCCAATGCCAAGAAGGGAAGTCCGGTTTGCTCGAGGCCCTCGCGCCCGAACTCAGTTAGTTTTTGAAGAATTTCATCCATGCTCAAACAAAGGGGGTACAGCGCACGTTGACCGCGCAGCAGGCTTCATACTTGGAAAAGGAAGAGCGCCGTAAGCTCAAGCGCCGGTCGCGCTCAAGGACACGGGGCAAGCGGTCGCCGGGTCCCTTGACCTCGACCACAGCGTTGGGCAAGCAGACCCCGGTGCGCGCATGGCACGCGAGCGGGTTCGTTCGAGTGATCGAAATGTTCGTATCCAGACTGACCCGATCGCGATGAATGAGGTCCACAAACCGATAGCGGTCGTAGGCAATTTCGAATACCGGTCGCAAGGTACCCGACGCGGGGACGCCCAGCTCTCCAAGCAATGTCCGGAGGTCGCTGAATACCGGATCACAAAGGGGAGTCTCGGCCAAAAGCGTCGCGGAGGGAGTCGCGGGCAAGCGCAGCTTGCTACGGGCCGAGCCCACGCGAACCTTGACCTCTACAAAGCAACTCCCCGATAATCCGCCGCCACCAATCTGGCCGTACCAGCGCACGCGTAGCTTCGACTTGTGCCTGTCTCCATTGACCTTCTCACCGAGGTGCTTCCAATCGGGAGTATCGAAGTAAACGCTGTACACCCGACCGCGAGGATGATCCGGATCCACAACCAGCCCCTGGCGCAACAGGCCGAGGGCGGTCTGACTACGGGAAGCAGGTAGGAGGTATTTTTCCTCATGCTCCAATCGGGAGGCTTGAGTCAGCATGAATGGGTCGAGGATAGCCCGGCGGGGGACAGCTAGGCAAAACGGTAGGCGTCAGATCTATCATCTAGTTCACGGACAATGTCCTGATCTGTCAAGGTTAGGATGTCGCAAAGAGCGGGCAGCGCCCAGCAGACCCATGGGACGCCTTTCGGCCCCCGAAAGCCGCCCGAATCCTTGCCTCGCCCCCCTCCAAGCAGGCACCCTTGATCCCATGACCCTAGGCCGAATCGCCCTGATTCTTACTCTTACGGGAGCCTCCTACCTGGGCCTGGCCTGGGGAGGGTGCGTCCCAGGAGGCTGGCGGCTGCAGAACCTGGTCGAACCCCACCACCAGCGCGAGGTTCGCCGGCAGGAGGAGCATGCGGCGGCGCGGCTGGCCTCATTTCGCGCAGAAAACCCCATTGAGGGGCACCCTGTGGTGTTTTTAGGGTCGTCCATGATCGAACGGATGCCCCTCGATTCCCTCGCGCCGACTGGTACGACCTTGAACCGAGGGGTGGCTTTTGAAGCGGGCGCAGACCTCCTCGGGCGGCTTGAGGTCGGCATTCCCCCCGAGCCCGGAGGAATCGTCCTTTACATGACTTCCATCGACCACCGTTTCGGGGGTGCCAGCCCCGGGGAGGTCGCAGGACTTGGGGCCAAAATCCTGGACCGGGTCGGGCAACTTTGGCCCCAGACCCCCATCGCCGTCTTGGCCTTGCTGCCGGAAGTCGGCATGGACCCGAGCCGAGTGAAAGCCCTAAAAACAGCGAATGGGGCCCTTGAGACCCTCTGCGGGGCCCGCAAACTCCCCTTCATAGGGGTTTCCAACAGCCCCCTCACCCTGTCCGACGGTTCCCTAGATCCGGCCCTGAGCATCGATGGTCTGCACCTGAACTCCACGGGCTATGACCACCTTTGGGGGGCGATTCTGCTGGCTGGCGGCCCTGTGACCAGGGCTCTCCAACCCTAATTTCCTCCCAGGTGACTGGGGTTTCAAGCCCCCCCCTGGCCGATATGGAGAGGACCTGTGCTCAAGAACATCTCCTCTAACTGGGCGCTGAACGCCCTCCAGATCCTGGTCTTTATGGTCCTGGCGCGCTTCACCCTGAACGTGCTGGGCCAAGAGACCTTTGGTATTTGGGAGGCCGTGATCGCTCTGGCGGGCCCTCTGCAACTGATGATCCTTGGGGTCCCCATGGCCACGGTCCGGGCGATCAGCCGTGCCCTGGGTCGCGAGGATGATCAGGAAGCGCAGGAAGCCCTGGGCCAAAGCCTAACCCTGACCTTGATCTTGGCGGGCGGAGCACTCGCCGCCGGAGGTTTACTGTGGTGGGGCTTTGAGGAGCGCTTACTGCACAGCCAACGCTGGGCTCTTGATAGCAACGCGATCCTGGACGCGCGCACGGCATTGGCAATCGTGCTGATCAACTTGGCGGTCGGCTTTTGCCTGCGCCTGCCCTATGCGGTCTTCGAGGCTTTCCACGATTTCATCCCCCGCAACTTGATCATGGGCGCGGGCATGCTGCTTCGCCTGGGCTTGACCGTCGGGGCTCTGACCTGGGAATCCTCCCTGCGCACACTGGCCCTGGTCCAAGCATTGGTTGCGGTGGCAGAGTTCAGCGCGGCCCTCGTGGTCTTACGCAAGCGGCATGGGTCGATTCGCTTTCGGCCCGCGGCCCTATCTTTGGGCCAAGCAAAAAACCTGCTCTCCTTCGGTGTATTTGCATTTCTCCTGAACATGGGTGCCCTGCTTGCCTTCAAGGTTGACGCACTCGTGGTAGCTAACCACATGCAGCCAACGGATGTGGCGGTCTATGGCATGGCCAACAAGATCTTCGACCCCTTGATTAACTTGTTGCTGGCAATTGGCATGGTGGTCATGCCTGCCGCAGCAACCATGCGCGCGCGCAATCAAGAGAGCGAACTCCAGGACCTGTTGTTCAAGTGGTCCAAGGTGGCGGTGTTCATCGTCTTGACCCTGGGCTCATATCTATTGGTCTTTGGACCCGAGTTCCTCGCCTGGTGGCTGGGTGACGAATATGATCCTGCAGCTGGGCCCCTATTGCAGGTCTTGATGGCCTCGTTCCTGTTGTTCTTGCCCGTGCGAGGCGTGGCACTGCCGATTTTATTGGGTTCGGGGAATCCACGAGGTCCAGCGATCGGATTGCTCGCCATGGGCCTGGGGAACCTGGTCTTGTCCCTGATTCTGGTGCGCTCCCATGGAATCCTGGGAGTGGCTTTGGGCACGGCAATCCCCAATGTGATCTTCTCCCTGTTCTTCATCGCTAGCGCAGGTAAGACCTTCAAAGTACGCCCGGCGGAATGGACCGCTTACGCCCTCGGGCGAGTGGGTTTGGGCCTGTTGCCGGGGCTTGCCCTGTTGCTCTTGATCAAGTTCGGTCCGGGAGCCAATAGCTTCTGGCCCCTGGTAGCAGTGGGCCTAGCTTTCGTGGCGCTTCAATCTTCTATTGCGCTCTTCTTCGTCTGGCGCGGAGACCCCCATGTGGACCCGCTTCAAATGCTGCGTGATCGCCGCAGGGAAGGTCAAGCTTGATCGGCTCCTGGTGGTCCTGGGGCGGCGCCTTGATCCTTGCGGCGGTTGGCGTGGAATTGCTGGCTCGCGCTTGGATGATACGGGGGGGATACTTTCCCTTCGTGCCCCACATGCGCCAGCGCTTTGAGCTCGATTTGGACACATTGCCTAACCTCGTGTCTCCCGTACGGTTGGAAATAAACTCCCGCGGGGAACGTGGGTCTGAACCACCCGCGGACCATGAGGACGCCTTGAGAATCCTGGTCGCCGGCGGAAGCGGGGCCGAGTGTTATCTGTTGGATCAGGACCAAGCATGGCCCGCGGTCATGGAGCACAACCTGGCAAAGACGCGCCAGCCCATGGACTCCAAGGGCAAAAAAGTTCACGTGGGCAACATCTCACGCTCTCTCTTGACCTGCGCCTCCCAAGCCCAAGTGCTTGAAAAGAGTCTCGTGCGCTATCCCAAGCTGGATCTGGTGATGACCTATGTGGGCGCTGCGGATGTGGTGGCATGGCTTGAAAAGGGCACGCCGGAGCAAGTGCCAGACGCGGACTTGCCTCAGGATTTCCTCTTCCAACAAAACCCAAAGACGCGCTTCGCCTGGTCCTTGAAGTCCTGCGCCCTCAGACGTCTTGCGATCCGCATCACGCGCCGGTTCCTGAAACCCGTGGAGCGCCGTCAGAACGTGGGGCGTTCCATCGCCCGCAATCGCACGATGCGCGCGAACGCAACCCATTGGATCGATCAGGTTCCCGATTCCACATCCATGGAGCAATGCTTCGAGCGCAACCTGAGGCGCATGATCGCCGCAGTCCAAGAGCACGGCGCGAAGATGATGATCGTGCGCCAGCCCTGGCTCAACCGAGACTTCAGCGAGCAGGAAAAACGACAACTGTGGAATTTCGGCCATGGGCGGCCGTTGGAGCGGGAATTAGACACCTACTACACTCTGCCCGTCGTGGATCAACTGCTTGAGACCCTGGATCGAGTGCAGACCCGTGTGGCCCGGGAACTGGACCTACCTGTGTTGAGCCTGATGGATGAATTACCCATGGACTTTGACCACTTCTACGATTACTTCCACCTGACTCCGCGTGGTGCCGCGTGGGTGGGACAACGGGTGGCCGAGGCCGTCCCGGACGCCCTCAAGGGGACGTCGTTTCCGCACCCCGGGGCATGAACATCTGCCCGATGACTCCGTACATCATCAGGTTCACGCTATAGACCAAGTGGGTCGCAACGGCGCTGGCGGCGGCTGCGGTGGGATCAGCCCCGAGCACTCCAAACCCAAAAGCAAACCCCGCGTCCTGAAAGCCTACTCCGGCGAAGGCGTTCAGAGGAATGAGGGTCGAAAGCACGGTTAGAGAAGATCCAAAGGTGGCTTCCAGGAGACCCAAATCCGCCAAGCCGGTGCACACGGCGAGCCAACCCCAGAAGGAGAAGATCCCAAACCAAAGGGGCAGGGTCCAGGCGCCCGCAACCAAGAGCTTGGGGCCCCCCACCTGGCGCACATCCTTACGCACCAGCTCGGCAAATTCGAGGGCCAGTCGCCCCATGGGCCAACGCCCGAGTTTGAGCATGGACAATATTCCAGCCAACAACTCAATCAACAAGCTGCTATGCAAGATCAGTACCAGGAACAACGCAGCGGGCACGAGCAACGCCAATCCCAAGGGAGTCAACCAGGTGAGCTCCGGGTATTTCGAGCTGGTTCCAAGCAGCAAACAAACCACTGACATGGTGCCGGTCAAGCAGGCAAAATCCAGCAGGCGAACCAGAAGCAAGATCGCGGCCCCTTCGGATTTCGAACGCCCAAGACCTTTTGCCAAATAAAGCGGCAGGGTCGCCTCGCCCAAGCGTGCGGGCAAGAGGTAAGCCATCAGGGTGTGGGTCACCGAAACCGCCATCAACCCGCCAATGGGACGGGGCCCGTTGGGGGTCAGCAGCGCGCGCAGGCGCAGGGCGCGTAAAAGGTACAGCACCCCCTGCAGGGCCAAGCTGCCAACCCACACGCCCCAACCCAGATCGCCAAGGGCCTGCCAGACCCGAGCCAGGGACAGGTCCGACCACACCAGCAGCAGGGTCAAGAGCCCTCCCGCTAGGAGGATCGAAATGAAGAAACGGTAGGGACGTGCCAAGGCGCTAATCAGTTTGGCTAGGCAAAGCGCCCAAGGGAAGGGGGACTACCAAATTGAACCCACACGCCTCGCTGGTCGATCAGTCGTGGCGCGTGTGCTGACCGTCTGAGTCCTCCGCCAACCACTCGAGGATCTTCAGGGACCCCCCCATGGCCACCGTGTGAATGCGGACGTTGCGGTCCTCATTCCAGCTCAGGACCTCGCTGCGAATGCCGCTGGGCTCGGTCATCTGGCCGGCGGTCGGCTCCCCATCGGAGAGGATCATGATCGTGTCCACGTCTTGGTCCTGGAAGGCCTGCTCGAGGGAATCAAATAGGTTGGTCCCCCCCAACGCCCCAAGTTTGTTGACCCATTCGACGCATTCGGATCGGGTGGATCCGGTGGCGGCGGAGAGGCCCTCTTTCCAGGGCAACACACCCCCGTTGAAGGCCACCACATTGAACAGCGCACCCTCCTCGAGGCTCTCGATGGCCTTGACCAGTTCGCTCTTTGCGCGGTCGATACGCGTCTCGCCGGTCTTCCCTACATACCGACTGCGCAGGCGCTCGAGCATGGAGCCCGAAATGTCGAGGATGAAAATAACGCTCTTGGATTCGATGCGGATGCCGAAGAATTCCACTCGCGAGGTCTCTTTCAACCGGCGAGTTTCCTCTTCCTCTTCCAACCGTGCCAACTTGGAGGAACTGATGAGTTCGATTGAGTCCTTGTTGCCGTCGTACCAACCTTTCCAGGCCACGGTCCGCAAGCGATAGGGCTCACCTGTCAAGCGCCAAAGGGAATCGGCGCACTCACGCAACATACGTCCCACCTCCTCTTGCATGCGCTCGACAATGATGCCCACCACAGAAGCCTTGTGCACCATCTCCAGGGCGTTCAAGGTTGCCAAGCGGGTAGACCAGTCGTCGTGTGCGAGGGTGATTGTGAACAGGTCGAGCAGCTTACGCTCGGATCCAAGGGCTCGGATTGATGCGTTACGCAAGAGGCGATGCTCGCCCAGGGCAAACCCCTCAAGGCGTTGACGCCATTCGTCATCGGAGCTTCGCACCTGACTTAGGGCCTTCATAGCGGCGGTCAGCACATCCTCGGTTTTACCCTTATCCAGGACCTTCTCCATGTCCTTGATCGCGTCTTCGTACTTGGACTCTCCAAGAATCTGGAGAGTCAAAATAACCACGCCAGGATCCTTGTCCTTGAGCCCACGGGCGATCTTCTTGAGCACCTTCTCGTCCTTGGTACCCCGGGTTGCGGTCAAGGCGAAGCGCTTTTCGTGGGGCTTGCCACGACCGATCAGTTTTGCAGTTAACTTATCGACCTTGGGGTCATCGAGACCCGCCAGCAGCTCGGCCATGGTGGTGCGCAGGACCTCTGGAGTCACGGCCTGCTTGCGACCTAAATCTATGAACAGGTCAGCAATCTGAGCACCTTCGGAACGGGCCAAAATCTCGGCAGCCTCCGCGCGCATATCCCCGCGCAAGGCAACGGACTCAACCAATTCCCGAGCCATTCGACCCAGCTCCTTGTTCCCTCGACGCTCCAGGTCCCGCAACATGGCAGAGCGCACCTCTATATGGGTTTCCCCATCAAAGGCCCCCAAGACCTGCCGGTCCTCCAGGGATGATGCGATCATCTCAAAAGCCAGGGCGCGAATTTGAGCTAGGCGATGGACCACCAGCTCGGGCGGCTCCTCCTCATCGTCCTTCTTGGACTTGCGCTTGCGTTTTGGCTTCTTGGATTTGCCCTCAGTTGCTCCGCCCTGGTCCTCATAGAAGGCCAAGTACCAAGCATGGTCTGATTTATCAGAGACGCGAGTGTGCAATTCCATCGCACGCACACGCACCATGTCCGCAGAGGGAGACTCGACGATGCGGGCAAGATACCCCTTGCCTAAGTTGGTGGCCCCCGCCAGAGCTTCAAGAGACTCTTCGCGCAGGATCAGATCATCGGTGTTTTGAGCCACCCCAAAAAGGTGGTCAAGGGCAGGCTTCTCGGCGCCTGCCTTGCCATCAAATCGCGGAAGGGCGCGAATGATCTCGCGGCGCATCCAAGTGCTGGCCATCAGGTCATAGGCCTCCACTAAACCCTCGGCAGCTGCGCGGTCGCCTCCCTCGGCGATTTTCCAGACCAACTCGGCGTCTGCGTCGTCCCGCAGGCGCTTGAGATCCGCGAGGGCGTCCCCGGGGTCTTGGGCAAACAAGGCCCCTACAAGAGCCAAAATACTGAACAGCGGAATGAAGCGGCTAATGGGTCCCATGGACCAACTCTAGCCTGCTGTCGGGGCCCTTGCGAGGCTGCGCTCTACCGCAGTCGCGCTTTTTTGTCGATCAGGTCTGCTACAAGCCCCAAGCCCAATACCTGCACACTTGCGACGAACAAGAGCACGGTCTTCTCGCTCAAGTTAGGCGCTGTCTCGGTCAGGAAAATGTCGTAGTAAAGGCTCGCCCCCAGCATCAAGGACAAGCCCATGAAGAGGGGATAGAAGACCTTGAGAGGATTGAAGTAGAGCACCGTACGGATGATCAGCGAGATGAAGCGCAGGGTGTCTTGAATCGGCTTGATCTTCGAGCTTCCGCTGCGATGGGCATAATCAATACTGATGTATTCCACGTGGTGGTGATTGGTCAACGACGCGAGAGTGATAGTGGTTGTGAAGCTAAACCCATCAGGCAAGATCCCCACGTACCTTTCCACCAGCTCCCGGCGGAATGCGCGCAGTCCCGAGTTCAAGTCGGGAATCTTCACGCCAGCGAGATAGCTAGCCAAGCATCGCAGAGCCCACTTCGCCGGACGACGAATCAAGGGGATGTGTACGGATTCTCCGATGCGTGCCCCCACTGCCATCTCGGCACCTTGATCCAAACAGTCGAGCAGATCCCGAATGCGATCCTCGGGATAAGTCGCGTCGGCGTCGGTAATCACAACTACCTCGTGAGCGGCTTGCCGGAACCCGGTTTTCAATGAGGCCCCGTAGCCGCGATTGCGGCCGTGATCAATCACCCGCAGACAAGGGAACTCCTTCTCCAGCTGACTCAACTTTCCGCGTGTTCCATCGGAGGAACCATCGTCCACCACGAGTAGTTCAAGGGGTGCGCCCAGGTCGAGGGCCGCAAGCCGGCGAACAACCCCTTCAATCCCGCCCTCTTCGTTGTAGGCGGGAACCACCAGGGTCACCCCCTTGGCCGTCAGCACTTCTTGGTCTGCACTCATCTTGTCTGCACTCATGATCTTGTGTCCGCTCTGAGGGTAGCGATCTCAACCCCTGACTTCGAAAGGGCCTTGCTCGTCATGCCGCTCAAACCCAGCCTGGCCCAGTCATCCGGTCCGGCCCAAAGTGCTTGATTCGGCATCCCAAGGGCTGTTCCAAGGCAAATTGCGGCCTGGATCCGGTGCTTGGTAATCGTGTGAGAAACCTGGGCTAAGGACTGCCCCTCAGGGGACTCCAGTCCCGCGGGCCACTGCTCTGGGAAAATCCCAGGGGGCTCGGAGCTACTCCAGCTGACCTCCCGGGTGGGCAATTCGTAGAGTCCCCCCATACGACCTGCATCAGGTCGGCGCACCAAGAGCACCTGCTGTTCGCGGCGAATCACAAGGCACTCCACCTCTAGCTTGATCACCTCGCGCGGGGGCTTAGGCCGGGGATAGGCAGCGGCTTCCAACGCACCAGCGCATTTGCAAAGTTCCCGAGCCGGACAGGCTCCACAGTTCGGGTTTCTAGGGGTGCATACGGTGGCACCCAACTCCATGAGAGCTTGATTCCAATCCCCAGGGCGTGTTTTTGGCACGAGTTCACGCGCCAAGTCCCAGGCCTCACGCTTTAAGGGCGCGCTGCCGGTGATCTCATCCAAATGAAAGAGCCGCGCGAAGACCCGCTCCACATTTCCGTCTACCAAGGCCTCCTGTTGACCAAACGCTATGGATGTAATGGCCCCGGCGGTGTAAGGGCCAATTCCGGGCAAGTCGAGCACGTCATTATGGGTCTGCGGAAAAACCCCATTGTGTTGCTCCATGATCATCCGCGCAGCAGCATGAATCGCCCGGGCGCGACGGTAGTAGCCCAGACCGGCCCATTCCGCGAGGACTTCATCCTCTTGGGCTCGGGCCAACTCACTCACCCGTGGAAATCGCTCCATAAAACGTAGCCAGCGTTCGATCACTACGTCCACCCGGGTCTGCTGCAGCATGATCTCACTGATCCAGATGCCATAAGGATCCTGAGTGCGGCGCCAGGGCAGGTCCCGGGCGCAGAGGTCATACCACTTGAGCAAATCAGCCCCGAGGCCCGGGTAGCTTTCAATCGGGGATGCGCTCACCCCGCCCATCCTAGCCCCGAGCAGACCCAAGGATCGCGCCGCGCAGATCAATCTGCTTTCCAGAGTCGCTATTGCCCCGTCCGGGCCCTACCCTCGGCCTCGTGCTGTTCTTACTTGGATTCCTATCCGCGTGGTTGCTCTGGGGCCTTGGTTGGTCCGAGGGGGGCCATCTGTTCGAGTTGCCCGCTGACAATCCCCTGCGGACACACACCATGCTGGCGGGAGCGCTGGCGATCACTGGATTCGCCATGGCGGTGGTTCCGCGGCTGTTTGCCGGGCCGCGCGGGGTGCTCCCTTGGTTGCTCGGCGCGCTCTTTGGCCTTGTGGCCTGTGGGCTTTTGCAACCGATCAGTGTGGGCAACGGCAGCGGACCCGGGCCGTGGGTTCTGCTAGCCATCCTGCCTCTTTTGATTTCTAAGGGACGCGGTCAAGCCCTCGAATCAGAAGACCCGCCCGCACCACTGTTGACCCTTGGAACCTGTTTGCCCGTAGCCCTCGGCGGCCTAGGCCTAGGACTATTGCTTACCGCAATCGCCACGCCGATCACACGCATGTTGCCTGCGGACGGCGCGGACAATGCGCTGATGGTGGTGACCTTCGTCGGGCTGACGGCCCTTTCCCTTTGGCTGCTGGGCGCGTGGCTAGGTCGCCAAGAGGAAGAACAAGAGACTTCACGCCTACTGATCTGTTTGTGCTTGGGTGGCTTAGTCGGCGCCTTGAGCCTGCGGTCCACCGCCAGCCTCACGCGGCCCTCGGGCTTACGCGAGGTCGTTGGCCTGGTGGGACTCGACGTGTCGGATGCTGGGACCTGGGGCTTTGACATCTTGATCACCCTGGTGGCACTCGGCCCCCTCGCCTTGCTTTTAGGTTGCTTGCTGCACCTTGCGCGCAGGGGCCGGTTGTTCCTCGCCCTGTTCATGGGGGCGGCGGTGGGCGTCGCCATCGAACCGCTCTTGACCCAAGCCATCGCCCATCCCGATGCGAGTTTCGCTTCCACGTGGCCGACCATCGCAGTGATCGGCGGCGTTTGCATGGCCTTTGCGGGAGCGGTTCGGCAACCCCAAAACCTGACGATCATGGCGGCCACATTCGGCGGTCTGGCCCTTTGGTGGTTCGCACCGGGCCCGGCCCCGGTGCTCAAGGCATGGACGCGTTTTGCCAGCCAACCGGAGTGGGTGGTGGAATACAGCGCGGGTGAAGTTGCCGTCACCGACGGGCACGAGGGCAGTCCTCGGGTGACCCTCGACCAACGCCCCTTGACCGGTGCGGGCGGTCGCGAGGCCATCGATGCTTTGCTCATGGCACGCAGCGCGCAAGGACTCGTGATGGACCGCGAAACCCCCTGCGCCCTCTTGGTGGGGCAGCTGGATTTACCCCGCTCCCTCGGCTTGATTCAGCTTGGATTCCAGCGCACCGATCGCACAGCTTTTTTCTCAGCTGCCATGCCACGCCTCGAAGAGGAACTATTCCATCATGCCCCCGTGGGTCGCATCCCAGGAGATGTCCTAGCCCCCGGCGCCGCTTGGAAACGATTGCAGGAGGGCGCCTATGACTTGGTTGTGGTTCCCCCTATTCCCGAGCGCACGGCGGCCTTGCCCCTGATATTGGATTTGGAATCTGACACCCGGGTGATGGCATGGCTAGATGCGGGAGCAGCATTGGCCCGGATTCAAATGCCAGAACAGGTCCTGCTTGTAGCGGATGGTGTTTTTGACCTCACGGTGGGTGTGCAACTTTGGGGTGCCGACCGGGAAGAAGACTGGTTCACCCCAGGTCCCGTAACCCAAAAACCTATCGCCCTCCAACGCTTAGCCCAACGCCCTTCAACCTGGCCGGACCTTTACCGGGCGCTCATGCTGGAACGATGTGCACTGGGTGAAGAGGACTCCGACGGTGCCCATCCCCGAGCGGATTTCCTCCGTTCCCTAGCCGCCATCCTGCGCTCGCAAGAACCGTCCAGCCCATTCGAATCCCGAGCCGAGGCCTTTGAAATCAGCAAGGATCAATTGATCCACTTGGCCAGTGCCGTGCATGCCGGAGCAAGCGGGCGCTTCGTCGAAGAAACTATGTTTGGACTCGCCCGCGTGCTGGTGGAGAAGCGCCGCATTGAAGCGATCCAGACTTTGCTAGCGCCGATTAGTCAGGCTTGGGGCAAACCCCTAGAGCTAGAGCTAGCTCTAGCCGCAGCGGATATGGAATCCCTCGATGCAGAATCAGCATTGGAGCACCTAGAGGGATTGGGAGACGCGGACCCGCGCATTCGTTCTCTTCGTGAGGCCGCTAAAGTTCTGCAAGGGACCACAGATAAGCACTAGTACAGATCTTCCAGGGAATCACCCCTTCCCTTGAAGGTTGGGGTATGCTTGAGGGAGTGCCTTCCTGCGAGGCCCTAATCTCATTCTCGAGCAGTCGCGACCAACATCACAGTCCGCTATCCACGTGGTGACCCTATGAAGCCTGCCAAAAAGATCATCGCGTTCACGTCCATCCTCCTGCTGGGTCTGGCCCCAGTTCTGACGGCTCAGATCCTGCGTCTCACCCTGAAACAAATGGTCGAGCAAACGGATGGCGCAGTGCATGGCACGATCACCGCCAGTCATGTAACGCACCTAGCGGAAACGAAGGACGGCCCAGACATGTTCTTCACCACCCTGACGATCGAAGGGAAAGATCTGATCGGTGGGCAAGCGTGCAAGGTAGAAGTCAGCTTCCCCGGCGGATTCGTTGACGAGCACACGGGGGTTTGGAATTCAGAGGCGCCCAACGCCGACGACCAGCGCATCGGCAGCCAGATAGTTGCCTTTTGGAAGGTCTGCGACGACCTCGGCGGTGGATTCAGTGGCAATGCCCTTTACACCTCCCATGGCGGACTATTCCGCACTTTCCAGGACAAGCGTGGCCGCAATGTCGTGCTGGGCCGGGGCAAAGGCTACGCGGTAGAACTCAACCAACAGTTGCCCGGCCTACGCAAGAACATTCAGGCCCTCGACAAGGCCAAGCAGGAACGCAAGGCCCGGAACAAAAACCGCAACTTCTGATCCCTCACAAGATGCGCGCACGCTCAATTCCCCCGCTGCTTCTGATCGGATCCGTCCTAACCCTGGCCCTCGTGCCTGGCGGCGACAGCTACACCCTGCTGGGTCACGACTTGGACTTTGGCGTCCGTGACTACAGGGTGTTCAATGATTTCGAAGACGTTTCGGCCAACGACAACACAACCCCCCACGCAAATTTCCCCGGGGCCCTAGGCGCCACCTTGGCCATCTGGAAGGCGGGAGCCGAATGGGGCAGCACCCTGCACGGGGATGGAACCGGCGATTCGACCCAGTCGTTTGATGGCATCGGCAGCGGCGGGGCAAACTTCGACTTCAGCTACCAAGGCCTTGCCACCGGCCCTGGACCTTTGTGGGGCAACACCCACTCTGCGCTGCACGCAAGCAACACTGGACTTTTGGCATTCACCGAGTTCGCCAATGGCGGGTGGCGCATTCGCTACTACGAGAACTGGACGTGGGATGATGGGCCAAACTCGATTGGAACGGGCGTCTATGATTTGCAATCCGCCGCTACCCACGAGATGGGCCATGCCTTGGGCTTGGGTCACTCAAGTCAAGTATTCAGTACCATGTTCTCGTCCATGTCCGCCGGCACCACCAGTTGGCGATCCTTGACCTCCGATGACCGCCAGGGCGTACAAGCCATTTATGGAGCCGCGGCCCCAGGCAAGCCGGTCATCACACACGCAACCTTTGACGGTTTACGGGTACACCTAACCGGCTCCGGATTCAGCGCCACAGGCAACGAGGTCTGGTTCACGAGCAAAGGCCCCAGCGCTTGGGGTTCTCAACCCATCGTCACCGGTGTCAGCTCCAATGGAACCAGCATCACGGTGATACCCCCGGTGGACGCGGGCAGCGGGGATGTGTTGGTGCGCAACACGGCCTCGGGCTTTGAATCTCTCTCAAACGCATGGCCCCTCGCGTTGGCCTGTTCCCCAATTAGCAATTATTGCCCCACCACGGCCAATAGTTCAGGTGACGGCGCAGTGCTGGGCATCAGCGGCAGCCAGAGCGCCCAAGCCAACGACCTAGTGCTGACCGCTCGCGGCGTGGTGCCCAACCAATTCAGCATCTTCTTCTACGGCCAGAATCAAACCAGTGCGCTGGTGGCCGGCGGAACTCTTTGCGTTGGCGGCCCCTTCTATCGGCTTGGCATTGCCCAAGCCAGCGCAGCGGGAGATGTGGTCTATGCGCTCGATCTCAATGCACCGCCGGATCCGGCGGGACAGATTCAAACAGGCCAGACCTGGAATTTCCAGCTCTGGTACCGGGACCCGGCGGGCGCGGGGAGTGACTTCTCCGATGCCCTGTCGATCCCCTTCTGCCCCTAGGGCGGGCACTGGCCAGCAGTTACTTCTTGGCGTTGTTGAACTTGCGTCGATGCTTCATCCGCAGGTTGAGGAACTCCACCGAGAGGGAGAACCCCATGGCGAAGTAGATGTACCCGCGGGGAACATGAAAGCGCAGACCATCCGCGATGAGGGTTACGCCCACCAGCATCAAGAATGACAGGGCAAGCATTTTGACCGTCGGGTGCTTTTCGATGAAGCTCGCGACTCGGCTAGCGGCCAGCATCATCACGCCCACGGCAATGATCACCGCAGTGATCATCACGGCCACCTGCTCAACCATT
>Ga0206679_10002524_pt1 | contig 14485 bp, 15 predicted proteins | sample M110012015metaG_FD_155464 | JGI IMG/M metagenome (GOLD analysis project Ga0206679, IMG submission 155464) | Ammonia-oxidizing marine archaeal communities from Monterey Bay, California, United States - M1 100m 12015 | ecosystem: Environmental > Aquatic > Marine > Intertidal zone | place: USA... | reverse complement strand
ACGTCCCTACTGTTGAACTGGACGAAACCGAGCAAGATTTGCTTCAACAATCAGGTGCGGATATCGTTCAATCAAAGTTAATGTCAGAGGCTGTAATCTGTGTTGATGAAATGGATGTTGTAGTCGATTCTGCCTCTAAAATAGCAACTCATCATGGCGCTGGACAATTGCATAGAGCATTCAGTGTATTGTTGTTCAACTCGGATGGAAAATTGCTTTTGCAGCGCAGAGCTGATGACAAAGTGACATTCCCAAGTGTGTGGGCAAACTCTTGCTGTTCACATCCACTTCATTGTGATTCAGAATTAGAAGAAACCAATGCACTTGGAGTAAAGAGAGCAGCAATACGAAAACTTGAGCAGGAACTTGGAATTTCACCATCAAGCATTTCACTTGATGATTTCCATTTCATTACAAAAATGAGATATTCAGCACGAATGAATGCAGATTGGATTGAAAGAGAGATTGACCACATTCTTGTGATAAAGGCAGATGTTGAAATTAATCCCAATCCTAACGAAGTCTCACAAATTGCTTGGGTTGACCAGCAAGAACTAGAACAGTGGCTAATCGATGAAGAAGGAACAAAAGGTATCATTGCTCCTTGGTTCCGTTGCATTGCTGCTAGAATAATGACTGATGAATGGTGGAATGCGGCAGGCGATGCTGAAGTTTGTCAATCCCTCAGTGACGGAATGATTCACGACATGGGAGATATTAGCCATATGCTACCTAATGCTGAAGGATGTGATTTGATGACAGCGATCGCTGAAGTAAAACCATTTGTCGAGGCTCGAATAGAACGTGCATTGACCCATACAAGTTCCGAGCGGCTTTCTGGTGCAATGATGCATCTAATCAACGGTGGAGGCAAGCGCATGAGAGCCACATTGCCATGGCTTGTTGCAAAAGCTGTTGGGGATACACATTCAGGACTTCTCGATGTAGGGGCGGCGATTGAAACAATTCACAATTTCACTCTAGTTCATGACGATATCATGGATGATGACGATATTAGAAGGGGGCTACCTGCTGTCCACATTGAATATGATTTGGCTACAGCAATAAACGCAGGTGATGCTATGCTTGCAATTGCATTTGAGGCAATGGTTGTAGCAGATGGAATTGATTGTAATGATTTACCATTCTTAGTAAAGAGAATTGGCAGAATGGTTAGAAGGGTTTCAGAAGGTCAACAATTAGACATTGAGTTTGAAACTAGAGATGAAGAAGTAACCGAGGAAGAATATATTGAAATGATCCGAGGAAAAACAGCAGTGATGTTCTTGACTTGTGGGGAAATTGGTGCATATTTATCTGGTGCAGATGAAGAAACTGTTCAGTGTATGCATGATTGGGGATTGGCGCTTGGTCTTTGTTTCCAATTGATGGACGATTTGTTGGACATCCAATCATCTACAGAACAATTAGGAAAGCCTGCTGGCTCTGATATCGCTCAAGGAAAGAGAACGCTAATGGTAATCCATGCTCTAAAGCAAGATGATAGTCCTGCTAAACAAGTATTACTCGGTGTACTAGGCAAAGAAGATGCAAGTGCGGAAGAAGTAAGCGCTGGAATAGATGCATTACAACAACTTGGTTCTATTGAATATGGAAGAGCAAGGGCTGAGGAATACCATGCTCAAGCGCACCAACTTCTCGACCGAATTCCACCGACACCAGCCCTAATGGCCTTGAGAGAATTAACAGATCTACAATTGAAGCGTCTCAATTGAGATTAACAATTTCACCGACCATAACTTGTCCTTCTGTTATGACTTTGGCATACCAACGTGTCAAATCAGGCTCAATCTTTGCTGATATTTTGGTAAATTTACCATCGCTAAATGAATTGCGTATTGTTTTACAAGGTGGAGCATCTGAAGTAACTTCAAGAATTAATTTGTCAAAATGAAATTGGCTACCCACTTTGATACTTTTCCAGTCAATTTCACGAAGAAGAATATTTTCTCCGACAGAGCCAGGGAAAATCGGATGTCCTTCTGTTTGCAGAGTGTTAATTACTTCCTCACTGTACAAACATACCGCTCTTTGAGTTCCACCATGATGTTTTTTATTGCGTTGAAAATCTCCAACACACCCATCAGTAGTAACTTGCAAACTCTGAACCTGTAGTTTAGGAACGCCCCCTTTAGGGGATGCAAAAAGGCCCGCTATTGAGCCGTTCATATTTACTCACTCAGAGTAGTATCCAATAGAGTTAGGCTCTGGCTTTAGACCCTTACGAGTACGGATTTCTCCTACGACCTTGTCGAATAACTGTGGTGGAAGTATTTGGAAACCTAAGTTTTCTGTATTCCATACTGCACGGCCTTGAGATGCTGCTCGGATATCGTTTGAGAAACCGAAAGTTTCTGCAATTGGTAGTACACCAACAACAGTAGTAACATCACCATCACTTGGCATGTCTTCAATAATTCCACGGCGGTTGGAAACTTCACGAGTTACTGGACCTAACCAATCATTCGGTACTGAAACGAAAGCTTTCTGCATTGGCTCAAGAATTACTGTGCGTGCACGAAGCATTGCTCCCTTGATTCCATTACGTACTGCAGGAATTGTTTGCGCAGGTCCACGGTGAATAGCGTCCTCGTGCAACTTTGCATCAGTTAGACGTACGAACATTCCTTGAACTGGCTCATCAGCAATTGGTCCCTTGACACAAACTTCATTGAATGCTTCAATAATCAATTCACGAGTTTCGTGAAGTCCCTGAATACCTTTTGTATCATTTACCAATACGTTAGTTCCCTTGATTGCGTAAATCTTACGCATCAAATCCTTATCCATTCCTAATTCACCGAATTTGTTTCCGGTTTCCTTAGCATCATTTGGACGAACAGTTCCGTCACCTAGGTCTCCAGCGCGGAGTGCTGCGACTACCTCTTCACTAAGAGGTTCAATTTCAAAGAAGAATCTGTTGTGACGGTTTGGTGACTTGCCTTCAAACGCGTGTCCTCGGCTACTGCCCTCAATACCTTCGCGATAAACTACGATAGGTGGGCTGACCTTTACCTTGATATTTTGTTCTTCTTCAATACGGTAAACTGTAATCTCCAAGTGTAATTCTCCCATTCCAGCCAATAAAGCTTCACCAGTTTCTTGGTTAGTAGTAATTTGTAATGAAGCATCAGCCTTTGCAAGAGAACGTAGAGCATCAATAAACTTTGGAAGATCTTTCATCGACTTAGGTTCAACAGCAACAGTAACAACAGGGTCTGAATAATGGCGAATTGCTTCAAAAGGAATGAAATCTTTGTCACGAGAAAGTGTTACACCTGCTGCAGCGGTACGAATACCAGTTAGTGCAGCGATATTTCCTGCAACGACTCTTGGTACTGTAATTCTGTCCCCACCTACCATCATTGAAACTTGTTGTACACGCTCTGGCTTTGTAGCACCGATTGCGAATACAGATTCACCTTGGTTGATTGAACCAGAATATAGTCTTCCAACAGCGACTTCTCCTGCATGAGGGTCCATCCAAATCTTAGTAATCATCATTGCAAGTTCTGCTTCCGGGTCACACTTAATCATTGCTTGTCCAATATCGGAATCAATGTCACCGTTCCAAATATTCGGGATACGGTATGGTTGAGCCTCTACAGGACCTGGCAACTTTGTAACAGCCATATCGAGAAGAACTTCATGAACAGGAGCCTTTAGTGCAAGTTCCTTTTGCTTTTCGTCGTTACAATATTGGAAGATATCTGTCATTGATACGCCAGACTTCTTCATGTAAGGGATGGTAATACCCCAGTTGTGGTATGCGCTTCCGAATGCAACAGTTCCGTCAAGTACGCTGACTTGCCAAGATTTCTTGAATTCTTCAGGAGCAAATTGCTTGATAAGTCGGTTAACCTTGGTAATTGTTGCTTCGAATCTCTTTAGCATATCTTCAGGAGTCACTTGTAACTCGTTGATCAATCTGTCAACCTTATTGATGAATAGAACAGGCTTTACCTTTTCTTTCAATGCTTGACGAACAACTGTTTCAGTCTGTGGCATTGGTCCTTCAACAGCACAAGCAAGAATGAAACAACCGTCAACAGCACGCATTGCACGGGTTACGTCACCACCAAAGTCAACGTGACCAGGTGTGTCAATTAGATTGATTAGGTATGGAACATCATCAATTTCGTGAACCATAGATGCAGAAGCTGCGTTAATTGTAATTCCACGGGCAGATTCTTGCTCATCGAAATCTAATACACGTGCTGCACCAGCAAGTTCACTGGACATCATTCCAGCACCAGCGATTAGATTGTCGGAAAGAGTAGTCTTTCCGTGGTCAATGTGCGCTGCAATACATAAATTGCGAATTTGAGGCAAGATGTTCATAACTTCAGTTGCCTTCTTGATATTGTCTTCCTTTCGTCCCATAATAACACCAGTCCGTTGGACTTGGCCACCTGCAAGGGGTTTATCAAACCGACTCATCAAATATGCTCAAAAAACATGAGCAGCACCACTTTTTTTGATATTCAAGCCCTAATTGGCTTGGCATTGTTAATATCTTTAAAAATTGCAGAAATTTCTTCTTGGCCAGTTGCAATATTTTTCTTTAATTGAATTATCTTAGCAGATAACTCTTCTGAATTGGATTTTGAACCTTTCTTTTTCTCATTTGTTGCCTTATAGAGGTTGTACATTTGGGAACGAAGATTATCTCTTGTACTCTTCATCTTGTCTACATAGAGTGCAGAATCTATTGAACGCCCATCTAATTTACGAGTGTTTTTGATTATTTTCATGTCCAATAATGCAATATCTATAGAATGTTGAGGGGTTTTCTTTAGCTTACTTGCAAGGCCAACTATTGAAAATATTTTGATCAACCATTTTGTAGGGTCAAATTGATACCATTTTATTCCATTGCGGTAATCTGCTTGGAATATGTGATGGAAGTTATGGTATCCTTCACCAAAAGTGATGAATGCAACCCACCATGAATCGCGACTTGTATTGGTGTCATCATATGGTTGAGTTCCGAAAATGTGTGCTATGGAGTTTACACAAAATGTGCCGTGGTGGACTGCTACTGTGCGCAGTACTCCGCCCCAAATGAATCCACTTATTGCATATGGTATGCCTCCAACCAGATATCCAATTGCCATTGGAAATAACCATCCTGAAGCAACACCAATCTTGAAAATATTTCTGTGCTGCCAAGCGATAATTTTGTCATCTTGCAGGTCTTTTACATTCGAGAAATCATTCGCATGTCTATCCTCGACTATCATAATCCATATCATATGTGAATACCAAAATCCTCTTTTTGCATTATAGGGGTCATCATCAGTATCCACCATTTTGTGGTGGTTGCGGTGGTCACTGCACCATTCAATGACAGAATTTTGAAAAGCACCGGCAGCAAATACTGAGTAAAATAATACCGTGAGCCAATGCGCTTCATATGCTCTATGAGAAAATAGTCGGTGATATCCTGCGGTAATAGAAAGGCCACATGCCAAATACATTGAGATAAAAATTACTCCTTCAAACACTCCAGGAGCACCATATTCTTTCCAAAGTAAAGCAGCACCTGCAATGCCGACAATTGGTGTTAGTGTTAAAAATAAAGCATTAATCCAACTAATTTTTAGTTTGTATTCACTTTCGCCCATAAAAATGCGGAGAGCAAGTGGCTTTTGACTGTTAGGGCGAACATATTGCCCAAGCAATTCAATTAATGACTAAAATCAACGAGCCGAAGAAGCGATACGTTCTAACTCTTCTTTCTTAGCGACTGCGAATGAAGTAACATCTCCAACAGCAGCCTTGTTAATTTCGTTGATAATACAGTTTGTCAAGGTTTTCTTTGATTTATGAGTTCCTTGTTGTGCACCTTGTGCAAGATTGCGTAGTGCGACATCCAAACGTCGTGAAGGAGATGAATCAACAGCCTTTGGTTGAGAAACTGCACCGAACTTGATTCGGGTAATTTCTTCCATAGGTGCAGCATTACAAATTGCGTCAACAAAGGTTTGTAATGGGTTTGAATCAGACTTTGAAGCGATTTGATCTAGTGCAGATTCAAAAGCCTTCATTGCACCTTGCTTCTTACCAGTGTATGGACCAGTTCGCATCAATTTGTTGATGTATCTTTCAACAACGCTGAGTTTTGCCTTTCCAAACCAAGCGTTTGCGTGACGTCCACCAGTATGAGGGACGCCGACAGTTGAGAGATTGATGTATGGTGCTAGTGCTGGGTCCTTACAAGTAATTTCAGAAGCATCCCACTTTCCGAATACAAGTGTTCCAATCCCTGCAATAGGTCGAACATCCTCAACAACTTCTTCTACTGCTTCTTCAACAGTTTCTTCAATAGTTTCTGCATCTTCAGACATGATAATTCACCTCAGCGGATTGGCTTCTCCTTGCGTCCACGAACCATCTCATCAAGAGAAACGCCGTTTACTTGGATAACCTTGTAACGAACTCCAGGAATATCTCCATATGAACGACCCATGCGTCCACCGATACCTTCGACCATTACTTCGTCGTGTTCATCAATAAAGTTGATAGCACCATCACCTGGTGCGAATGCTGTAAGTTTGTTTCCATTCTTAATCAGAGAGATCTTGACTGCCTTTCTAATTCCGGAGTTAGGTTGTTTTGCTTCAATACCTACTTTTTCAATAACGATGCCCTTCGCTTGAGTAGAACCTGCAAGAGGGTCATGCTTTGCGCGAAGTTTGAGCATACGCTTCTTGTATCTTCGGTCAGACCACCTAAACTTTTGACGGTCTTTGGCCATTTTAGCACCTGCGAATAATCCTCTACCCATCATAATCACCGCATTGAAGCAGTTCGCCGACTTTCCTCCCATATATCAACTAAACGGATATTGATGGCTGATAAGAACGCATAGCGTCATGGCTTTTCAAGTAGTATTCTATCGTTATTGATGAAGAAAGTTGAAGCGTCGTATTGAGGTGGGGGAGTCATGGCCTTTCGCGACCACCTCTCTGCTGCAGCCATCGAAAATGATGCAGTGAGTGTAATTCATGACATGTGGGAGCATTCTAGAAGCAATGGACACCCACTAACAATTTTTGAAAATATTAGTGAATGCCCTGGTCATAAAGCAGCCATTAATCTTCTGACACGTGAAAGATTATGTGCAGCAATAGGAATTACGCCGGAGGACTATATTGATACATTGGGATGGGCAATGTCCAACCCGCAACAACCACAAATTATTGAGCCAAAAGATTCGCCTTGTTTTGAAAATATTCAGGATGAAGTTGATATCACAAAGTTACCGATTCCTCATCATTGGCCAGAGGACAGAGGTCGATATGTATCTGCAAGTGTTATCATTGCTGAAGATAATGGAATACGTAATATGTCATTTCATCGCCAATTCCTTCGCGATAAAAACCACTTGGTAGTTAGATTAGTTCCTCGCCATCTAAGAACGATGACAATGGCTGCAAGAGAACAAGGCAGAACAGTCAAAGTAGCAATTGTCAATGCACCTGACCCAGTAGTTCTGCTAGCAGCTGCTATGTCATTTGATGACAATATAGATGAATTAACAATTGCTTCTGCTCTACATCAAAAGTTGTATGGAACTCCTCTTAAATTAACCACAATGCCAAATGGTATCGTTGCACCTGCAGATTCAGAATATGTGATGTGGGGTAATATCACTTTAGAGAATGATGATGAGGGTCCATATGTTGACATTACTGGGACAGTTGATGATGTTCGCCAAGAACCTGTGATAGAAATCGAAGGTGTATCTCACCGAAATAATCCAATATATCACGCTTTAATTCCAGGCGAGGCAGAACATAAGACCTTGATGGGATTACCTCGCTCCCCAACAATAAAATCAGCGGTTAACGAAGTGGTTGAATGCTTAGATGTACACATGACCGAAGGTGGATGTGGATGGTTATCTGCTGTTGTCAAAATTAAAAAGGTCAATCAGGACGATGCAGTAAAGGCAATCAATGCTGCATTGGCAGGGCATCGATCGATGAAAATGGTTACAATCGTTGATGAGGATATTGACATCACTGACCCAGTTAGGGTTGAATGGGCGATGGTTACTCGCTGGCAACCAGATGTCGATACTATAATTCTATCAAATCAAAAAGGGTCTTCCCTAGACCCTTCGAGAAATGAAGATGCAACAACTTCCAAAGTAGGATTTGATGCAACTATCTCTTTGGATAAGAATCCAGATGACTTCCATTCAGTAATGTGATGTTCGGGTAAAATAATTATTTTACGAATCGCAAATACTTCGGACATCAAGGCAATTAATTGAAGTGCTAATAGCGCTCCAAATGGAAACATGGCGAGTGAAAGTGGTGACCTTTTACAACATCCTCGCCGCAATCTTGGCAACCGTTACAGAACCCAAGCGCAGAAATTTACTCGTTTAGCAGCAAAGGATACTTCAAGGGCTGAAGAGAATATGGCTTGGGCTGAACAAAATGCTAGACAAGCAATACTACACGATTTTACTGACCAACGAAATTGGCAATGTCTAGCAGATATCAAATTAATCAATGGTGATGGAGATGGTCTCAATGCTGTCTTAGAAGATGTATTCATTATTCTTGGACGTGACCCTGAATTAGTGGACCAATTGAGAGATATTGATTTTCTAATGGTTGGGGTTGAATTATTGGTAGCAGCATTTACCCGCGACCCATTAGATCCAGATTTATGGTGGGAAGTAATTTCCAATTCAGATAAAGGCCAGCAAGAATTAGTTGAACAGAGGATTGCAGACTTTGCTCAAAGGTGCAGACGATTAGATTTTAGTGACCAAAGGGCCAATATCATCTATGGGCGAAGATTGGAGAGATTGAGAGGCCATGGTCATACTGAACTATTTATTGAATTATCACGCCACTTGTTAGCTCACCGGCCAAATAATCATGAATTATGGATGGATTTAGGTAGATTGTACGAAACAAGAGGTGAGATAGATAATGCTTGGTCATGTTATGATCACGTACAGACAATTCTGCCGCACCAAACGCCTAGAGATGACTTTCTTTCTCGTCTTAAGGGTGCGATGGACGGAGAAGAAAAACAACCTTGGTCTGGACCAGATATTACCAAGCGTTCCACATTTTTACAACAGATGGAATCACTCTCTAAGAGAATCTCTAAGCAAACTGAGGCAGATACCTCAGATGATATTGCTGTTGTAACTGGCCAAGAAGTTACAAATACCGAACATCCTGATTTAGGGAAATTAAAGAAATTATTGGATTCTGGCAATACCAGTGAAGCATTTTTCCTCGCCAGAAGACTTGTAGCAAGCGGGGAAGATTGGGCTACAGAATGGCTTGAAAAAGCACAGAAACAATTCTGAGGGGAGTACATGGGGTGCCCAGATTTGGAAAATGGTGGGCTCCGTCCAACTTTTGTTTTGGCATGGGTTACTAAGAAAGGTGATGCGGTGACGAAAATGGGAGATGGTGGCAGTGTCTTATTTGTTGAGCACCCTTCTAGAGGTTGGGAAATACCGGGTGGTCATTTAGAGAAAGGTGAAACAGCCGAAGAAGCACTACTACGCGAATTGAAAGAAGAAACTGGATTGAGTGGTCAATTAAATTCGTGGAATTATGATTATTATCCTGGTGGCTGGGTCGGCCATGTAATAGTAGATGACAATAATCGAACTTCTTGGACTGTTAATGATAAAAATGTTAAACTTGTGAAATGGTGGAAAAACACTCCGCCAATTAAGCAGTGGACTATTGAAGAATTTGAAGAATTATCGCTTTGGGCGAGTTCTCTATAGAATTATTATTGTTCATTCAGCCATTAAGGTCAACTGTGCAAGCCTTGATGCCCATTTGGTGATTTTGTCTTCATCCTTACAAATCGCTTGACAAATAGCCGCTAACATCGGGTCATCCACCGATTCTGGCTCGTCCAATAATTTACTAAATAATTCAACATCTTCAATACATTCAAGTTTTGCAGCAATGGAAATTAATGCACGAATATCTGGCCTGTCTTCTCCAAGTGTTTCCTCAGGTAGTTGGCTGACACACCAGTTGAATACTCCGGCGACATCTACTGGATTTACTTCCAATACAGGTTCATCCTCATCCAAATCTCTTTGTTGAGAATTGTCAACTTGAACTGCCATTCTTTCAGCATCCATTTTTTGGTTAGCAAGGGACAATTCAAGAAACAGTGAACCAGCTTCAAGTGCCATACCAGTTTGTTTTGCTATTATTGCATGTTCGTGTGCATTCCAAGCATGCCGAGCAGCATCGAACATTTGGCCCAAAGAGGCCTTTATTCTGCTTGCACCAATTCGGGAAAGAGCAATTGTTTCATGCGCATGTCCTTCATGTCTTGAGATATCTCCATACACTTGCAATGCCATTAATTGCTGGCCAAGTGCCATGTGAAATGCTGCTTTATTGAGGAGAGATAAATCATGTTCTCGTCCAGCTTTTGCGACACTCTTGAGTCTAATTTCCGCCCAATTCAAATCATCTTGCGCAGTTTCCATGTCGCCCATTTCGAAACAAATCAATCCTTTTTCCATCCTCAGGCGGCCTTCCAATACCAAATCACGGGTTTCAGGGTCCTGACAAATTATTAACGCATCTTCGATTGAGTTTAGCAAGTGTGTATCTCCTAACATTCGTCTTCTAACCAATGAAAAGGTTGCTTCTTGTGCTGGAGAGAGTTGTGGAGTAATTAGTTCCAATAATTCAGCGGCATCAAGGAATAATGCTGCTTCGGCAATGTTCAACCAATTTACAAAACCCATTTCATCTCGCCAAATTGTAGCAGTTTCAAGGTCTACAGGACCTTGTTCTCTCCATTTTGAGATATAATTTCCAGGTGCTTGAGTAATATTTATTTCGCTCATATTCAATTCTCCTTACGCTTTGTTTGAGTTAGGTGGGAAATAAATGCACTTTGAGCACGAACCATATCTGATTTGCCACTCCAGCCAGCGGCTCCATCATGTCCTCCGCCTTCGCCGCCAATTTGTTCTGCAACTTTTTGCATGATATTACCTAAGTGAACACCAAGTTCTGTGCTAGATCTAGGCGCTCTTGCCGTAAGGCGTGTTTCTCCATCACGGAATCTAGAAACCAAAGATACCTCAGCACCAGTTCCTAAAATTAAACTTGCCAATCTTCCTTCGAGTGTACCAGAATTGGTGTGAACTAAGTTCCAAGGTCCTGCTTCAATACTATTGCAGCGAGATAATCCACGAATTAGAGAACCTCTTTCGCTCGGAGTTGTAATTTCTGTTTCAACAAATTGTAAAAATGCTGCATAATCAATTGCTTGGTCGCTAAGTAGGTCAACCGATGTTTGGAATGCTCCTAAATCAGCATGCTTGAATCTTCCAGTATCGGTGATTAATCCTGCGAGAAGCATTTTTCTTACAGGGGTTGAAAGTGCAGAAGGATGGAACTTGTGTAGGTAATCACTAACAATTTGCGTAGTAGCCCTAACATTCCATTGGAGATTGATATCTCCTTCATTCAATTGCCAATCAGTTGTTGCATGGTGGTCTAAAATACACAATGGGACACCTTCTGGTAATACAATCCCCACTTGTCCAGGTGAGGCAGCATCAACTACGACAATTCCACCAAGACTAACAGGCCAAGCAGGGTTTTGTGCAGACATTTTTCGAAATGGTGCTTGCAATTTCGTTACTACCTTTTTGGCAACTCGTCCTAAATGTAATCCTCCAGCCATCATGCTTGAATTGATTGAAGAAAGTGCAATAGCGGAACCAATAGTATCCATGTCACCGTTTTTTCCTGTTAATACAGGTACGGCGCCACGTGAGCAAGCATCATTCAACCATTCATGTAGTGCAACTAATTGTTCTACTTTAGATTGATTTTCTAGGCTCACAATTCTCCCTCTAGGACCTTCTTAAGTTCTTGATAAGTGTCAACCAATTGTTTTTCTCTTTCTGAAAATTTAACAAGATGTTCCTTTAGATTCTCTAAGGTTGTTTTCAATTCACCGACTAATGTTTCCCTATCAGCAACTTCGATTAAAACACCACTCAGTTGCTTGTGTAGGGCCAGTTCACTCGGTTGTTCTGTGATGGCAATTATCGTCATCTCCAATTCGTTAACCTGTGATTTTAATGAAGCAACTTGGCTACGAGCAGCCTGCATATTATTGACGACTATCTGAAGTTGTTCCATTGTCTCCATTGCTCTCACCAAATCGTCTCAGATGCTTGGGGTTGATGAATGCTCGTTAATCACTTTTAGAACATTATCAACTGCGATTAGTCCTCTTATTCTAGTATTCCACATCGCTCTTAGGTCTTTTGCCACTAGATTGTTTAACTCAAATGAGAATTTTAAACCGTCTTCAGAGAATGTGGTTTGCTCATCGGTTGCTAGGCAATCGGCTAAGGCTTGAGTTTCTTGCAAACTACGCGACTCTACAGTTAGTGTTAATTTCCAAGCCGGTGCCATAAATCCACCTGCCTTTCCCCGAAGGGTAGAGATCACTCCTCTTCTTCAAGTTCGCCAGCAGCAAGACGACGCTCGTAATCAAGAGCCGCTTGTTGTGCGATATAAGCCATATCAGCAGTAGTTGCGCCTTCAACTGAGCGTCGAAGGATACGACTGTTTGCATCAGATGCACGAGTAAATGGTTCCCAAGCTCCGCCTGCGAATGTATGGTTACACTTTGAACAAGCCCAAATTCCTACGGACTTACGGCCAACCTTTCGGTATTGACAAACAGGACAAGTATACTTTGCATTCTTCTTTGCTAATGCAGAACCTGCATTTCGACGAACGGAAACACCATATCGTGCACCGAATCTTGCTGTTGCGCCTGCTTTTTGTGTTCTCTTTGCCAATCAGTTCCCCTCCTGGTTTGCGACGAGTTTACGAAGTTCAACACAGCGAGACTGTGCGACATCGAATATCTCTGCAAATTCGTCCGGAGTGAATACCCCTTTTAGCCCCTTCTGTAAAGAGTGAAGGTGGCCTTCATCTCCTAGAGTGATGTGAATACGCTCATCTCCTCCAAGTTCTTCTTCTTCAGTAGGGTCGAAAACATAGCGTCCACCAACACGAGTAAAGGATGCCATAATTGGTGTACCGTTTACTTTCAAAGTATAATCTTCACCAACATCAAATCGTTCTGCAGGTACGGTTGCAGTCCTCAATGCAGCGATTGCTGCAAGAGCACAAGCATCGAAAATATTTCCTTGGTCTGATAATACGTGGATGTCTATCATAACACCCCATACTTTCTCGCCAGGAACAATACACAGACTTTCCATGTCGATACATCCAGATTCACGAATTCCTCGGTCAACAACGCGACCTAATTCAATAGATTCTGGAGATGGTGGGCCAGGCTCATACTTTCTTCCAGCAATTGGACGAAGTTCAGCACCGCACATTAGAGATCCTTGATTTGGTCTATCAGGCCAAGGAGTCCTCATTTCGAATTTAACACCAGCATAGACGATTGTATCTCCCCAAACGACCTTTGCAGAACCCTCACCATTGTACAAACAATCGGTTTCTAGAGTAATGTCACGTGCTTCCCAGCGACCACGCCCATCAAGGCGAGCATCGTTTTCTGCTAGACGTGCTAGTTCTTGGCGAAGTAGAGTTGGAACCAAAGCTACCATCAGTTCTCACCCCCTTCATATCTGCGCTTTAGAGCATCGACCATAATATCATGAATCTCTGCCGCTGCTTTGAAATTATACTCCATTGCAAGATTAAATTCGTCAGGAGATAGGTCTCCATCCATCTGCAAGAATGCGATTTCACCAGTATTAGGCAAAATTCCAACAGGTAAATCTGCTTGACCATAATTGTCTTCTGCTTTGTCCAAGTCAAGAACTACTATGTCCTCTACCTTGCCACTTGCAACACCAACCAAAAGGTCACGCATTGGAATCCCAGCATCTGCCAAAGCAACTGCTGCGGCAGTAATACCTGCACAACGAGTTCCTGCTTCTGCTGATAGAATTTCAATCTCTACACGAATCTTGCTTCTTGGGTATCTTTCACAAATAACTACAGATTCTAGTGCTTCTGCTGTCACCTTGGAAATTTCTCTACTTCGGCGATTATATCCTGGACGAATACGATCTGAAGTTGAGAAGGGTGCCATGTTGTAGCGTACGTCAATAACACAACGGTCTTGGCGCTGAATCTTACGCGGGTGTGCTTCCATTGGACCATATACTGCTGCAACTGCAACATTCAAGCCGTGCTTTACCCATGCTGAACCATCAGCAGCAGGAAGATATCCTGCCTCAATTTCCATCGGTCGCATTTCATCAATTTTTCGACCGTCTAATCGAAGGCCATCGTCTCTTAGTAGTTTTACATCACCATATCCGCCCATCAGGCATCACCTCTCTTTGGAGCATTTTTTTCTAATGCAGCTAAATCTGCTGCGAATGAAAGTTTGTGTCCAGATTGACTGGCCAATTTTATTGCTG
>Ga0206679_10002519_pt1 | contig 14501 bp, 18 predicted proteins | sample M110012015metaG_FD_155464 | JGI IMG/M metagenome (GOLD analysis project Ga0206679, IMG submission 155464) | Ammonia-oxidizing marine archaeal communities from Monterey Bay, California, United States - M1 100m 12015 | ecosystem: Environmental > Aquatic > Marine > Intertidal zone | place: USA... | reverse complement strand
AATTGTTTTTGAAATTTCAATCATCATTTTAGCAGCTGGATGTTGTGCATCAATTTCTTTTAGAATTGTAGCACCATCGTTTGTAATTGTTACATCACCTAGTGAATCGACTAACATTTTATCTAAACCACGTGGACCCAAACTTGATTTTACAATATCACAAACCATTTTTGCAGCCATGATATTGTTTTTTTGAGCGTCTCTACCTTTTTCTTGTAAAGCGCTTTCTTTTAGGACTAAAACCGGTCCATTTGGTGTTTGTTGTATTGAAGCCACGGATATTTTGCTTTAAATCCCCTTTTTATACTGTCGTCTGGATCGGCGATATGAATTTTCTTGCTTTTACATCTACAATACCACTATACAATATTCGGATATCAGGTAATGCCAGAAAAGGTAGGAATAAAGGAATAAGATGTGGTTTTTTAAATTTACAGCCAGAATCTAATAAAACATTATTAATTTTTGTAAAGTTCTTTGTTACTTTATCAATTTTATCAGTGGATATTATTCCACCCATTTGAAATGGTAATGACGCTAATGTTTTTCCATTTTTTACAACAATTAATCCGCCCTGTGATTTAACAAGTTTGTTGGCTGCATCTGCCATGTCTTTTTCATTTGAACCAATAACAATCATATCATTTTCATGAAAACTCCATGTAGACGCAAATGCACCAACATCAGCACCAAAATTTTCTAAAAATCCAACAGCATGAGTTTTACTACCAAACGTTCTATCCATTGCAGCTACCTTCCAAATGTCTTTATCGTATGATGATAAAATATTGAAATTTTTAACATCCAAATCAGTTATAGACTTTTTTGTAACAATTTCTGTTTTCATGGAGATTACATTAACAGTTTCAGTATTATTTTTTGATGTAATATAGAAATTTTTTGATTCCAATTTTGGTAGTTTAACAGTTTTTTGTATCCAAGTTGGTAATTTAGGAGTGGAAATTGGTTGTAGAATTTTTCCATTAGAAACGACAACTTTACCACCTAAGATTACTTTGTTAATTTTTATTTTTTTAAAATCATCTAAAATTAAAATGTCAGCAATTTTTCCAGGACCAATTCCACCAAATTCATTTCCCATTTTATAATAATCAAAACAATTTTTTGAAGCCATTGAAATAGCATCAATTGGATTCATTCCAAGTTTAATTGATTCCCTAACACAATGATCAATATGACCAATGTTCGATATATCAAATGGATCTAATCCATCCGAACAGAACATTAATCTATTTTTGTATGTTCCATTAGATAATACAAGTGGAATAATTTCTTTCAAGTCTCTACGAATTGAACCCTCTCGAATCATTATCCACATTCCAAGACGTAATCTCTCTAATACTTGATCAAAATTTATTGGTTCATGACAAGAGAGGATGCCGGATGAAACATAAGAATTTAATTTTTTACCACTTGCTCCAGCAGTGTGACCATTAATTATACAATTATTCTCATGCATTTGCTTTAATGATTTTATAGTTTTAGGATCTCGCTTGGTTACCTTAGTCCAAGAAAAAACTTCGCCTAATGCAACAACAGAACGTAAACCAATTGCATCTTTTTCCTCTTCAATACTGAGAGTTTTTCCATGACTGAATTTTCTATCAACAGGTAAACCCCCAGGTATTGTATGAAAGAATCTCATTGGAAGATTTTCTGTTTGCCGTAAAAATTCCTTAAATCCACGATAACCACATACACTCACAATATCAATAGAATCTGGAAAAAGTGAAGTAACTCCACATAGTAATGATTTTTTTACAAATTCTGCTGGAGTCAAAAAATGATCAATGTGTATGTGAGGATCAACAAAACTTGGACAAACATGTTTATTTTTTACATCCAAAACTTTGGTTTTTGGACCGCGGGTATGAGATGCATCAACACCAACAAATGCGATTCTGTCATTTTTGATGGATATTTGAATTTTTTCTTGAATTTCGTTTGTATAGACATTGATTAAAGAACAATTCTCTAAAATTAGATCTGCAGAAGTATCTCCAATGGCAACGGAATTAATTTCAGAAAATACTGATGAAAATTTTGAATGCACACTACAAGATAGCCTCAGATATTATTATACATTGAAGCGATGTTTAAATTACGGTCAACGAGGCGAAATATTATGAATTTACCAAAAGAGACTAGATCATATTGTCCAAAATGTAAGAGTCATCAAAAAATGAAAGTCTCAATTTACAAAGCTGGTAAAAGAAGAGGTTCAGCAGCAGGCGAAAGAAGACATGCTCTAAGGAAAAAGGGATATGGTGGACAAAAGTTCCCAAAACTTGCGAAACCTGCTAAAACTACTAAAAAAGTTACACTAATTGAAACATGTCCCATATGTAAAAAGAAAATGATGAATAAAGGAATTAGAATTAGAAAGTTTGAGTTGATAGCAGTATGAAAAAAGATCATGTTTTGGTTCCAGAACCAAGTAGTAAATTTAATAAAGTTAAATGCCATGAATGTGAGGAAGAACAAATTGTGTATTCACATAGCACAACACAAGTAATTTGTAATTCTTGTGGAAATATTTTATCAAAATCTACAGGTTCAAAAGCTAAGATAAATGGTAAGATTTTAGATAGTGCTGAGTAATTTAAAATCATTTTTTGTGTTTACATTCAAACACACACGTTTATCATTAATTATTAGGTAATTCTCTGTAATAAAATTCATGTTTTTGATTTTACTTGCATTTACAATTGAAATTCCTGTATGTACATAATCCTCTTCATTGAATGAAACAATACATTCAGGAATCAAATTCAAAGATGATTGAAACGATTTAGTAGTTATAACACTAGTCCAAGTTTTTTCAGAATTTGCAGTGTCAACTATGTGTTTTACTATATTTTCATCTAAAAGAGGTAAATCACCAGAAGTGACAAACACATAATCATCTAATTCTGTTAAAACATTATTTAAATCTGTAACAAAATTTTCTCCTAAAGTTTCAAAGATAATTACATTGTTTTCAGTAAGAATTCTTTGAGTTTGAGGAGAATTTGGACTAGTAGCAGCAATGATTTTTTCAAAACAATTTGAGTTTTTTAATGCATCAATAACATGCAAGACAAGTGGTTTTTTATATTCAAGTAATAATTTTTCCTCATTACTTTGCATTCGGGTTCCTTTTCCACCAGCCATGATAAGACCAATCATAATGAAACAAAAATTAGTAATGATGATAGTCTTGTTAATTCATTACTTGCACCCATTACATCACCAGTAATTCCTCCAAAACTCCTTGTTGACAATCCAACTAAAAACATTGTAATAATAATTCCAGATGCAAAAACTATGAATCCATTCATTTCACCCACAATAATAAATGGAATAATTGTAATAATTCCAGCTACCAGTAGACGTTTTTTATCTTTCATAGAGTCCATGAAAGGTGAGTTTGAACCTATTGAAGCAGAATTTCCTAATCCAGCCATCAAAACCATTGAAAATTTCGCCATAATTTCACTAAGCAATATTATCTTGAATAATTCCATTCCACTACTAAGCGATAATGCAATGATTACACCTATTGCATACAGCACTATTGAAAATATTCCAGCAGATCCTACAGAAAGATCTTTCATAGCCTTACGTTTTTTTTCTTTTGAACCTCTAGTCATCAAACCATCTGAAAAATCAGCAAGACCATCAGTATGATGAATTCCAGTTATTACTGCAAGTGATGCAACAACAACCAGAGATACAACAAGTGGTTCTAGATAAAGAGATAATCCATAACCCAAAGTTCCAATAATAAGTCCAATTACAATTCCAACAATTGGAAAAAGATACATGTTTTTGGCAATAGAATTAAGATCAGAATTTGATGTAGGAATAATTGTCAAAAATGAAAAAACAGAACTAATTTGTTTAAGCAATTAAGATCGACCCCACAAATGAAAAAAATAAAATTATAGGAATAGATACAATTCCATAGAAAAGTAATGATGTTACTTTCATCAAAGCAATTGCATCCGTAACTTTTTTAGAAGTAATTTCCTGAATGTCCGTTCCCAATGAATAATGTTCAATTTTTTCAAGTTTTGTTCCTAATGCACCAGCTAAAGCAGCCATCGGATATCCTGCATTAGGACTATCAGTTTTTTTACCATCACGCTTAAAAATTTCATAACAATTTTTCCAATCATGTCCTAACAACATTGCACCTAAAACCATTGTCATAGCAGTCAATCTCGAAGGAATAAAATTTAAGATATTATCACAATTTGCCCCAAACCAACCTAAATTTTTGAACATATCGGTTCTGTAACCAACCATTGAATCAATTGTATTGATTACACGATAAACAAATGCGCCTGGAAGACCAAATAATGCAAAATAAAATAATGGACCTGTAATACCATCAACGGTATTTTCACTGATACTTTCTAAAACTCCAGATAAAATATTATGTTTATTCAAATTTTTTGTTTTACGTTTAGTAATCATGGCTAAATTTACTCTTGCCATCTCAATGTCATCATTTTTTAATGCGTTAGTAACTGCTAACGCATGTTTTTCCATCCCCCTAATTGCTATTGTAGTTTTTAGCAAAATTGCACTAATCATAATTATCACTATTGTGCCAACAATTTCATTTCCAATTATTGAATCAAGTTTTAGATTTAGTACTAACAATAATGTACCAACAACAGCAGTTGAAATTAATACAATAAGTATACCGCCAAATTTCTCCAAATTTCCATTTTTGTTTTTGAATAATGGTACTAAACTACTAATAAAATTTCCAATCCAAGCAGTAGGATGATAACGATTTTTTGGATCTCCGAAAATAAGATCTAGCATTATAGCGAAACCAATAATGATAGTTGATTCTAAAATCATTTCAAAAGATTCTCCACTTTACGAATATTAAGACTTGACTTTACAATTTTAGAAATTTTGTTTATTTCCTTATCTAATTTTTTTAAATTTGAAGTATTCCAATTCAAATTTTTAGGAGAATTACCAATAGAATCCTCATCTGGGATTTCAAAATTGGCCATTGGGATTGTACCAAATATTGGCAAGCCAGTTAATTGTTGTAATTTCCTATAACCAGGTTTTAGAATTTCAAGGTCTCCTCGAAATTTGTTTATAATGAATCCTTGGACAAGTTCAACATATTTTTTTTCAATCAATTCCATTGTTCCTACAATACTTGCAAATGCACCACCTCTTTCAATATCAGTGACAAGTAATACGGGTGATTTTGTTTTCTTAGCGATTTTCATATTTGTGATATCATATTTCTGTAGATTAATTTCAGCTGGAGACCCAGCACCTTCAAGAAATATAATTTCATGAGATTCTGAAAGTTGGTTAAATGAATCAGTAGAAATTTTAAGACCATCTCCTAACACAAAATTCTCATAATAATTACTAGCATGCATTTTTTTGTAGAATTTTCCATTAACAAATACAGAACTGCGATAATTTCCTAAAGGTTTTAGCAGAATCGGGTTTTGTAATGGTGTTATCTTGGTTCTAGCTGCAACAGCTTGTATTGCTTGTGCTCTAGAGATTTCAAAGTTTTTTCCAATATATGAAAAATTTGACATGTTTTGTGCTTTGAATGGTGAAACGTTATAACCCATATCAGAAAAGATTCTACACAAAGCTGTAACAAGTATTGTTTTTCCAGCTCCAGAGGAAGTTCCTTGAATCATTAATGATTTTACCATTTTATATCTCCAAGTGCTTTCATTAATAATTTATTTTGATTTCTATTTTTTATAGCTATTCGTATATAATTTTCATTAAGACCACAAAAAGTACTACAATCTCTAACAAGAATATTTTTTTTAAGTAATTTTTTTTGTAGAATTTTTGAATTAATTTTTGTTTTAATAAGAATGAAATTAGTAGATGAGTGAAAACAAGACAACCATTCTAATTTTGATAATGAACTCATTAAAAATAAATTTTCTTTTTTAATATTTTTACGTGACTTTTCTAGAAAATCTGAATAACACAATGCAGCACTAGCAGCTGTTTGTGCAATATAATTTACATTCCAAGGAATTTTTATTTTTTGTAGAATTTCAATTATTTTTTTACTCCCAAGACCATAACCAACACGAAGTCCTGCCAAGCCAAACGATTTTGTAAATGAACGTAGAATAAACAAGTTATCATAAGATTTTATAGTTTTTACAAGTGTAGGATTAGAATCAGGTACGAGTTCAATAAAAGTTTCATCAACAAATACCAAACTAGATTTTTTTTGAGCAGATTTCACAATTTGTTCCATATTTTTTTTTGATAAAATTTCACCGGTAGGATTATTTGGATTACAAAAAAAGATTATACCATGTTTAGGAATTTTTTGTAGAAATTTTGATAGATCCTTGTTAAGGTTAAGAGATTTAAAAGATATAATATTTCCACCAAAAAATTTTGCTGCTTTCTCATATTCAGAGAATGTAGGACATGGAATCAAAACTTTGGATTTTTTGTTTACAAATGTGCTACAAAAATTATAAATTATTTCTGTAGCTCCATTTCCAACTAGAATTTGTGATGTGTTGATTCCAGTAAACCATTTTAAATTTGAACGTAATTTTGATGATTCAGAATCAGGATATACATGAATTTGGTTTAATTGTTTTTTTAGATATTTTTTGACACCGGGATGACATCCTAATGGGTTAACATTTGAACTGAAATCAATTATTTTCTCATTTGGATTCTTAATAGAAAAGATACCTCCATGAGCAGCAGGCGTATGAGAAGCAATATTTGAATTAGGTGTTATTTTCAATATTTCAAATAAAGTAATTCAGTATAGTATTCTTTTGGTTATTTGACTAAAGGAATATTAACAGAAAATTGTTAATTTGGATCTATGAAAAAAAGAGTTGCCATTATAGGAGTCACAGGATCGGTAGGTCAAGAATTTGTACAGTCACTAAATGATCATCCATGGTTTGAAGTTACTCAGATTGCAGCATCTGAACGTTCAGCAGGAAAAATGTATCTTGATGCAATTAGAGATCCTAGTGGAATTATTGCTTGGGATGTTGGTGGAGAAATTCCAGAATATATCAAAAGTATGAAAGTTCTAAAAGTTGAAGAGGTTAATGTTCAAGAATTAGATTTAATATTCTCAGCTGTAGAATCAGAAGCTGCAAGAGATATAGAAACAAGATTTGCAAAGGATTTACCAGTAATTTCTACATCATCTGCATACAGATATGAAGAAGATGTACCAATTTTAATTCCAGGAATTAATGATGAACAAGCTGAATTGTTAGAAGTTCAAAAGAAGAATAGAAATTGGAAAGGATGGGTTGCACCATTACCAAATTGTACTACCACAGGTTTAGCAATAACATTAAAACCACTAGTAGAAAAATATGGTGCAAAAAAAGTGATGATGACTTCAATGCAAGCAATTTCAGGTGGAGGAAAATCAGGAGTATCAGCAATGGGAATTACAGATAATATTTTACCATACATACCAAAAGAAGAAGGTAAAGTAAGAATAGAGACTAAAAAGATTCTTGGAAAATTGAAAGATGGGAAAATTGAAGATGCAGATATAAAAGTAAGTTGTACATGTACAAGAGTTCCAGTAATTGATGGACATACCGAATCAGTGTTTGTTGAAACAGAAAAAGAAATTGATCCTAATACAGCAAAAGATACCTACAATGAATACAATAAGGATATTTCAGTAGCAGGATTACCTTCTGCACCTGAAAAATATTATGCATTTCATGAAGACCCAACAAGACCACAACCTAGAATGGAAAGAGAAGTTGGAGATGGAATGACTACTTCAATTGGAAGAGTTGAAAAAGAAGAATTATTTGATAATGGACTAAAGTATATGTTATTTTCACATAATAAAAAAATGGGTTCTGCAAAAGGTGCAGTTTTGTTGGCAGAAATGTTATACAAAAAAGATAAGATTTAGTTAAAAATTTTAGAAAATTTTCAATAATATCTTTATTAAAGGTAGTAAATTCTAAAATACCGGTGAAATTAAATGGCTAAAATAGATGATCTTGATTTAAAAATTCTTTCAGAATTGAGCAATGATGCATCAGTATCAGTTCCAAAATTATCAAAGAAAATTAATACCAATTCATCTGTAGTTTACAGTAGAATTAAACGACTTTTAAAACAACAATTAATTCAAAGATACACAATAGATGTAAATGACAAAGAATTAGGTTATTCAGTAAAATCAGTTACAGGAATTAATATGGATTCCAAAAAAAGAGATACAATAATTGATGAATTATTCAATATTAATGGTGTCAGAGAAATTTCAGAAGTAACAGGAAGATTTGATATTATGGTTACAATGTACGCAAAAACATTAAGTGATATGCATAGGGTGGTTTCTGAAAAAATCGGTAAAATTGAGGGAATTCTAGGTTCTGAGAGCTTTATAGAGATGAAAAGAAGGACAAAAACAATGCCTTACGTGTCAGAGTAAACGCGTGATATTTATTTTTCTGAGAATGAGAGTGGTTAGATGCAAGAAACAACTACCAAAATTAAGATAAAAACATACTATGAATTAACAAAACCAAAAATTTGGTATCTTTTAGTTTTTACAGCATTTGGTACTGCAATCACTGCATCAAATATCTATAACATTGAGATTTCAATTGCGACTTGGGCTTTAATGCTTTTTGGAGTAGCTGCAGGTTCTGCAGCAGCAAACACATTGACAAACTATCATGATAGAGATATTGACGAAGTTATGGAAAGAACAAAAGAGAGACCAATTCCAAGCAAGAGAATTTTTCCAGCTGAAAAAGCAAGAGACTTTGGATTAGTATTAGCAGCAATTTCGATTGCATGTGCATTTGGAATTGCATTTACTACATCATTTTGGAATGGAATGTGGTGCGGCATATTCATGGTATTTGGTTTGGCAGATAATATTGTGATTTACAGTCATGCGTTGAAAAGAAAGAGTCAACTTAACATCATATTAGGAGGATTCTCAGGAGGCGCACCAGCAATGATTGGATATGCTGCAGTAACATTAACTGGATTGTGGGACTTTGGATTAATTATGGCAGGATTGGTATTCATTTGGATTCCAATGCACATTTGGGCTTTGACATTACACTTTAGAGATGATTATCAAAAAGTAAAGGTTCCAATGTTAACTGCAGTATTATCTGAAAAGACATCAGCTAGAGTGATTGCTGCAACAACAGTTATGATGGTGGTGTTCAGTATAGTTCCATTCTTTTTAACAACAGATACAGGTGAGCCAGTGATGAGTGAAGTTTACTTGTATACAGCAATAGCATCAGGTGTATTGATGATTGTACTTAGTGCATGGGTTGTATCAAAACCAACTGAAAAATCTTCATGGGTTTTATTCAAATTTTCTAGTCCATATCTAGCAGTATTATTTATAGCATTAATGGTGGATTCAGCACTTTAAGAAAAAACGTATAACTTTTTAATACCAAATTCGGCAATTCTACCATGGTTATGGAATTAGTTTGTAAAGACTACGGATATGACTGTGACTTTATTGCTAAAGGTGAAAATGCAGAAGAAATTATGAAAGAATTTGGAAAACATACTGATGAAGAACACGGATTATGGTATTCAGAAGAATCACTAAAACAGATTTTTCAAAACAAGTATAATATCAAATAATCATTCTGGCTTTAGAATTATCTTACCAACTAGGCCCTTTCCATTCAACATCTTGTTGTGGGCCTCAACAGCATTCTCAAACGTATATTCAGAGTCAATTATAGCCTTAATCTTTCCCTGACCCATCCAGTAGAACCCTTGTTCCAACTCAGCGCGAGTGCCTTGTGTTGAACCCAAAATATTGATTCCTTTGAAAAAGATGTGACGCAAATCTGCTGGAACATCATATCCGGTTGTGGCGCCAGTTGTTACCATCGTTGAGCCATATTTCAAAAGTGTAAGTTCTTTGTTGAAATGAGAACCACCAATATGTTCAAAGATTACATCAATTCCTGGTCCACCAACGATCTGTTTTGTGATTGCTCGAACTTCTTTGTGCCAATCTTCTTTTCTGTGATCAACGGCATAATCTGCTCCAAGTTCTTTTAGTTGTTCAAGTTTTTCTGGGCTTGCAGTTGCTATTACAGTACAACCATACAATTTTGCAATCTGAATACCAAATATTCCAACACCAGAACTGCCTCCCATTACAAGAACGGTTTGGCCAGGTGTAATCTTTGCTCTTCCAACCAACATGTGCCATGAGGTCAGAAGAGTCATAGAAGCTGCTGCTGCTTCTTCATAACTAACGTTATCAGGAATTTTTATAACATTAATTTCTGGCAAGTGTGCAATTTCACAGTATCCACCCCAAAGAGGTCCTGTTTGAAATCCCCAGATTATTCTTTTTTTACAATCATATTCTCTTCCAGAAGTACATCTGGAACAAGTACGACAAGACATGTTACCGTGTGAAACAACTCTATCACCAACTTTGAAATTTTTTACATCTTCACCAACTGCAATTACTTCACCAGCTGCATCAGTTCCAGAGATATGTGGTAAAGGGACAGCAAGAGGTTTACCTCTCATTCCCCATATGTCATCATAATTCAGTGCAGCAGCTTTCACACGAAATAATACTTCATTTGATTTTGGAGTAGGATCAGGAACTTCTTTTAGTTTAATGATTGATCCAAAATCATTATTTTCTGCATATTTTTCATAAACTAGCGCTTTCATTTTTTATTAATAATCATCTAAAGATATTTTATCAAGTTTTGGAATTTTGGCAATTTCGAATCCTTCTTTTCTTTTATTCAAAGGTTTTGTTGCATCAATTCCAAGTTTAGCTGTTTTAAGATTTTTTTGATCACTAGAAGGATCTAAACTAGAACCTCTAACATTTTTTATTAATACTATGTCTTTATCTGCTTGAAATCTAGTAGCCATTGCATATTCAACTTGATCAGAACTAGAAGGATCAATATCATCATCTACTACAGTAACCATTTTCAAAGAACGATGAGATGCAAAAATTTCCTTAATTATTTTTTTGACATTGGTAGAAGATGTTTTTGATATCTGGGCTACAGCATGAAGCCAATGTGAACCACCATTAGATAGTACCACCTGTTTAGTTTTAGGGAATTTTTTCTTTATTATTCCATTTAATTTTGATTCAATTGGCATTCCCATGAGTAAATGATGTTCACCGAATCCAGATAAAATATCATGGAAAATAGGATTATTTCTATAGTACATTTTTTCTAATTCAAAAAGTGGTTGTTCTCGTGGATGATCATATGTTCGCAACATTTCAACCATCCATTCTTTGTCAGTTCTATCCTGAAGTATTTTTCCTTCCATTACAATTTCGGTGCCTGATGGAACATGCATTCCAGAATATGGACATTTTGACAACATTAGTTTTCCTCCCAATAATGAATTTGCTATATTTAGTTCATCTTTTCCCCAATCAGCCTGATAAGCGCCTGCAATTGATATTGCAGGATGAACACCTACAGTAATTGCGACTTTAAGATCTTCACCATGTTCTTTGGCATTAATGAAATTTCTATGAGAATGACGTCCTTCAACCATTCTAATTGAAAAATGTGTTTTATCAACTGGCATTAATCTATGAAAAGCAGAATTTTGGGTTTTGAATTCATGATTTTGTGAGTAAACTATAGCAGATGTGATGAATGGTCCTGACTCTTTCTCAAAATGAGTAACGATAGGAAGTTCCGATAAATCATTTGAAGTGTTTTCAAAGAATTTTCCACTATTAGAAATTTTTGGTTTTTTTGCTTTTTTAATTGAAGAAAAAATTGATTCATGTATTTTGTTTTCCTTTGAATTTACGGCAAGTGCAAATCTTTTTCTTGTTCCAACTAAATTACTGACCAACTTAAAATTATTTTGTTTTATATTTTCAAAAAGTAAAGCAGAATTTCCATCAGCTTGTGCAGTAACCCCTGCAATTTCAAATTTTGTTGATACCTTTTTTTTAATAATTTTTATTTCTTTAGATTTTTTTAATTTAGATATATATTCACGTAAATCTCCAGTCATTGTGTAATTTCTCCCATGATTTCTTGCATTAATTGTTTTGTGGTTTCATTATCTAATGGTTTTTCAAAATTTCCAGTCACAAGACATATTCCTTTTAAAAAAGATGAAATTTTTTCAGATAATAATTTTAAAAAAAGTTCTTCAGATTTAGTTGGTATTATAATAGAAGTGGACGGAACAGGTCCAGAGTTAATAGAAATTAACATTGGGCCAATCTTTAGAAGATTCTCAGAGATGGAGATTATAATTCCATTTTCAAAGTTTAGCATATTCACTAGAAAAGTACGATTTTTGTATGCAATTGTCTTTGTATTACAACCAGTTTCCACAACAAGACTTTTTCAATTATGCCTTTATTGCTATCGGTTCAGACTTTGCTTCAAATGCTTCTTTGACTAGATCTCTCGCCTTTTTGATGGTGATGTGTTCTTCAGATTTTCTGAGTTCATCAACGGTCTTTGTTTTTGTCCATCCTTCAGAGACAGCAGTTTCTAATGTTGTTTTAACAAAATCAGATGATGATGCTGTAACTTTAACAGGAATTTCAACTGGTGCATTCTTTGCTTCAAATGCATCTTTGGTCAATTCTTTTGCCTTTTTGATGGTGATGTGTTCTTCAGATTTTCTGAGTTCTACAACGGTCTTTGTTTTTGTCCATCCTTCAGAGACAGCAGTTTCTAATGTTGTTTTAACAAAATCAGATGATGATGCTGTAACTGTTGCAATTTGTGCTACCTCAATAGTTTGAGATTTAAGAGATGCTGCGTCAGCTTCGACTCGTGCTCGGAGTTTTGCCTTATACTTCAAGTTACGTGGTTTAGTTCTTAATCGGTAACCACAACATGGGCACCAAAGTCCTTCCCAATTAATGAAGATTTCACAGATTTGACATCGTCTTTGACCAGATGCATATCGCCCAGTTCCTACTGGTTTTTGTGCTTTGTATCTAGAACAGATTCCTTTACATGTCATTTTGTTTGCATATATTGTAGAATTTACAACTATATAAAACGGATCGTGTGATTTTTTACAAAAAAATCAATTTTTTATGTAAAATTTTTATTGATTTATATTCAAAAACTGATCAATTTCAAAAAAAACGAAATTATATATAAATATCTTTGGATTTTCGGACTTAGTATTAACCAGTAATTGAAAGTGGTAAAATGGATTTTGGAATTCCACTTCGTTGTGAAATGAATTGTGCAGATAACATATCTCGCTTACCTCTCTGATTATGATTTTTAATTTTAAGTGTAGTACTAGATTCATCAACAAATTCAATTTCAAACTTTGAACAAAATTGTAAGTTTAACATTTGAAGAATTTTGTTAGCAGTTTTCATATCACCATTTCCAATTTTAACAATTTTTCTAGCTGCAGGTAATTCTGCCAAAATGGAAATCAAGTAATGAATTAATTTATCAAGTGAAACAAAAAATGCTCTAGCAATTTCATTTTCCAAATATATTACAGAAACACCTATTCTCTGACCAGGATCAATTCCCAGAACTAACTTACTTGAATTAGTTGATGAATTAAGCATTTTTGTAATAATTCCCTTTACAACAATTGGATCTTTACTAATAATTTCATCAAATAATATGGGAATTGAGATATGTTTTGGAGCTTCTTTTTCAGTAGTAATTACTAGATCACCATCGAAATCATGAATTTCACTGGGCAAAATTGAATCAAATGAAATAGATAATTCTTTGAAAATTTTAGATAATTTGAAATATGGTTTTCCATACTCTGTGGCGATTCCAATTTTTGCGTTTTCTATACTTGTAATGTTATGAGTGATATTTCAACAGATTTAGTAGTTTTGGGCGTAAATTTCCTACATAATTTGTCAAAAAGTTCTCTAAAACAAAAGATTGTATTGTAAAAGTGAATGATAGATTTATGCTTTCAGAATAGTTTCTACAGCACCTTCTACAGCAGAATTAAAGTTAGAATCAATATTCTTTTGGATTTCAACTATTTTTGATTCTCCATTTTGAGTAATTTTTTCAGATTCAGATTCTGCTTCAGATTTAGAGTCAGAAATGATTGATTCAGCTTCAGAAGTTGCCATTTTTTGTGTTTGCTCTAGAAGAGAATTAATTTCTCTTTGAGCAATAGAATTTAGTGATTTTTTCATATCAGCCAAACTAAGATTTACAGAGTCAATTTCAGATTCCAACTCTGATAAGGAATTGATAATTTCATCGACTTTGGTTGTTTGACTCATTTTGATATTTTCCTCTTATTCCAATATTAAAATCTTCAATTTGTGGTTAGTAGTAGGATCGCTCTTGCCAGATCGCCTTCAGATTCTGCCAATGCATTTTTGGCTGCTTCTTCATCAACATTTGCCTGCTGACATACAAGTGAGATATCATCATCGCTGAAAATTTGTACCTCTAATTCCTTTTCCTCTATATTTT
>Ga0206679_10002516_pt1 | contig 14520 bp, 4 predicted proteins | sample M110012015metaG_FD_155464 | JGI IMG/M metagenome (GOLD analysis project Ga0206679, IMG submission 155464) | Ammonia-oxidizing marine archaeal communities from Monterey Bay, California, United States - M1 100m 12015 | ecosystem: Environmental > Aquatic > Marine > Intertidal zone | place: USA... | reverse complement strand
TGCAAGACGCGGAGGGGAATGTTTTGGTTTTCGGAAATGGGGAATTCGAATTATCCGAAACAACCAATTTCTGTCTTCCAGGACTGACATACTACTCGATTGCATCAGGCCCTCTGTCCAGCAATATCTGGGCAACTACCGCAGGAGGAGCAGGAAGTAGCGCGACATTTGACTGCACAACATCCGTTGTCATTCAAGATGGGCACAATATCAACAATGATATCGGCACTTTTTCATGCTCAGATCTGAGCATCGCAACAACAGGTTCCTTAGACATGGAAGCTGGCTCCAACACCCTGTTTATTTGTGGTAATCTAGATGTCGATGGGGCATTACATGCTCAAGACAGCCGAATTCACTTCCAAGGAAACGTAGCACAAAATTTCGGTGGAGACACGAACACCGATTATCACAATATTACTATCGACAATGCTAATGGCGTTCTACTTCAAAATGATCAAAGAATTCTTGGAGGACTCAAGCTTTTGGCGGGAGCGTTTGACGTTAATGGCAATAACTTCACTTTTGCATCAAACTCGACTCGTACCGGACGTTTTGCGTTTATTGACCCGGCCTCATCTTTTGTTGGAAATGCAACTTGCCAAATCTATGCGAGCGGGGGCTCCCAGGGATGGAGGATGCTTGGTCAGTCTTCTGCTGGAACGGTTCAAGAATGGCAACCTGAAATTGAAATGACTGGTTTCTCAGGTGCCGATTGGCCAACGTACGGATTCACAAGTGTCTTAGGGTATGACGAGACTTTGATCTTACCTGCGAGTTACGATTCTGGTTTCGTCGCGCCAACTGACATCAACGACGCTATTGCCCCAGGAACGGGACGCTTTGTATACTTCAATGGCCCAGTGACTTTCGAAATCGACGGTCTCGCCCCGAATTCAGGAGCAGTGAACGCGTCACCTACTTGGACCGACTCAAGCACAGATCCATTTAACGACGGGTGGTTCTTGGCCGCAAATTCGTATCAGGCAACTGTAGACTGGGATGCAATTTCAGGATGGACTCGAACAAATATTGACGGTAGTATTTACGCGTGGGACAACGACTTGCAACAATGGGCCACGTACACCTCTGGTGGAGCTGGTGTAAACGGAGGTTCACGCTATTTAGCTCCGCAGCAAGGATTTTGGGTAAAGGCGAACGCCGCTTCTCCGGCATTTGGCTACAATCCGGAAATCATCTCTGAACAATACATAAGTTACATCAGAGAAACTGAAGAATTCATCCCGTCTGCGATGAAACTGCGTGTAGCTTTTGACGGCTGGACGGATGAGACAGCATTGGTGGTCAGACAAGGCGCTAGCGATCAAGCTGACAATGCCTATGATGGCATAAAACTGAGATCGACTAATTCTAACGTTCCTTCACTTTATACAGTCACCATGAACGGGGAATTTGAACAAGCCACCGCTATCAATGCCGTTCAGCAATTTGAAGCGGGCATGAGCATCCCTCTGCATTTGGAAGCCCCAATTGAGGGCGATTATGTACTGAGCACAGACGACTACGATCCTGATCAATTCGGCACCTGCCTCGTACTAAACGATTTATTGACTGGAAACGAGACTATTTTGGAACCGGGGATCAACATCACGGTAAATGCTGGTCCTGAAGACGATTCACACAGATTCAATATTGTTGTTCAAGGTTCAGTTTCAGTGACCACCGATGGGGCATCCTGCGCAAACGAAGGCACTGGTTCAGCTACGGCAATTGTGAATGTGGCAGAAACAGCAACCGTTAATTGGTACGATGGATTGAATCAACTTCTGATGACGACTGCTAATACATCAGGAGAGGTAGTTCTAGGAAATCTCTTCGCGGGAAACTACACGATTGAAGTCCTTGACGATGGAATGAGCTGTGGCTCAATCACTCGTGAATTCACTATCGATCAAGCAAGTCATCCGGAGATTTCACTGACCGAAATGCACGTGGCTTCGTGTAATGCCGCCAATGATGGTTATATCCATCTTGAGCTAAGTCTTGGTCCTTGGGAAATTGAAATCCATAAGGACGGTGGTTTGTTTGACTCATTCACTCACGATGGAGGTCAATTAGAGATGACAGAGCTTAATCAAGGTGAATATGATATCGTAGGAACTCATGAATGCGGAAATGATCATGTTCTGGTAAACTTGGCTGATCACCATGAACTGATGGCGTCGTTCGAAGGTCCTGAGATTATTGATCTCGCCGTTTCGGCGATGGCACAATATGTCAACACATCCATAGGATTGGTTGATATCTACGAATGGAATCTTGACGGAGTCTCTATTTTAACTGAAGAAATCGGAACCTACAGCTTTACTGAGCCAGGTGAATACGTCTTCTCTCTAAGCATTTCGAATGGCTTTTGCTTCGACACCTTCGAAATGAACATCACCGTAGTAGATAGTTCTGTGGAAATTGGAGAATTTAAAAACCCTTCAGCCGATAATTGGGTCGTTTGGCAAAATGGAGATCAGATGCACTTCGATTCTATGGGTGAATGGGATGGCCAGAATGCAAGAGTTCAAATCTTCGCTTATAATGGCCAACAAATTCTCGATAAAACAGAAGTCATTAACGGAACCACTACAATCCAAGTAGCAAACATAGCCGCAGGTGTCTATCACCTAAGAGTTTCGAACAAAGACGATAAGGCAACAACAAAAAAATTCTATCTGAAGTAACCCTTTTCAAAATATCTAAGGGCCATTTTTTCTAGTCGAAAGACTATGAAAGAGTGGCCTTTATTTTTTCCCAAGAAAACAAAGGCAGGCCAGTCATCATTGCATTGACTTCTTGCTTAACCGAAGCTAGGACACTTTCATTTCCCGGATCAGAAATGACTCTATCCATAAGATCGACAACATGAGGAATCTGCTCCTCACCTACGCCTCTCGTGGTGATTGCCGGCGTTCCAACACGAATCCCCGATGTCACAAACGGTGAACGGTCGTCAAACGGAACCATGTTCTTATTCGTCGTGATATCTGCTGCAACAAGTGCTTCTTCAGCTGCTTTTCCGGAGACATCCTTATTTCTCAAATCGATCAGCATACAGTGATTATCTGTTCCTCCAGAAATCACTTGGTAATCTCTCTTCACCAGCTCTTCCGCCATCACCTGAGCATTCTTCATTACCTGACGCGCATAGGTTTCAAACCCAGGGGTCAAGCATTCTCCAAACGCAACAGCTTTAGCTGCAATCACGTGCTCTAATGGCCCTCCTTGCATTCCAGGAAAAACTCCTGAATCCAACAAAGATGACATCTTACGAACCACACCCTTTTTGGTCGCCAGCCCCCATGGATTTTCAAAATCCTCACCCATCATGATCATTCCTCCTCGAGGGCCTCGAAGAGTCTTGTGAGTAGTCGTCGTCACGATGTGACAATGTTTAAGAGGATCATTGAGCAAACCCTTAGCAATCAACCCTGCGGGATGACTAACATCAGCCAAGAGCAATGCTCCCACCCTATCCGCGATTTCTCTGAAAGATGCATAATCCCAATCTCTGCTGTATGCCGAAGCACCAGCGATAATGAGCTTAGGCTTTTCTCTATCAGCCACTTCCGCCACAGAATTCATATCAACTCGTCCAGTCTCTTTGTCTACTCCGTAGAATACTGGATTGTACAGCTTTCCAGAATAATTGACAGGAGAGCCGTGTGTCAAATGTCCGCCGTGGCTGAGGTCAAAACCTAGGATAGTATCACCAGGCTTCAAACATGCCAACATCACAGCGCTATTAGCGCTTGCTCCTGAGTGGGGTTGGACATTCGCCCAACAAGCACCAAATAGCTCCTTTACCCTATCGATAGCCAATTGCTCAACCTGATCGACGACATGACAACCGCCATAATATCTTTTAAAAGGCAGTCCTTCCGCATACTTATTGGTGAGAACAGACCCCATTGATTCCATCACCTGTTCGCTGACAAAGTTCTCTGATGCGATAAGTTCGATTCCCTCTTGTTGTCTGTGGTGTTCCTGGGCTATCAGGTCAAACACGCGTTGATCTCTTTCCATCTGCTTAAAATTGGGGGCGAAGGTAAAAAAGGATGGGCTACAAGCCTCGAGGAATCCTCAGCCTAAAATTTGATCCTCTTCCATATGCACATTCTACTTCAACCGAACCGTGATAGGGCTCAATAATGGCCCTGCACAAGTAGAAGCTTAATCCTGCGGCTATGCGATATTTAAACTAAAGGATGCACGAAGAACCTCCCCGAGAAATCCGCTCAGGTATAGAACAAGAATTAGAGAAAAAACTGGGAAGAATGACCATACATGATCCCTAAACGATAAACCTAAAATGAAATTTAACTCAGCAGCCATCTCAGTCGCTATAAACGCAACCATTAAAACCAAGTACATAAGGGGTATCTGCGAGTCGTAATCAATCGAAAAATCAATTCGCCACTTCTCTCAACAATTAGATAGGGAACTTAAATTTCACAATCATCTTTCTAGAATTGGTCAATGTTTTAAACTCCCATATATCTTTGACCCGATGCGAAAGACCCTTGTCATTCCAATAATCTCTCTGGCATTCATTTCCGGAGATTGCAACGTTTCAAACTCGTCCATGACTCACGAGCATACAAATCAACTCATCCACGAATCGAGCCCTTATCTGCTCCAACATGCACACAATCCTGTAGACTGGCACCCTTGGGGACAAGAAGCTCTTCAAAAAGCTGAAGCTGAGAACAAGTTAGTTCTTGTGAGTGTTGGATACAGCGCCTGTCACTGGTGCCATGTGATGGAGCACGAAACATTTGAAGATTCAACCGCAGCTGCCTTCATGAACGACCACTTCATCAATATCAAAGTGGATCGAGAAGAACGACCTGACGTCGATCAGGTTTACATGAATGCAGTCCAACTCATGACAAAACGCGGCGGTTGGCCACTAAACTGTTTCACTCTTCCTGATGGCAGACCAATTTACGGAGGGACCTATTTTCAAAAAGACGATTGGATGAATGTCCTTTCTAGTTTAGTTGAAATGAAAGAAAAGGAACCAGAGAAGATGCTGGAATACGCGGCAAATCTGACCACAGGAATTCAACAAAGCGAGCTCATTGCTAAGGTTGAAAGCCCCGAAGCGCTTGCAACAGACAGTCTAACTAAGATTGTCCAGCATTGGAGTCAATACTGGGATCGCAAATTAGGTGGCTCAAATCGTGCACCGAAATTTCCGCTTCCAAATAGTATTGAATTTCTCCTCCATTACGGTCATGAACTTGGAGATCAATCGACATTGGAATTCGTCCATACTACGCTTGAAGAAATGGCTCGAGGTGGAATTTACGATCAAGTTGGAGGCGGATTCGCTAGATACAGTACTGACGTTAATTGGAAAGTCCCGCACTTTGAAAAAATGCTCTACGATAACGCACAACTCGTCACCCTTTACAGCCGTGCGTTTCAGCAATCTGGAAAAGTGGAATATGAGCGAGTTGTACGGGAATCTCTGGCATTTGTAGAGCGAGAGTTAATGGACCCAGATGCGCTTTTTTACTCTGCTCTCGACGCCGATAGCGAAGGCGAAGAAGGGAAATTTTATGTCTGGAGCAAGGAAGAAATGAAAACGGTACTAGGCGAAGATTTTGACCTAGCCCAAGACTATTTCAATCTTAATCATCATGGTAAGTGGGAAGGTCATTTCATCCCCTTGCGCAAAGATTCAGACACTCAATTCGCAGAAACGAAAGAGATCTCTTTGGAAGAGCTAAATATCGGAATAGAAAAGATCAAAAACACTTTACTCGAGGCCCGTGCCTCACGAATTCGCCCTGGTCTAGATGACAAAAGTTTGACTTCATGGAACGCCTTGATGGTTAGCGGATACCTTGCAGCTCATGACGCTTTTGGTGACGATCATTTCCTAGAAATGGCTAAGACTGTGGCCAATCGGATTTGGAAACTTCAGCGTCAAAAAGATGGAGCTCTTTGGCACAACTATAAAGGTGGTAAAAGCTCAATAAACGGCTACTTAGAAGACTACTCTTTTACTATTGAGGCTTTTGTCAATTTGTACCAAATCACGTACGATGAGGAATGGCTCAAACGATCGAGAGAACTTGCCGACTATGTCTCCGAGCATTTCTATGACGAAGATTCAGGCATGTTTTGGTTTACTTCTAACCTCGATCCACCCTTGATTGCTCGAAAGCAAGAACTTGAGGACAACGTTATCCCCGCTTCTAACAGCAGCCTGGCCAAAGCGTTGCATCTCCTTGGCACATTGACTTACGATCAAAAGTATTTGGATCTTTCTGCTCAAATGCTCGACAACATAGTTCCGACCATCTCTTTTGGACAGTCATATTCAAATTGGGGCATACTTCATCTCTGGAAATCCGAAGCACTTTACGAAGTGGCGATCACAGGAGATCAATATAAATCCTTCACCCAGGATCTTAGGTCCCGTTACATACCTAATATGGTAACACTCGGAGCAAAGTCAGGATCTGACCTACCATTGCTTGAAGGCAAATTCTTTGAAGAGACTACAATCTTCGTTTGTCAAAATAAGGCATGCCAATTGCCGGTTAAAGATGTAGAAAGCGCTGTAGCGCAAATGGAATGAGATTAATTACCCTAGGACTTCTACTCTTTAGCGCCGTAACCCAAGGTCAGTGGCTCTTAGAACCGTCGTTGGACCCAGACGATTTCGTGTGCCAATTTTCGGAGCAATTCATTCAGAAAAACTCAATACGAGAAATTCGAATTGAAAAGTCCAGTAAGTCTCCTGGCGCCTCCATGAAAAAAATGGCCAACCTCAGGCACTTGTCTTTCTCTGAAAATGGGAAGCAAAAGGCATCTCTCATCGTCACCCCATTATTTGGAAAGTTAGACACCGCGCTCGTCCTCTATCGAAAAAATGAGCGTCTGTCTTATTCTATCACGGGGTGTAAGCTTGAAATTAAGAATGAAAGACCTTCGGAAACAACAAAAACCACCTTTGCTTGTGACTGCGTTTATTCAAATGGTAATCTTGCGATTATTGATTCAAATTGGGTTAGAACCGAGTCTATACTTCAACGAAACCTGGGAGCTGGGAAGGTCGTGAGAGAGCATAAGAATTCTAATAACCTCCCTTTCTTGCAGGAGACCTTGCAACACGATTCGCTGGGCTATGTCAAGAGCGAAGTCCGCATGTACCTGGCGACACGGCAAAAAGAAGATTGGATTTATGAATACAATCATCTCGGTTTGGTTTCAAACATTCATCAACGTAGCGATATCAATAAAAAAGACGTCCAGGCTTCATATCATTATGATGATTTTGGCAGCTTATCCTCATATTCTATCCTAGTAAATGGAGCCTCCTATAGTGATGGAGAATTAGTCATTGGAGATACTGCGTTACCCGATGGGGCTGTGGAACAAAAAGCTAGTGGTGAAATAATCATATACAAATTCACGTATGAATTTTACGATTAGATGAAACGTCTGTTGAACATATTGCTTATAGCACTTCTCTTGGTCGGCGCAAATGACGCCTTAGGACAAAAGGTAAAAAGGCAAAGCACGAAGAAGCAGATGAAGGAGCAGGCTAACAATAAGGCGTCTGCTCAGGCAGAAATTGAAGATCGGTATTCTAAAAACAAGGATCGGCATTCCAAAATCCAAGGCAAGAAAACTCAAAAACGAATGAAGCGAAATCGTCGCGAGGTGCATCGTCGTTATAAGGGCACCCACATTCCATTCTACAAGCGCTGGTTCCGCAAGCGACACTTCAAGTAGCATTCCAATTTTATGTGGTAAAAAAGGGGGAGTCGTGTCTTAACCGTGATACTTCTCACCTATACGTGTATAATTTTGTTCTCGATTCAATTAAAAACTACCCCACTGAAAGGCTTTTCGGGGTACATTTGAGCAGACTCCTTTCAAAGCACCTTGGATGCGGGTTGAAACCTGAATCAACGACTGTCGTAATCCACTGAAAAACAAGGGATTGAGGCAGAATGGCGAGCTAAATTTTAGGTGGAATAAATTTCTATATTTACGCCCGCTTGAGAAATAGCTAGTCGAATACATAAACCAAAATATATGTCCAGAAAGTTCTACTGTGCACTTGCATTGGCATTCCTCTGTCTTCCCGCATTTTCGCAGGTCGGTTCTGGTACTCTGCGGGGTACGATAACCGATAGTCAGACCGGAGAACCACTTCCTTTCGTAAACGTCATCGTTTACGCTAACGGCACCCAAACATCTGGAGTCAATACAGACTTCGATGGTAAGTATGTTGTAAAACCAATTACTCCTGGCAGCTACGATGTGCTTTTTTCATTTGTTGGGTATACCACGAAGAAGATTACCGGAGTTATTGTCACTTCTAACAAAATCACTTTTAACGACATAAAACTTGATCCGGGTATTCAACTCGAGGAAGCAGTTGTTGTTGAGTACCAAGTGCCACTAATCGATAAAGATGGTGGTGCATCAGGTGGAACTGTAACGCGAGAGGACATCGACAAGATGCCCGGACGTTCAGCTACATCGATTGCTACTACGGTGGCTGGTGTAAGCACAGCTGGTACTGGCGGTGGTATCTCGATTAGAGGTGCACGTACAAACAGTACTTGGATTTACATTGATGGTATTAAGGTAAGGGGTTCATCAGCACTTCCTAAATCAGCGATTGAGGAAGTTTCTGTAATGACCGGTGGTATCCCTGCCAATATCGGTGATGCTACTGGAGGTGTAATCAACATCTCACTTCGTAACTCATCTGCCTCATACACAGGTGGTATTGAAGTAGTAACATCGGGGTTCAGAAGTGGAGAGACTGCCGTAGGACTGGACAGCTACGGTTACAACCTTGTAGAAGGTGCGCTATCAGGACCGCTTTTGACGAAGAAAAACGAAGATGGGACGATTGACCGTCCAATTCTAGGGTTCTTTGTTTCTGGAAACTACACCAACGTAGTGGACGGGCGTCCTACATTTGGTGGAGTATATAGAATGACGGACGAAGCTCGAAATAGAATTCTTGAAAATCCTCTTCGTCAGAACATTGCTGCAGATGGAACTGTAAATGGCGCTTTGTTTAACGCCGATTTCCTGACGCAAGATGACTTTACACGAATTCCTACAAGACTTAATTCCGGATCTCAGTCTGCCAACTTGGTAGCTAAAATTGATGTTAACACGAGCAAGACAATGAGCTTGACGTTTGGCGGAACTGGAGCATTTAATCAATACCATGCATTTGGACTTGCAAACTCACTATCAAACTGGGATAACAACCTAGAGGTGACAGAGTTTGACTGGCGTGCTTACGTCAAGTTCTCACAGCGATTCAATCAGGAAGATGGAACAGAAGAGTATGTTTCTAGCTTGAAGAATGTCTTCTACTCTGTAATGGTTGACTATTCGAAGACTTACGATCGTACTCAAGACGATACTCACAAGGACAACTTCTTTAAGTATGGTCATGTTGGCACATTTGATATCCTTCAGCAAAACACGTACGAGTTTGACCCTAGCACACAGGTCATGAATCACGTTGGTTTTGAGGATACACTAGTTGTCTTTACGCCTTCTGCTTTTAACCCAGAATTGGCAGCAATCAACAATCAGTACTTTTCTCTATTCGACATTGAGCCATACGATTCTGAAGATCTCGGCCCTTACTCAACACTTCTTGAAGTACAGAATGGAAATGCACTTCTAAATGGACAAAATCCAGCCGCAACATATAATCTTTGGTCTTATACTGGTGCCCAAGGAAACACCTATGCGATCCAAGACAACGCACAATTCCGTGTGAGCGCTGCTGGTTCTGCCGATATCGGAGACCACGCTATTCAAGTTGGTTTTGAGTACGAGCAGAGAACAGATCGAAGATTTGCAATCTCTCCAATCGGTCTTTGGACTTTGGCAAGACTTTACGCGAACTCTCATATAAAAGAGCTTGACGGAAACAACTTTACAATAACCAATCCACAAGGAACACTACCCTACTATACGTATGATCGTTTGATAGGTAGTGGTCAATTTGAATTTGACTACAACCTTCGTGACGCTTTGGGATACGATCCACTCGGAAACGACTTCATTAATACTGATGCACTAGATCCTGAATTGTTCACTCTAGACATGTTTGGCGCGGATGACTTGTTGAACCAAGGTAACAGCTATGTTAACTACTACGGTTTTGATCCTTATGGAAACAAGACAAAAGACAACCCGACTCTAGAAAACTTCTTCAACGACGTGAACAACAATGGCTATCGTACTCGTGCTATCGGCGCTTTCCAGCCTACTTACATGGCGGGGTACGTTATGGACAAATTTGCATTTGATGACATAATCTTCAATGTAGGAGTTCGTGTTGATCGATTTGACGCAAACCAAAAAGTGCCGAATGACCCATTCGTAATTGGAGAGGCATTTAGCGCAGGCGAAGTAAGCGAAGTAGGTGGCGAGGACGTCGTTCACCCAGGAAACATTGGTGATGACTATGTTGTTTACATCGATGACGGTGAAAATCCAACAGCTATAACTGGTTACCGCGATGGAACAACTTGGTATAATGCTTCTGGCGCGATCATAGAAGATCCAGACCTTATCGCTTCTACTAATGGTTTCCCAGTTCCGATGCTAATTGGCGGGACTGATCAGAAACTCACATCAGGAGCATTTAAGGATTACGATCCAGCTGTAAACATCATGCCACGTGTGGCATTCTCATTCCCTATTTCGGATGAGGCATTGTTCTTCGCTCACTATGACATTCTTACTCAGCGGCCAACTGGCAACAACCGTTTCAATCCAGTTGACTACCTATTTATGGAGTCAAGAAACGCTTTGATCGCTAATCCAAATCTTCGCCCATCCAAGACTATCGATTATGAGCTAGGATTTCAGCAGGTATTGACACGAACTTCTTCATTGAAGATTTCGGCATTCTATCGTGAGCTTCGCGACATGATTCAGGTAAGAAGCTTCACCGGTGCTTATCCACGCCCATATCGTGCATATGGAAACTTGGACTTCGGCACTGTTAAAGGTTTGACTGTTTCATATGACTTGAGGAGAACAGGAAATATTTGGATGAAAGCATCTTATACTCTTCAGTTTGCTGATGCTACTGGATCTGAGTCTAATACGGCTATCGCGCTTATCAATGCGGGTCTTCCAAACTTGAGAACGGTTGCCCCTCTAAACTTTGACCAACGTCACAGAATCAACGTGACAATGGATTACCGATTTGGAGATGGCTCTGACTACAACGGACCAGTTTGGTTTGGCAAGCAAGTGCTAGCTAATACTGGTGCAAACTTCATCGCTAACCTTGGTTCAGGAACTCCTTACACAGCATCGACGATTGCTTACCCCATAACTGGTGAGATTTCACCAAGTACTGAAGGTTCAATCAACGGTTCACGCCTACCATGGAGCTTCACACTTGATGCTAATATCGATAAGAATTTCACCTTGACATTTGGCGAAGGCGAAGGTGCTAAGACAGTGAACTTGAATGTTTATTTATGGTTGACTAACGTTCTCAACACGCAAAACATCAACTCGGTTTACCGATTTACTGGAACATCTGATGACGATGGATACCTCGCCGCAGCCCAGTACCAGCCAAATATCGAATCGCAGAATAATCCTGAGTCTTTCAGAAACTATTATGACATGCGAATCAACAATCCGTTCAACTTGAGCACACCAAGAACAGTTCGTCTCGGTGTTCGACTTGACTTTTAATTAAGAATCTCCAATTGATCTAAAAGATAGATTATGAACTTTTCAAAGGGAATAACACTCATCGCTCTCGCAATCGGGATGACAGCCCCTGCCTCAGCCTACAAGTATATCGGGCCTGGCATTGTGGAAGATGGTGGTACAAATGACGGTCCTCGTGCCGCTGCTTGTGCTCCTGCCACGGGAATCCGCGATCTAGAGTGGAACAATGTGAAGGCATTGATCGAAACAGGAGGCAGCCTCTGGCAAGATCGCGCTAACGGTGTCGCTTCGTACATCGTACCAGCAGATGGAGATAATTCAGTTCTTTATGCTGGATCTCTTTGGCTAGGTGGATTGTCACCAGATCAGCAATTAAAGCTTGCGGCGATCACGTTTCGTGCAAACGGAAATGACTTTTGGACAGGACCACTGACAAATGATGGTGCCGCTGATATCGATGAATTGACTTGCGATGAATACGACAAGTTTTTCGTTTCAGAGCGTGGAGACACTCAGCTTCACAGAAGCTACCACGATTGCATCAATGACCCGGACTGTAGCTTGGAAGACGAGTTTCCTGATGGTTATGTAATGCCTTCTTACTTCGAAGAGTATCCAGCTCATGGAAACACTGCACTTCTACAGGACTTCTATCTGGCGCCATTCTACGATTACGACGGTGACGGTTTCTACAACCCTACGTCAGGTGATTATCCATGGTATGATTTCATTCGTGAAATTAACTGTGAGGAAAGAAGAAGAACAGACGCGGTTCCATTGTTTGGTGATCAAACGTACTACTGGATCTTTAATGATAAAGGAAACGTGCATTCAGAGTCTCAAGGAGAGCCGATTGGAATGGAGATTCGCGCACAGGCATTTGCTTTCGCGACAAACGATGAGGTGAATAACATGACGTTCTTAAACTATGTCATGATCAACCAAGGAACACAAACTCTAACAGAGACTTACTTCGGAACTTGGATTGATGCTGACGTTGGAAGTGCTTTTGACGATTACGTTGGTTGCGATGTTCAGCGCGGTCTTGGTTACGCTTATAATGGTGTCTCTGTTGATCCAGGAGCTGACGGTTCTGATGGATACGGTGCTAACCCACCGGCAATTGGAGTTGATTTCTTCGAGGGCCCTTATCAGGATGAGGATGAAATTGACAACCCGCTAACACTGGATTTCTCAGATGCTCAAGATTCACTCGGTATTCCTTACCGTGGTATCGGAATTGGATATGGCGATGGCGTCATTGACAATGAGCGTTTCGGAATGAGAAAATTCCTATACTATAACAACGGTGGTAATTCAATCAATGGTGAGCCAACTACGGCACTTGATTATTACAACTACATGAAAGGATTCTGGAAGAACGGTCAACGTATGGCTTATGGTGGTGATGGTCTAAACCCAAACTTGGGTGCAGATCTTAGCATTGAAGCTGACTACATGTTCCCAGGAGATACGGATCCAAATGCATGGGGCACTCAAGGTACTCAAGTTGACCCTTGGACAGAAGTTGGTGAGGGCAATCCTGCCAATGACAGACGATTCATGCAGTCTGCAGGACCATTTACATTGGAGCCAGGAGATTGGAACAATATTACAGTTGGTATGGTTTACGGTCGCGCGACTGCGGGTGAGCCTTTTGAATCTGTAGAGATCGTAAGAATTGCAGACGACAAGGCCCAGGCATTGTTCGACAACTGTTTCGAGCTCGTAGCCGGTCCAGATGCACCGAACTTGACGATTCAAGAACTTGATCGCGAGCTTATCCTATACCTGGACAACGACAACAGTCTAAGCACCAACTATCTCGAATCAAGATACGATGAAGACCTACTTGGTTTTGATCCAATAATCCCTGAGGTACCTATAGAAGGTCTTCTACTAGATAGTGCAGATCGATCTTACCAATTCCAAGGATATCAGATTTATCAGGTTGCAGACAATACCGTGGGCATCAATGATCTTCAGGATATTGAATTGGCACGTTTGATTTTCCAATGTGATATTAAAGACGGAATTACTCAGGCGATTAACTTCGATCTTGATGCTGACATGAATCTTCCAGTACCTGTTCTACGTGCTGATGGTGCTGACGAGGGTCTACAACACTCTTTCCGTGTAACTAAAGATGCTTTTGCGCAAGGAGACAACAAACTTGTAAATCACAAGTCATACTACTTCATCGCGATGGCTTATGGTTACAACAACTACTTGGAATTCGATTCAAGCACTGGTCTAGGTCAGGATGAACAATACAAGGCATCACGTCTCTCTGGCGGCAAGAGTATCAAACCGTCTAGTGGTATACCTCATAAGGTTGATCCTGAAGCAGGTGGCACAACTATCTATGCTAACTACGGTGATGGAGTAGAGATCACAAGACATGAGGGCACAGGTAACGGAATGAACATTCTAGAAATCACTCCTGAAAGTGAAGCTGATATTTTAGCAAACACTTCGGTTGATGCAGTTACTTACGCAGCAGGGCAAGGTCCAGTTGCCATTAAGGTGATTGACCCAACTCGTCTTCCTGCGGCGGACTTTGATCTAAGATTGGCTCCAGATAATGCGGATCTTGACTCCGACAGTGTAAAGTGGGTTCTTACCAACTTGACTACGGGAGAGGAATACGTTGCTGGAAAGATATTCTCAATACTAAACGAAGATTTACTACTTGACTGGGGGATATCAATTTCGTGGAATCAGTATCTATATCTAGATGACGAAGGTGAAGAAATCGATCACTTCACAGATCTACTTGATGGAGACATCGAGTACGCTGAT
>Ga0206679_10002514_pt1 | contig 14537 bp, 9 predicted proteins | sample M110012015metaG_FD_155464 | JGI IMG/M metagenome (GOLD analysis project Ga0206679, IMG submission 155464) | Ammonia-oxidizing marine archaeal communities from Monterey Bay, California, United States - M1 100m 12015 | ecosystem: Environmental > Aquatic > Marine > Intertidal zone | place: USA... | reverse complement strand
TTTGACGTTTCACCGTGTGATTCCGGATTTCGTTGTTCAGGGTGGATGTCCTGATGGAACGGGAGCTGGTGGACCAGGTTATTCAATTGATTGTGAGCTTGATGGTGGTAATCAATACCACGATCGAGGAGTGCTTTCGATGGCTCACGCTGGCCGCAACACTGGTGGCTCACAGTTTTTCATTTGCCACAGCCGCACAAACACAAGCCATTTGGATCGCAATCACACTTGCTTTGGTAAAGTGACTGATGGCGTAGACGTGGTTGATTCTATTGTCGCTGGCGACAAGATTCTTTCGATCGAGATTAAGGACTAAAGACACTCGCATTGTAATCCCCGCGATGCTTCGCGGGGTTACAATGCGGGTTTATTAGGTCTTCATTCTAAAGAAAAATCAGATTTTGGATAGCACGTTTAATTCTGCAAAACTCTTTTAAGTAAAGAGCCTCGTATTATGATTAGAATAAATCTCTTGTCTGTTGCGAGAAAGAATTAAAACTGATGATGAATGCTCAATTGCACTTGATCTTTGCTAACAGCGTCAAGGGTTTGGCGCATGACTCCAGCCTGGAGATTCATTTTCTTTGAAACACCGTAGCCTAAGGCAAAATAGAGTCGATTGCGATCGAAATATTCTACATATCGATCGTCTCCAATGCATTTCTCACCATTAATAAAAAGTTCGTTGTATGCCGTGAGGTATATGCCTCCTTTGGTTGATTCGGTATCGTTGAGAAGAACTTTTACAAATAGATTATATCTGTATCGCGTTCTGAAATCTTGCCCTTCGACATAGCGTTGTTCGTACCGAAAACGGTGCGTGAGGCTCAGACGATCGGTGAGTTTGTGGGGGAGGAGAGCCTCCTGATAAATTCTGATTTCTGTGTTAGTGTCGTTCGATTCACCTGGAGTTCCGCTCGTGATGTGCCCAAGACCGGCGGTTAATTTCAGGTTTGCGTTCTTAGGTCTATAGGTAAGGCCGCTTCGCAATAGAAGTTGTTCGAGATCAGCACCGAAATCATAATTTCGAAACTGAACATCTCCTTGAACCCCAAATTGACTCGAAGAAAACTTATTGTCGTAGAAGTACATATACCAAGCGCCGACTTGATCTTCGTTGACCTGAGCAAGGGCAAGTTTTGAGAATGAGATTACAAAGATCCCAAGGAGTAGAGAGAATCGATAGAATGAGTTCATGGGTGTTTCTTTCAAGTCGCCGAATTTCTGAAAAGTAGACATGAGGCCAAAGCATATAAATGTCAAAACCCCAAATTATCATGCATGATAATTTGGGGTTTTTACTCGGATTTAAAACTGTTGGAAACCTATTCTTCCAAGGTTGTCCAGTCCACTCGGTTAGATTAATTTTTTGATACTCTTGTTATAGTTAATCCGTTTTCTGTTCGGATTCTCAAAGTGTAAATGCCAACAGGCAAACTGCTGATATTGAATGTTTTGTTATTTGACTCAAAGACTAATCGGCCAGCTAAGTCATATATCTGAACTCCCAACACTGTTTCAATCGTTTGAATTTGAATCAATCCTTCCGTTGGGTTTGGATATATAGTGATGGTTGTTTTGACTTCTTCTTCGATACCCACAACGCCAGAACAACTGCAATCCTCTAAATAAACATCACCTAAGGAGTTTGGATCTCCGTCATCGCATTCATCACCTGGGAAAAGGCAAGTCCCATCATCACATGTTGCAGATGAGTCGTAGTTACAAGCCGTTGAATCTGTACATCCGTCAGGAAGTACACAAGACCCATCATCGCAATCGGCAGTTGAATCGTAGTTGCATGCAGCACTATCCGTACATCCAGCTATAGTTCCAGCACCTCCACATACCCCGCAGGCATCATCGACTGTACATGATCCATCATCGCAATCAGCGAGAGAGTCGTAGTTACATGCTGTAGTGTCCGTACATCCAGCTACAGTTCCAGCACCTCCACATACCCCGCAGGCATCATCGACTGTACATGATCCATCGTCGCAGTCAGCCGTTGAATCGTAGTTACATGCTGTAGGGTCTATACATCCAAGCACACCTTCACAACCACCGCCACCATTCGGGTTTTCTTGGCCAAAACTTGGTTCAGCACCAACCGTCCAATTTGCTGAGGAATTTCCGTCACCATCCCAGGCAAGCGTGGTGCCCATCGGCGCTGCTTCTGTAAAATCACCGTTTGCCCATATCCCTGCGGATTGAGCTACTGAACTTCGCGTGTGCCCGGTTGATCCCCATTCGACGTAATCGAGCATTGATGCTGGGTTTGTCCATGAGTTGTCGAGGTAAAGACCAAGTTCGTCATCGTTGTCACCCATGTTATGACCAGAAAGAACAACTATAGCTCCTGGCATTAAAGTGGTTGAACCTGATATGACGGTCATGGTTCCAACCGTAGAATATGTCGGCCAAGAGCAAAGACGGTAGGTGCTAATATCCACCATCATGTCGCCGTGGTTTTTGATTTCCACTATATCATCGCCGTTGGTTTGAATTTCATTAAGTAATACTTGGCATTGGGCAGTGAGCATTCCAAATGCTATGAGTCCCGACAGTATAAATTTCTTCATTGATGTTGGTTTTATATTCTCATTTTAGAATATGTGCAGAGAATTGTTGTTAATAGTACAAATCATGCAATATCTTCCCTACTTACAAGGTTGATTTTGCAATTGTGAAGGTTAGCGTGAAAAGTCAATTGAACATGAGAGTAACCTTCTTGCTTCATTTGTTTAATTCGTGGTTTCTTTGTTACCGTAATTTCTGACGAGCATTAATTATTGCCAGAGATCGGTGAATACAATACACGTTCACTTTAGATATGCCTTATGTCTCTACACGATATAAACAAAGATCGCCGTGAATATCAGCGTTCCTTTTTGGATGAGGGGTCGATAATCAACAATCCACTGCAGCTAATAGACGAATGGCTAAAAGTTGCAAAAGAACACGCAGCTTCGGATTACAATGCTTTTGTTCTCAGCACGGTCAATGCCCAAGGTGCTCCGAGTAGCCGAGTGGTTTTGCTCAGAGGATTAGAGAACGGGGGGCTGGTTTTCTTTACCAACTACGATAGCGATAAGGGCCGGGACATTGCTGGAAATCCTAATGTGAGCGCCAACTGGTATTGGCCTTCCCTCGAGAGACAAATCCGAGTGCATGGTTTGGCGCGAAAAATTTCGGAGTCAAAATCAGATGCCTATTTCGCAAGCCGTCCACGAGAGAGCCAGATAGGAGCTTTAGCTTCAGATCAAAGTAGCTCTGTGACTCGTAAAGAGCTAGAGCAAAAGGTTGCAGATCTTACGCAAAAATTTGAAGGAAAAGAGATCGTGCGTCCCGATCATTGGGGTGGATATTTAATAAAGCCATCGTATTTTGAATTCTGGCAAGGCCGCTCTGGTCGCCTACACGATCGAATAGCCTTCAGCGTCGATGCCACGGAAAATTGGCATTCAAAACGGCTTTCTCCTTGAGGAAATTAAAAGTCAGTCTTTGATAATTGCTCCTGAGTAGCCTTACTCAACTAGGAGAACCAATCCCTTCAAATACTCACCCTCTGGATGGAAAATATTGATGGGATGATCTGCTGGTTGATGAAGCTGATGAAGAACCCTGACGCGTCTTCCGGCTGAAATGGCTGCCGCCGTTATCGTATGGTTAAATACCTGTTTATCAACCGCTTGCGAGCATGAAAAGGTGAAAATGATTCCCCCAGGTTTGATCTGACGAATGGCATGGGCATTGATCCTCTTGTACCCTTGAATCGCCTGATGACGTGCACTCATATGTTTAGCAAAAGCCGGTGGATCCAGTATTACGATATCATAATCCTGATCTAAATCTTTTAAATACTCTACTGCGTCTGCCTTGATGTTTTTGTGGTTAGAATCATCGTATCCGTTCAGTTTAATATTGTTGGTGACAAGATTCAGCGCTCGAGCTGAACTATCTAAACTGTGAACAGTCTTAGCGCCAGCTTTCATTGCAAATAAGGAGAATCCTCCGGTGTAGCAGAAAGTGTTCAGAACAGACTTTCCTTTGGCGTATTCGCCTAGGAGTCGTCGGTTTTCTCGCTGATCGATGAAGAATCCTGTCTTCTGTCCCTCGAGCCAGTCGATCTCGAATTTCACACCGTATTCCGCGGCGGTCAAATCAGGTTCATTGTTTTTAAGAAGGTAACCATCTTCCGATATGGCCCCCGATTTTTTTAATGTCTTAGCACTCTTGTCGTAAACCGCCTTGAGCTGATCGCCATAGAGTTCTTGAAGACCTTCTATTAATTGTGGAAACTGCTGGTGCATTCCCCAACTGTGAGCCTGCATAACGGCAACGCCATCATACCAATCGATAATGAGACCCGGCATACCATCTCCTTCGGCATGAACCAAGCGATACATCGTGGTTTCGGCAGAATCGATTAGTCCAACTGCTCTTCTCGCATCATAAGCACGACGTAATTTTTCCAGCCAAAACGAAGACTCAGGTTCCTTATTCTCGAATGAAAATACGCGAACGGCAATAGAGCCTTCGGCCCAATGTCCTAGACCTAGGAATTCGCCGTGATTCGATTGTACTTCAACAATACCACCGTTAACCGGAGCACCTTGGATTTTCTTAATTGCGCCAGAAAAAACCCAGGGATGAAATCTCCGGAGGCTCTGATCTTTTTTGGTTTTCAGCGTAATTATTGGGTTTTCCATGGGCGTGTTTCATCACCGAACGATAAGCTTAATAGCCTCGCTCGAATTATTGAGGCGGCAAACATACACTCCTCTGGCCCAAGATGATACATTCAATTGAAGTGAATTTGGACCGATCGTGATTGAAAAAACTTCTCTGCCTCGCGGATTAAGAATAATCAAGGCAATTCCAGCCAGCCCTGAATTAGCCACTTGCTCTTTTGCTTGATTAGGAAAGAGCGTGAGTTATTGGGACTCAGGTTGATCGATTGTAGTATCAATTTAGGTAGTGCCCGTAACACCTATGTTGTCGATGTTAACACCACCTTCAGCCGTTCCGCTGAAGTAATCCATCTTGATTTGAAGTTCTGTTTGCTCTTGCTCTATTAAACAAGACCCCCCCGAATCGGCAAACGCTAAAACGAGGGGGTCAATATCTATTTGCTACAAGAGTTTAGAGCCTAAGCCCTCTACCTAGTAGTATATATTACGTCGAACTTTAGCTACAAACTTTGCTAAACGAATCACCTGCTTTGTGTATCCAAACTCGTTATCATACCAAACGTAAAGCACGATGCTTTTTCCATCAGGTGAAACAATCGTCGCAGGGCTATCTACAACCGCGCAACACTCATTTCCAATAATATCGTTAGACACCAGCTCTGGATTGATAGAGTAGAAGACCTGGTTGACCAAGTCACCGTGCAAAGCTGAGCTCTTGAGAATCGACTGAACTTCATCCATGTTCGTTTTCTTGTTCAAGTTCAAATGCATGATTGCAAGCGAACCGTTTGGAGTCGGAACACGAACCGCATTGGCAGTCAATTTGTTTTCCAAGTCAGGAATCACCTTTGTTACCGCTTTTCCAGCGCCAGTTTCAGTTATTACCATATTCACGGCTGCTGAACGACCACGGCGGTGCTTCTTGTGCATGTTGTCAAGAAGGTTCTGATCGTTGGTGTAGGCGTGAACAGTTTCAATGTGTCCTTTCTCAACGCCGAAGTTGTCGTTAACTATCTTCAGTACTGGGCTGATCGCGTTAGTCGTGCAGCTTGCTGCAGAGTATATGTCCGTCGTTTCAAGATTCAAATCACGGTGGTTGATTCCATAAACGATGTTTGGAATACCCGCACCAGGAGCTGTCAAAAGAACTTTATTGATGCCGTTAGATTTCAAGTGCTGTCCAAGCGCCTCTTTATCCTTAAACACCCCAGTATTGTCAATCAGCAATGCGTTGTTGATGCCATGAGAAGTGTAATCAATTTTTGTTGGGTCACTTCCTGTGATCATTTTCACTCGCTGACCATTGACGATTAAAGACATGTCGCTGAAGTCTGTTTCAACAGTTCCTTTGAAACGACCGTGTACAGAGTCGGTTTCAAAAAGCGAGGCTCTTTTTGTCAATGACTTTTCATCGATACTACGCGTTACGATTGCTCGCAGACGAAGCTGCTGGCCTTTTCCAGACTGCTTGATAAGCTCGCGGGCACATAGTCGACCAATTCGGCCAAAACCAAAAAGAACAACGTCCCTTGGCTCTAAGGGATCAGCATCAGCCAACATGAAATTGCTGAGTTTGCTCTCTAGGAATGCTTCCATAGAGTTGTAGCTCTCACGTTCTTTGTGCCATTCGTTGGCCAGTTTGCCAATGTCAATTTTCGCCGGAGCAAGGTCCATTTCGAAAAGAGCTCTCGCAAGATCTGCAGAGTCAAACACGCTGATCGGTTTACCCACAACCTTCACAGCGTAGCTATGCAGGCGCAGAATATCGGTTACGGTAATGTCAACTAAGTGATTTCTGAAAAGGACGAGTTCAATCGACTTCTCAAATAGCAATCGACCAATAGAGTTTTGAAGATCTACTGCTGCTTTTTCTTGATTTACATAGACGTCCAGTTCGTTGCTGAAGGTCTGTGCTTTTGTCGCTACATCTGACATAAAGAAATTGTTGTACTGACGTTTAACTGGTTCTTAATCAGGTATTTACGTCCAGAGGACTCCTGAATTTTGCTGCAAAAATACTATTGCCTTTTGATTGGCAATGAATTCAGCCGTGAAATGCACTGATGGATTTATCAACGACCTCAAATTCCACAGTATTTTCGTTCCAGTTTTATTCTATGATGAGCATTTTAGATGTAACACCAGAAGAGGAAGAAAGGATAATATTATAGACACCATTAGACAATGAACTCAGGTCAATACTGACTTTGTTATTCGCGATGGCGAGTATTCCCACAACAATTCTACCCTGAGCGTCGATGATTCGAACATAGTCTATGTCACCTGGTTCTACGCTTGTCACAAGGGTCACTTGTTCACTAGCAGGATTAGGGAAAATGCTAAACTGGGAAAGAGCCAATTCTCCAACTGAAGTAGCGATCTCATCCCAGAGGTAAATATCATCTAACGCCGCTTCAACTAGCGCTCCTGGCCCTTCGAAAATCGGATCGTCGGCTATGAACCGCATTTGAAACTGGTCCGTAACTTCGATGTAATCAGCTACACGAAAGACGTTCCGACGATACTGTCGATCTTGTGTGATAGTCTTTTCTACGCTTACCCAAGATTCTCCTGCATCAGGGGAAACATCCATGGACCAAGCAAAATTTGGGTCTCCAACTGGAGCGTGTGCTAGCCATCTCCAATACGAGAATACAGGCTGGGAAAAGGAACTGAGGTCAATTACCTGAGATATGAGTGTAGTTCCGCCATCGTCGACATCCGTATCATATATGCTACCATCAGGTGAATTTGCCTGGCCGGTAATAAACGCTAATTCCTCTCCTGTGTGGTCAAAGTTTGGAGCTACGATAGTAGTAGGGTCGCCAAAGAAACCGTAAGATCCAATAGGGATGTTTAATTCCCAAATTCCTGCCGTTGCGAGATCCGTCGCGTTACCGGTCTGCCATTCACCAAAGTCCTCTGTAAAGTCTCCATTGTGCTCCATTACCTTCTCCATGCCCACTATCGTGAAGTGAGGGAGGGTAGGGTCCATAGCATTCGCGCCAATTGGATCGATTCGAGTCAAGTTGTTGTAGGTGTCAATCAATCCGATGTAATAAGCGATTACAGTCCCTGTCTCTTGTGGTCCAAGGTTGGCTTGATAGGTGTCACCTTCAGTATTTGTCATCGAAACAGCCGACCATTCTGCCGCGCCGTTAATTTTGTGGTAGAGGACGACGTCCTGAAGATAAATTCCAAAAGGAAATTGAATCAGCACGTCTGCATCGATCAGTAGATCATTTTCAGCAGACAAAGTCAACGGATTATCATGAATAATCTCTGCTCCTGAGAGGAGGTAGATGCCATGAATGGCAAAGCCTTCGATAATTGCTAAATCGTTCGGAGTTCCATCTTCTAAATCGCCATTATCGTCATCCTCCTGTAATGCATCCAAGAGAACGTCAAAGAAGATTGTGCCTTCAGTTCCGTTCATGCCTTCTGCTTGGAATCCCGCGTATGTGTTTATGAAAAGCTCCATTGTAGTGTTCCAATCAGCTCCCATCAAAAGGTGCGTGTCGTACCACGCGCCGCAGATAATTTCTCCATCGGCGTGAACTTCTCCCACTAAATCCTGTGGATAGACTTTTGGATTGATGTCGTATCGGCGAATACCATTTTCGGTATCGTCGAAAAACCCTTGGCCTAAATGAGGATTGTCGGTCAAGGATATAGCCCAAAGGTCAGCGTAACCTTCGTGCATAGCTCCGTTGTTGAAGGTCATTCCGTTATCGTCGTAATAGATGGCATTAATGCCATGGCCATATTCATGATAAACCACATCGGCGATGAGTGAGGTAGCGTTGCACCCTCCGCCGGCGTCAAAAAAGTTGATCTCACCGTCATAAAATGCGTTACAGTTTCCAGCCACGTCAATATTCGTTGGCATAGGGTAATCAAGCCCTGTGAAATTCGGCATGAATGCCTTCATGTGATCGTGAATCGCATTCACACTGTGGTATGCGCTCAGTTCTTTAATGTCTGCCGATCCGTCGAAAGTCACTTCAGAATTTCCGTCAGGAATTTGCATGTTGAATGTTGGAATCACATCGTTTGTATTTACTTGACCCCAAAGGCCTTCTAGTGAAAAGTTGGCTTCAAAAGAGCCTGTTTCAGCTATGGAGAGGTTTCCATCTAGGTCAGTGTAATAGTCCGTTCCGCCGATGGTTACTTTCAAATTAGGAAGAGATTCAGTGCTAGTAGGGTTTATGACGCTACTTTCATACAGTTCGGCTGAAATGTGCATGTCAACGTCAGCCATTCCCATCGTCATGATTTCTCGACCTTTCTTGCATTTAGGACATTTGTTGATGCTCTTCACTTCATCTAGCCGATAGATCAGCTGACCCGAGTGAGCGTCGACTAAACATTTGTATTTCGACGGTACCATGTCGTCTCCGACTGCATTCACGTATATCTCGTAGCATAAGTGAGCGGTTTGAACAGCTTCAGGCAGGATCAGAATCTTCAATTCCGATGACATTTGAGAATCAAGGATTTCGATTTGAATTCCGTCCATTGCGGTGCCAAGCGCCTCGCTCTCATCAATAATTGGCGTTGTGTTTAGATCTAGGTTTGGATAAACGTCACATCCATAAGCAACAATGCCATTAGCGTGAAACTTCAACATCAAGCGACTGTTGATCACCTCAAGTCCTTCATGGTACTGCACGTAGTTAGCATACTCGTGTTTGCTTGTTGTAGGGGTGCTTATGAGAAATAGCTCTTGGGTAGGGATGTTGAAATCGCCTAATTCATTCTGGATGAAATTTATCGCCTTGGCTTCCAAACTTTCTCCCGCGACCGGTATGGCCGTTCCGTAGGCGCGATGGGGAAGGCCATTCATTTCATTGAATGCCGCATTCCAGCTAGCATGCTCTGTTTTGAAATTCTGCCAGCTGGCATTTTGAGCTAAACGTTGTTGTTCCGAAGAATTGAAATTGACGATTTGTGTTCTTGGGATGATTTCAGCTTGATCAGAACTAGTGATCGGATTTTTGGTTGCGTTCATCATTAATGGCATGGCTAGTAGCGCAGTCCAAATAGCTCTCCTCATGTGTTTAGGGTTGTACAGGTTAATGCGCACAATATCCATGAATTCCTGTGTCGGACGAAATTTCCTTTGGAGATAATCTTGTTCTCCTGTACATAGGTTTTGGAGAATCAATATTCTAGATGGTGCTCATGTGCAACCAAACCCCTTTACGGCCCTATCACCCTTTTGTCCCGAACCAATAGGGTGAAGAGCTTATCCTTTGAACGGTATAATGCCATTTCCTGCGTTATCAAGATGAACTTATCCCTGCGTACCTCGCGGTTCTGTCTGATAAAGTAAAAACGGCCCCAAGTGTAGCACTCAGGACCGTTGTTCAATAGAATATAAATGCGTCTCTACATCCCAAAACCGTAGTAAGCCTTATCTCCGTTAGGGTAAACCCCTTCGATCAAGACTCCACCACTTTTGCTTTTGAGAATCGAGGTAACGTCATCGGCATCGTAGATCTTCTGTCCGTCGACTTTTGTGATTATGAAGCCTTTCTCAATTCCGCTAGTGCTGAATTTTCCACTTTCAAGGCTTGTCACTTTTGCACCACCTTGAATTCCAAGGGCCGCAGTCTCAGACGAACTAACGTCGACTAGTTGTGCACCTAGGATACGTGCTACTTTCTTCTCCGCCACTTTTCCGAGCTCTGTTCCCCCGTCGCGATCGCGGAGTGTTAAGAACAAATTCTTCGAATTCCCATCCCGGAGAACTTCGATGCCTAACTCGTCTCCAGGGCGGTAGCGAGAGACTTGCTCTTGAAGTTCGGGCACGTTGTCTACTTCCGTTTGGCCCACTTTGACAATGACATCGCCGGGTTGAATGCCAGCATCTGAAGCTGCTCCATTTTCAATTAGTGCATCTACATAAACTCCAGCAACTTCCTTTAGTCCAAGTTCGGTAGCGAGCTCTTCATTTACGTCATTGATTCTAACGCCGATAAATGCTCTTTGAACGTCTCCAAATTCCATCAAGTCGCGAGTCACTTTCTCAACAATTGAGACTGGGATAGCAAACGAATACCCGGAGTATGACCCTGTGCGTGAGGCTATTGCGGTGTTTATTCCAACTAGATTTCCATTCGTGTCAACCAATGCACCACCACTATTCCCAGGGTTTACGGCCGCATCCGTTTGGATAAAGGATTCGATTGGAAAGATCTTTCGGTCTACATCCGGGCGGAGTAAGTTGATATTTCTCGCTTTGGCACTTACAATACCCGCGGTCACCGTTGACGTGAGGTCAAACGGATTTCCAACGGCAAGCACCCATTCTCCAATATCCAATTCCTCACTGTTTCCAAAAGAAACTGTCGGGAGGTTATCAGCATCTACTTTGAGAAGTGCTAGGTCTGTGGCAGGGTCGACGCCAATGATTTCGGCCTCGTACGAACGGTTGTCGTTGAGGTTGATCATAATGTCTTGAGCGCCATCTATCACGTGATTATTGGTAACGATGTATCCGTTAGGAGAGATTATCACACCACTACCAGATCCTTGCTGAATTTGGGGTTCGTCTTCGTGGCCGAAAAACTCCATCCAAGGATTGTACATCGGGTCGAGTTCGGTTTGAGTGCGCACGTGCACAACGGCGTTGACGGTTCTTTCGGCGGCAACAGTGAAGTCTAGCGTGCTGCTTTCAGCGGGTGTAATTCGGGTGAAGTGAGTAGGTTGTTGTTGGACAACTTGGACCACTTGAGATTCTTTCTCATTCAAACCTGCATAGGTTGCGACTGCGGTAAAGCCTGCGATAGTGGCGATCAAGAATAGACCTAGTATCTTTTTCATTCTGCAGAAAATATTAATGGATTAGCAATTCGTTTTGTGCGCTGATTACATCAAAACTAACGCCAGAATTCTGCCAGAATTAGATCTTCTCAGTTAAATGGTGTTAAGCGGGTATTTAAGGACTATTTGTGTTTGCCGAAACCATAGAAAACCTGGGAGACAAAACCCGAAGGGAAGCGCTCAACGTTCTCAAATCCCAACTCAATGTCACGTCCATCATGTGGGATTCTTGCTGTTCCGAAAATGTAGTCCCAAATGGCAAGAGTAAGTCCGAAGTTGATGCCGTGCTCTAGATCATCAGGCCATTCCTCGGCATGATGCCAAATGTGCATTTCAGGACTATTGAAAATATACTTCATGACCCGGGAAAGAATAAAAGCGCCCAAAACCACACTCCCAACTATCCAAAGAGCTGTTTCAAGTATAGGTAGGGAAAGAGTTGTTGTGAGGATGAATGTTGCTACAAGGCCGCTCAGAACAGCTCCAGTAACTGTCGTCGGGATGCTGATGTTGGCGTGGTTGTAGTGTCCCCATGCTAGGGTGAAAATGTGAATTAGAAAAAAGTCATGAAGACCGACACCGAGGAGAGCCAGTGGAATGTATTCGATCGAACGGTAGACGAGGGTTTCCATCCAATGGTAGCGCAAGTGAGCTGCGAATCCCATTTCCTTGACACTGTGATGCACTTTGTGAAATTCCCAAAGCCGGCTCGAGCGATGCAATAGTCGATGTGTCCACCACTGCACAAAGTCGCGCACGATAAATCCTGTGAGAAGAATCGCCCACAAAGGCCAATCGCTCATGGGGTTTAGGGCCTGAAGATCTACCGCGGATATCCAGAGCATCAGGTTGTTGAACATGCGAACGAAGAAGTCACTTCCCACTCCAAATATGATCAAGTTGAAGATGAAGAAGTTGAAGAACATGTAGAAGAAGTCCAGCCAAAAGTCCTTTCGAAATACCTTTTGATTCTTTCTCCATGGAATTGCAGCCTCTAAGACAAAAAAGAAGCCTGAGACCGTGACTAGCAGCCAAAAGTAGCTTCCCCAGAAACCACGAGGGTTTTGCAGGGTAATGTCCTTCCAAAGGTAGTCGGCGTAGCCGGAGTATGAATCGATGATCTGTTGTAGAATGTCCACGTGAGCAATTTGGGGCAAATTTCGGTGGTAGTTTCGAGACCGATCGTGATGTTAGACACAAAGATCGGGATTGGTTTCAGATTGCTCTGATTTCTTTATTTGTATCCCGCTCGACAACTTTTTCAGCGAAGAGCACTGTTCCCTTTAACCTCTAGAACGAATCGTCAAGCGCAAACTCATTCTTCTTTCTAACCCATTTGCCTCCAGTAAAGTCAGGGAATTCCATTGGCATGCTACCTTTAGCTATTGACTGCTCCGAAAGCTCAATAATAGCGCTCATAGTCACAGAGTCATAAACATCAATTGGCGTCTGGGCACCCCGCTTACAGGCTTCTAAAAAGCCATTAATGACAAACCAGTCCATTCCGCCGTGGCCAGCACCTTCGGCATCTCCGGAGTATTTCTTCCACAAGGGGTGGTCGTGCTCATTGAGATGGGGTTGAGCGTCTTCCCAGCGATGCGGTTCGGTAAGACCCTCTATGTGTAGGCTTTTATTCACAGCCATCCAAAGACCTTTGGTTCCCTGAAAGCGGAAACCAAGGGAATAAGGTCGCGGCAAGCTGGTGTCGTGCTGTATCATCACCGTTTCGCCATTGGTTGTTTTCAGCATAGTCGTGACTACATCGCCCAGTTTCCAGTCTAGATTGGCGTTGGGATTATCTTCGCCACCATGTTCGATTATGTATTCGTTTAGCCCACGTGATTTGGTGGCAAAGGAGCTGAGACTCACAAAACGATTTCCGCAATTGATATCCAGCATTTGTTGGACCGGTCCAATTCCGTGAGTAGGATAGAAGTCTCCGTTTCGGTGAAGGGCGTGTGGTGTGCGCCATTTAGATTCGGAATAGCCTTCATCGCCAAATTTGACGCCGTGTCCGTATGGGCTAACACCATCATTAAGTTTGACATGTCTTAAGTCGTGTTGATAGCCGCATTCCATGTGCATCATTTCACCAAACATGCCTTTTCTCGCCATGTTCAAAACGGCCATCACGTCTCTGCGGTAGCATACGTTTTCCAGCATCATGCAAGGCACTCCGGTTTCTTCGTGAACAGCCACCAACTCGTGGCAGTCTTCTAGCGTCAATGCAGCTGGCACCTCAACTCCAGCGTAGATGCCCGCTCGCATAGCTGCCTTAGCCATTGGGGCATGGAAGACCCAAGGAGTAGTAATGAAGATTGCATCGAGATCTTCATTAAGAAGTTCACGCCATGCTTCGGTGCTGCCGGTAAACTCTTTTGCGGCCTTCTTGGATCGATCCGCCATCATCTTTTGGCTTTTGTCCAGAACTGCTTGCTCTACATCACAAATTGCGGTGACGTTGGTGTCATTTCTTCTCACTAAAATACTTAGCAACGACCTACCTCTTTCTCCCATGCCAATAATGGCTACGTTGAGTTTTGAATTGTTTCCAGCTAGATTGATGAGCGATGGCGCCGCTAGGGCTCCTGCTGTAGCGATTGAAGTATTTATAACAAATTCTCGTCGTTTCATTTTTGATTGATTTTGGTCAAAGCGAGGTCAAGACTGTGTCAGGCAGAGAGTGGTCTAAGCTATATTATTGCCTGAATTTGTGGAATGTAATTAATTTTGAATCATGCTCAGGACTTCATGCTTGGCCATTTGCCTTATTCTGCTGGCTTCCTGTTAGAATGAGGGTTAGTTTTCTCCGGAAATAACGGATCTGAGTGTTAACGCATCCAAGGATCAAATCAACTTGCTAGATATGTTGTGCTCAGAATGTAGCAATGGTCGAGAAGCAATTGTGGTTAGCCGTAAGTGATTCTATTGGTGAGGTAGAAACGTACATTCTTCGTTTAGAGGTCACTGATGTCGAACAGCGTGTGAATTGGTAAGACGTTTATGTGTAATTTC
>Ga0206679_10002508_pt1 | contig 14550 bp, 13 predicted proteins | sample M110012015metaG_FD_155464 | JGI IMG/M metagenome (GOLD analysis project Ga0206679, IMG submission 155464) | Ammonia-oxidizing marine archaeal communities from Monterey Bay, California, United States - M1 100m 12015 | ecosystem: Environmental > Aquatic > Marine > Intertidal zone | place: USA... | reverse complement strand
TTATGGAATTATGAAAAAATAGGAACTCCATTTCAGGAGGGAGATTACACTTATTTTTATAAAAATGATGGTTTGCAAAACCAATATGTATTGTATAGAAAAAAAGGAGACGGAGTAGAAGAGATTTTTATTGATCCAAATCAATTTACTGAAGATGGAACTATCTCTTTAGCAGGAATATCTTTTTCAGAAGATGGCAGTTTGCTTGCATATTCTATCTCAGAAGGAGGTTCAGATTGGAGAAAGGTAATTGTTATAGAGACTGAGAATAAAACCTTAGTGGAAGATACTTTATTGGATATTAAATTTTCAGGAATTAGCTGGAAAGGGAATGAAGGGTACTATTACTCTTCTTATGATAAACCTGAAAAATCAGTATTATCTGATAAAACAGATCATCATAAATTATACTACCATAAACTAGGAACTTCACAAGATGAGGATGAAATTATTTTTGGAGAAAAAGAGAAGTTTAGATATGTAGGAGGAGGAGTTACTAAGGACTTAAATTATCTCATAATAAGTGCTTCTAAAGCAACTTCTGGAAACAATTTATTTATTAAGGATTTAAATAATAAAGGTGCTGATTTAATGCAAATTACTTCTGATTTTAAAAGCGATAGTTATGTCATTCATAATATAGGAAGTACACTTTTCTTGGTTACAAATTTAGATGCCCCAAATAAAAGGCTAGTACAATTCAATTTATCAAATATGAATTCTGAAAATTGGAAAAATTTGATTCCAGAAACAGAAAATGTGTTAAGTGTATCTAAAGGGGGGGGGTACTTTTTTGCTAAATATTTTAAAGATGCAAACTCAAAAGTGTTACAATATAGCTATGAGGGAGATTTAATACGAGAAGTAGAATTTTCTGGCAAAGGAAATGTAAGTGGGTTCGGAGGGAAGGAAGATCAAAAAGAAATTTTCTATAATTTTAGTAATTATATTACCCCAAGGTCTTCTTTCAAGTATATTGTAGAAACAGGGGATTCAGAATTGTATTGGTCGCCAGATATTGATTTTAATACAGGTGATTTTGTTTCTGAACAACATTTCTATACATCTAAAGATGGAACAAAAGTGCCAATTAGTATTATGTATAAAAAAGGTGTAGATCTGAATGGAAAGAACCCTACTATATTATATGGTTATGGAGGTTTTAATGTGAGCCTAAAACCTTCTTTTTCGGTATCTAATGCTGTGTGGTTAGAACAAGGTGGGATTTATGTTGTAGCCAATCTAAGAGGAGGAGGGGAATATGGAAAAGAGTGGCATGATGCAGGTACAAAAATGCAAAAACAAAATGTGTTTGATGATTTTATTGCAGCAGCAGAATTTCTGATAGAAAAAAACTATACAAGTTCCGATCACTTAGCTATTAGCGGAAGGTCAAACGGGGGGCTTTTAGTAGGGGCTTGCATGACGCAAAGACCAGATTTATTTAAGGTAGCTTTACCAGGAGTAGGAGTGTTAGACATGTTGCGTTATCATACTTTTACTTCAGGGGCAGGTTGGGCCTATGATTATGGAACAGCTGAAGACAGCAAAGAAATGTTTGAGTATTTGAAGAATTATTCCCCAGTACATAATGTAAAAGAAGGGATAGAATATCCTGCAACTTTAGTAATTACAGGAGATCATGATGATAGAGTAGTGCCGGCACATAGTTTTAAATTTGCAGCAGAATTACAAGCTAAACAAAGCGGAACAAACCCAACTTTAATCAGAATAGAAACAAATGCAGGACATGGAGCAGGTACGCCAATTAGTAAAACTATTGAGGAAGCTGCTGATGTAATGGGCTTTGTGCTATTTAATGTTGGAGAGTAATTTTATTTTTCTAGTTTTATCCTATTAAAATAAACTTACCCAATTACTGGCCCTGAATTAAATTCATTATACCCTCTTATCAGCCACTGGATTAAAAGAACACCTAATATTATTCCTAATATCCATATCCAAATCAATAAAGTTACTAAGATTGGTTTAGAATTCACTTTAACTTCTTTAGATGACTTAGATGGATTATTTCTACAATCAATACATGTACAATTATCAGTATCAAAACCCTCTTTTTGCATCCGATAATGATACTCAGATGTAGTTTCTTTAACCACTATTTTATTGGTGTCTGGGATAATAGTATCAATAGATATTAAAGGTAGAATAGGAAAAGATGCATAACTTATATTTGCAAGTGTTGTTAGTGCAATAAAAAGGAGTAATAGTTTTTTCATGCAACAAAAATAAACAACAATAATTTAAATGCTATGCTAAGCATAGTAGATGGGATTTATATCAGGGATAAACTAAATTTTACTCATGATAAATCACCTCCAATAAAGTTTGCCCCACCGCATTTAAGGTGTTTTTATCTATGTTATCCATATCATCTTTATGGGTGTGCCAGTGCTGATTAAAGTTAGTTTCAGTAGCGGGGTCGTACTCAATAATATCAATAGTCGGTATTCCAGCAATGGTATTTACATAATAATGGTCATCTAATATTTGTTTAGCATCTTCAAATACAAAGTGATTACCAAAACCTAAACGACTTGCTTTTCGCCAAACTCTCTGTAAGATGGAAGAAGCAAAGTATCGAGAGAAATATTCATGCCTAAAGGTAGCATCTTTTGCACCCACCATATCCAATAAAATACCATAACGAGCAAAGTAGTTCGCTTTGTGCGGATTATTACTCCAATATTGTGAGCCCAAGCACCAAGAATCTTGCATAATAGGATATTTAGAATTTTCTGGCTGCCCATAGTCTTCTGCATCAAAAAGGATAATGTCTATTCCTATTTTTGAGTTTTTTAAACTGAACTGACGAGCCAATTCTAACAATACACCAACACCACTTCCTCCGTCATTTGCACCAAGTATTGGGCTGTTTTGGTTTTCAGTATCATGGTCGGCAATGTGTCTGCTGTCCCAATGTGCAAACAGAGCAATTCTATTGTTTTTCTCAGGAGAAAAACTTGCAATGATGTTTTTTAAAGTGTGATGTTTCCCATCATAAGTAGTAATTGGCGCTTCCTGTACGATTACATTTGGCGTATAAGTTTTAAACTTTTGTTCTAACCAAATAGCACAATTTTTCCATGCTTTTGATGAGATAACTCTTGGGCCGAAACTCACTTGTTTTTCTACAAAAACATAAGCCGAATCTGCATTAAAAGTAGGGACTTCAATTTTTACTTTTGGCTTTGTTGCAGGTTTTGTTTTTTGCTGAGGTTCGCTTGTACAGGCTTGTAGAAAAATAGCAACTAAAAATAGGATAAGGTATTTAGAATTTAACATTGTATTCATTTATTTCACTTCCCAACTACTTCCTTCTCTACCGTCTTTTATTTGGATTCCTACTTTATCTAATTCATCTCTAATCAAATCGGCAGTTCCAAAATCTTTACTCTTTTTAGCATTTCCTCTAAGTTGTAATACCAATTCCATTACCTCATTGGTTAGGTCATTCCCACTACTTTCTTTCGGAGAAATAAGCCCTAAAATATCCGTAACAAAAGAGTTGAATATCGTTTTCAGTTTCTCTAAATCAGTTGCATTTAAACTTTCTTTTCCATCTTTTACTGAGTTGATTATTCGAACGCCATCAAATAAATGCGCAATTAAAATTGGAGTGTTAAAGTCATCACTCATTGCTGTGTAGCACTTTTCTTCCAATGCGTTTACATCATAAGTTGAGGTCTCAGCAGCTGAAAGTTGCCCTAAAGTTTCCATGGAATTCATCAGTTTTGTAAAACCTTTTTCGGCTGCTTGAAGCGCCTCATTACTAAAGTCTACTGTACTTCTGTAGTGGGCTTGCAAAATGAAAAAACGAATCGTCATTGGAGTATATGCTCTCTCTAATTTTTCATGGGTGCCATTAAAAAACTCCTCTAAATTAATGAAGTTCCCAAGGGATTTCCCCATCTTTTTTCCATCAACTGTAATCATGTTATTGTGCATCCAATAGTTTACAGGATTGCAATCATTACAAGCATTGCTTTGTGCAATTTCTGCCTCATGGTGTGGAAAAACTAAGTCCATTCCTCCTCCATGAATGTCAAATGTTTTCCCTAAATATTTTTCACTCATTGCCGAACATTCCATGTGCCAGCCCGGGAATCCTTCTCCCCAAGGAGAAGGCCATCTCATAATATGTTCAGGACTTGCTTTTTTCCAGATAGCAAAATCAACAGGACTTTTCTTTTCCGACTGTCCGTCTAAAGTTCGTGTTCCCTCTAGTGTATCTTCTATATTTCTTCCTGATAAAGTTCCGTAAGGATATTTTTCATTGTACTTATTTACATCTAAATAAACAGAACCATTTACTGTGTAGGCAAAACCATTTTTTAGGATTTGTTCTACCATTTCAATTTGTTCAATAATATGTCCTGTTGCTCTTGGTTCAATACTTGGAGGTAAACAGTTTAAAGCATCCATTGCTTTGTGGTAACTTATCGTGTAAAACTGAACAATTTCCATTGGCTCTAATTGTTCTAATCTTGCTTTTTTAGCAATTTTATCTTCTCCTTCATCTGCATCATTTTCTAAGTGACCAGCATCAGTTATGTTCCTTATATATCTTACTTTATAGTCCGAATGTTTTAGATACCTGAAAACAACATCAAAAGTAATTGCCGGACGGGCGTGTCCTAGGTGTGGATCGCCATAAACAGTAGGTCCGCAAACATACATTCCTACATGATTTTCTACAATTGGTTTAAATATTTCCTTCTTTCGTGTAAGTGTATTGTATATTTGAATTTCTCTACTCATTATGCTGTAATTTTATATTGTTCTTTCAGATTTTTCATCATGTCCTGAGTCATCTTTTCTAAATCATATTCCAAGTTCCAACCCCAATCTTTTTGTGCATGACTATCATTGATGGATGATGGCCAAGAGTCTGCAATCGCTTGCCTGAAATCAGGATTATAAGTTATTTCAAAATTAGGAACATGCTTTTTAATTTCTTCTGCAATTTGTTTTGGAGTAAAACTAACTCCTGCCAAATTATAAGAAGAACGGATTTTTACTTGTTCTATAGGAGCCTCCATTAATTCGATAGTTGCTCTTATAGCATCTGGCATGTACATCATTGGTAATCCTGTATTTTCCGAAAGGAAACTTTCATATTTTCCATGCTGAATGGCTTGATGAAAAATATCTACAGCATAATCGGTTGTTCCACCTCCTGGTGCTGCTTTCCATCCAATCAATCCTGGATATCGGATACTTCTTACATCTATTCCGAATTTATTAAAGTAATATTCGTTCCATCTTTCTCCTGCTTGTTTGGTAATTCCGTAAACCGTGTTAGGTTCCATTATGGTATATTGTGGTGTATTTTCCATTGGAGTTGTAGGTCCGAAAACTGCAATTGAAGATGGCCAAAAAATCTTTTTAATGAGTCCGTCTTTTGCTAAATCTAACACATGAGAATGAGAACGCATATTTAGTTTCCATCCTAATTCAATATTTTGCTCGGCAGTTGCAGAAAGGAGTGCAGCTAATAAATAGACTTGAGTTACTTTGTATTTTTTTACAATGTCTCTTAATAATTGTTCGTCCATTATGTCTAAAGTTTCAAACGGACCTGATTCCATTACTTGCTTGCAAGAAGGACGAATGTCGGAGGCAATTACATTCTCATTTCCATACATCTTTCTTAACTCCATCACAAGTTCTGTGCCAATTTGTCCTGAAGAACCTATTATTAATATCCTTTCTGTCATCTGTAAATATTTGGCACAAATATAGCATTAAACATTATTTTCAGCCTATTAATTATAATTACAATAAAAATAGAGGATTTTGTATCTTTGCCATATATTTAAGACACATAAATTATGGATCCGAATACAGGTAAAAAAAATATGTTCAATAAATTAAGCAAGGAGCAAGGCTTAAAATTAGTGGAACAAGAAGAATTTAACAGAAAGACAGTTTCTTTTTACAGATATGTTATTATTGATTCTCCTTCTGATTTGAGAGATGAGTTATACGAATCATGGAGAAATTTAGGTGTTTTGGGGAGAATCTATTTGGCGCATGAAGGGGTGAATGCTCAGTTAAGCGTTCCTGAACCAAATTGGGATGCATTTGCAAGGGCTGTTCATGAAAATCCTCTTTTTGCAGATATGCCATTTAAAATTGCAGTGGAAGATGATGGAAAATCATTTTTCAAATTAACAATAAAAGTAAGAAAACAAATTGTTGCTGATGGTTTGCCAATTGATGAATATGATGTAACTAATGTTGGTGATCATCTGGATGCAAAAGCATGGAATGAGGCGCTAGAAAAAGGAGCAACTGTGGTGGATATGCGTAATCATTATGAAAGTGAAATAGGAAAATTTAAAGGGGCTATTTGTCCGGATGTAGAAACTTTTAAAGAGGAACTTCCTGAAGTAAAGGAGTTGTTAAAAGGAAAAGAAGATGATCAAATTTTGCTTTATTGCACAGGAGGAATTAGGTGCGAAAAAACTTCTGCTTATTTAAAACATCACGGATTCCAAGATGTAAATCAGTTGCATGGTGGGATTATTGATTATGCCAGGCAGTTGGATAAAGATGAAAGTTTAAGCAATAATTTTGAAGGGAAGAATTTTGTGTTTGATGAAAGAAGAGGTGAGCGTATTTCTGATGATGTGATTAGTAGTTGTCATCAATGTGGAGAGCCTTTTGATACGCATGTAAATTGCAAAAATGTAAATTGTAATTTGTTGTTTTTGCAATGTGATACTTGTAAAGAAAAATATGAAAATTGCTGTTCAGTTGAATGTATTGAAATCGTGAATTTACCAGTTGAGGAACAAAAGCAATTGCGAAAAGGAACGGATAGTAAAAAGATGTATTATAGCCATAAAAGAGTAAATTTAAACCTAAATAGAGATGATTAGAATAACAAAAGAATTTAAGTTTGAAATGGCACATGCTTTGCATGGCTATGATGGTTTGTGTAAAAATATTCATGGACACTCGTATCGTTTATGGGTAACTGTGATGGGGATTGTGAAAAATGAAAAAGGACATACAAAAGACGGGATGGTAATGGATTTTGGTGTGTTAAAAGATGTTGTGAAGCCAGAAATTATTGATAAATACGATCATTCTTTGGTATTGAATGCCAATTCTCCACATGCAGAACTTGATTTTTCAGCTTTTGACAAAGTATTTCATTTGCCTTATCAGCCTACATCCGAAAACTTAGTAATGGATTTTGCGACTATCATTCAGTCAAAACTTCCTAATCATGTTACTTTGTGTAAGGTTGTTTTATCCGAAACAGCCACTTCATTTGCCGAATGGAATAGGGCCGATAATCAGTAAAAACCAATCACTCAGTCTTGTTGGTTTTACATTCTTCATAATATAGAATTAATATAAATATGTTTGGAATTGAAAATTATGCCCAAAATCATAGTTTTCATAGCTAGTATTTTCTATTTTTGCGACCGAAAAATTTAAAAAAATGACGAACATATTAATCGCTTTAGTTTTAATCTTATTAGTTGCTACTTTAGTACAGGTGCTTAGAGTTAGTGAATTATTATCAGAACTAAAAAAACAGGATGTAAATGAAGTAACCGATAAGGATAATGCCATTCAAGGTAAAATTCTTTTAATTGTAGGAACTTTATTTTTAGGGTCAGTAGTTTGGCAATTTGTAAACTGGATTCCTTTAATGTTACCACCGGCAAGTTCGGCACATGGTGCAGTAATTGATTCCCTAATGCAATTTACAATGCTACTTATTATATTTGTGTTTTTTATTACGCAACCAATCTTATTCTGGTACGGGTACAAATACAATAAAAACAAGAAAAATCCTGTTGCTTTTTTCTTTCCACACAACAATAAATTAGAGGTTATCTGGACGGTAGTACCAACAATAGTACTTACTGCAGTTATTCTTTACGGATTAAGTGCTTGGGATCAAATAACAAATGCTGATACTTCTGAATCGCAAGTTATTGAGCTTTATGCAAAGCAATTTGACTGGACAGCTCGTTATGCTGGAGAGGATAATACTTTAGGATACTCAAACTATAAATTAGTAAAAGGGCCCAATCAATTAGGGGTTGACTTAACGGATGAATTTGCACAGGATGATGTTGTAATTAAAGAAGTGCATTTAGCAGTAAACAAACCTGTATTATTAAAAATGCGTTCGCGTGATGTAATTCACTCAGCATTCTTACCTCACTTCCGTGTACAGATGAATTGTGTGCCAGGAATGATAACACAGTTTGCTTTTACACCAACACAAACTACTGCCGAAATGAAAATACAAGAAGGAGAAGATTTCGAATTTGTATTGTTGTGTAACAAGATTTGTGGATCGGCACATTACAATATGCAAATGAAATTTGTAGTAGAAACTGAAGAAGAATATGCAGCATGGATGGCTTCTCAGAAAACAGTAAATAACACATTAACTAAAAAACAATAGAAGATGTCAGATCATCATAAAGAAACATTTATTTCAAAGTACGTATTTAGTTTAGATCATAAAATGATTGCTAAGCAGTTCCTAATTACAGGAATGCTTATGGGAATAATTGGTATGCTAATGTCAATTATGTTCCGTTTACAATTATCTAATCCAGGTGAATCATTTGCAGTATTAGAATGGTTTCTAGGAAGTAAATGGGCTCCAGGAGGAATTTTAGATCCGAACATGTACTTATCCCTAGTAACTATGCATGGTACTATTTTAGTATTTTGGGTGCTTACTGCTGGGCTTACAGGTACATTTGCTAATTTCCTTATTCCTTTACAGATTGGAGCAAGAGATATGGCTTCAGGATTTATGAATATGCTTTCGTACTGGTTCTTTTTTGTAGCCACTATTATCTTATTATGTTCTTTGTTTGTTGAAACAGGTCCTGCTTCTGCAGGTTGGACAATTTACCCACCACTTTCTGCATTACCACAAGCTATTCCAGGATCTGGTTTAGGTCAGGATTTATGGTTAGTTTCTATTGCTTTATTTATTGTTTCTTCACTTTTAGGAGGGCTTAATTATATTGTTACGATTCTTAATTTAAGAACAAAAGGAATGTCAATGTCGCGTTTACCACTTACAATGTGGGCAATTTTGATTACTGCAATCTTAGGTGTATTATCTTTCCCAGTATTACTTTCAGCAGCTTTATTATTAATTATGGATAGAAGTTTTGGTACTTCATTCTACTTATCGGATATCATTATTGGTGGTGAAACTTTACATAATACGGGTGGTTCTCCAGTATTATTTGAGCACTTATTCTGGTTCTTAGGTCATCCTGAGGTTTATATTATTTTATTGCCTTCTTTAGGTATTGTTTCTGAGGTAATGTCTATTAATACGCGTAAGCCAATTTTCGGATATAAAGCTATGGTTGGTGCAATGTTAGCTATTGCATTCCTTTCGTTTATCGTTTGGGGACACCATATGTTTATCACGGGTATGGATCCATTCTTGGGATCAGTATTTACCTTTACTACTTTATTAATTGCGATCCCTTCAGCAGTAAAAGTATTCAATTACTTAGCAACACTTTGGAAAGGAAGTATCCGTTTTACTCCTGCAATGTTATTTACAATTGGATTTGTTTCTACTTTTATTACGGGTGGTTTAACTGGGTTAATTCTTGGTGATTCTGCTTTAGATATCAATGTACATGATACTTACTTTGTTGTTGGTCACTTCCATATTGTAATGGGATTATCTGCAATTTACGGAATGTTCTCAGGGGTTTACCACTGGTTCCCTAAAATGTATGGTCGTATGATGAACAAACAATTAGGATACTTACATTTCTGGGTAACTTTTATTGCTGCTTATGGGGTTTTCTTCCCAATGCACTTTTTAGGGTTAGCTGGTTTACCAAGAAGATACTATACTAATAGTGCTTTCCCAATGTTCGATAATTTAACGGATATCAATACTATCATTACTTTCTTTGCGATTATTGGTGGGTTGGTTCAATTGGTATTTGTGTTTAACTTCTTCTACAGTATCTTTAAAGGAACGAAAGCGAGTACAAATCCTTGGGAGGCAAATACATTAGAGTGGACAACTCCAATAGAAAGAATTCACGGAAACTGGCCAGGAGAAATTCCTTCAGTTCACAGATGGCCATATGATTATTCTAAGCCAGGTGCTGATGAGGATTTCATTATGCAAACTGAGCCGTTAAAAGAAGGAGAAACAGAACACTAAGTAACAGATGAGTACAAGTAAAAATAATACTTCCAAGCAATTGCTTTGGGTGGGGATGGCAGGAATTTCAATGTTCTTTGCTGGTCTTACTTCAGCAGTAATTGTGCGTTCTGCCGAACATGGTTGGAATTCAATTGATATGCCTATCTGGTTTTGGTACAGTACTTTTGCTATTGTAGCAAGTAGTATTTTATTAATCATTGCTCAATACCAAGTAAAGAGAGGAAACTCGCCAACTATTTATGTAGTAGGGGCTTTGGCTTTAGGTTTGTTTTTTGCGTATTGCCAACTTATGGGTTGGGACCAATTAACAGCAATGGGAATGTACTTCATTGGTGAAGGAAGTAACCCTGCAAGTTCGTTTTTATATGTAATTACCTTTGCTCACCTTATGCATGTTATTGGGGGGTTAATTGCATTGTTGGTTACCACAATAAAAGCGGTACAATCAAAATATACAAAAGAGAATTATTTAGGAATAGAACTAACTTCCATCTACTGGCATTATCTAGATTTGCTTTGGGTGTATTTATTTGTATTCCTTTTATATAGTGTAAAATAAATTTTAGAATTATGGAACAAACAGGAAATGATAATGGAGTAGCTTGGCAAGGTGGGGACAGACCTTACAATGCAAGTTATGGTAAATTAATGATGTGGTTTTTCTTAATCACGGATGCATTAACTTTTTCAGGATTTTTAGCTGCTTACGGTTTTAGTAGATTCAAATATCCTGATATCTGGCCTAATCCTGAGGATGTGTTTAGTCACTTCCCTTTCTTGCATGGAGAACACCCATTGTTGTTTGTTGCGTTAATGACATTCATTCTTATTATGAGTTCGGTAACCATGGTACTTGCTGTGAATTACGGACATAAAATGGAAAAGAAAAAAGTAATTTTATGGCTTTCCTTAACTATTGTTGGTGGAGCTATTTTCTTAGGTTCACAAGCTTGGGAGTGGGGACACTTTATTCATGGTGATAAAGGAGGAATTAATACTCAAACAGAGTTTGTAGTGCACATTGCAGAGGGAGAGGAATTATCTTCTGTTTATGCTTTAATGGGAGCTGATGGACATGATGGAACGCATCATCATTTCACGGTTGACCAGGTGATTACTAGCTTAGAAGCAAATCCTCAATATAATATTAGAAAGGCAAATAGAATGTATCTTACAAATGAGGATGCAATTGCTTATTTAAGAGAAAATGCTTCTGAAGTATTATTAGGAGCAAACTTGAAAAACAATGAATATGGACATCCTTTATTTGCGGATTATTTCTTTTTTATTACAGGTTTTCATGGTTTCCATGTATTCTCTGGAGTTATTATTTTAATTGTTATTTTGATTAATGTAATAAAAGGAACTTACGAAAGAAGAGGGCATTACGAGATGGTAGAAAAAGTAGGATTGTACTGGCATTTTGTTGATTTAGTGTGGGTATTTGTATTTACATTCTTCTACTTAGTATAATTTATAAAACGATATTATTATGGCAAACGAAACAAAAGGAAATTGGTGGATTTGGAAAGTATTCTGGATACTTTTAGGGATAACAGCATTTGAGGTTGGTTTAGGAATTATTAAGCCTGATTTTTTAATGGGGCAGTTTTTAGGAACTAAAGTAATTAATCATGTGTTCATTATTTTAACACTAATTAAGGCTGCTTATATTGTATTGGAATTTATGCACTTGGGGCACGAAACAAAAGCCTTAAAATGGACAATTTTATTGCCTGCAATTATTCTTATTCCTTATTTACTATTCATTGTACTTACTGAAGGTGGGTATGCAGGCTTAATGATGTAACACCATACATGATGATGGAAAAAATCAAAAAATTTGTACTGCTTTTTGTATTGCTTGTTTTACCTTATTTAATGTACAACTACATCTCTAAAGGAGAAAACAGTTTCGTTAAACTAGCGGTTATTGGTGCTGAGGATCATAAAATCCCAGCCTTCTCATTTACGAATCAGGATAGCGTTACCATTACAAATGCTGATTATGATGATAATATATATGTGGCAAATTTCATTTTTACTACTTGCCCAACTGTTTGCCCAACCATGACTTATAACATGCGTTATATTCAGAATAAGTTGAGTAAATACCCAAACATTAAGTTTCTTTCTCATACGGTAAATCCTAAGAACGATACTCCAGAAGTACTAAGTGAATACGCAACAAAGATGCGTTTGAATTTAGATAACTGGAACTTGGTAACGGGGGACAAGGACGAAATATATACCATTGCAGAATCTTACTTTGTAAATGCAAGTAGCGATTCGTTAGCGCCAGGTGGTTTCTTACATTCTCAGTATTTAATTATTGTGGACAAGGAAGGTAGGGTGCGTTCGGGTTACAGTAATTTTGTGTGTAAATTCTGTGGTGAAAGTTCTGAAAAAGCTAAAGTTGCTTGCCCTAGTTGCCGTAAGGAAAAAGCTTTAGTTGGTAATCCTGTTGGAAGTTATGATGGTACGCTTGATTATGTAATTAAGGATTTGATAAAGGATGTAAAAACCTTATTGGCCGAATATCATAAGGATGCAAAAGCGGTTCGCTATGCTGAATAAAAAGCTAATTCTATTATTTGTTGCTTTCCTATTTGTAATGGATTCTTTTGGGCAATGTGCTATGTGTAAAGCAGCAGTAGAGGCCAATTTAGAGGCTGGTGATGATATTGGCTCTGGGCTTAATAGTGGTATCCTTTACCTTATGTCTATGCCTTATATTGCTGTATTCTCTTTTGCATTATTTTACTACCTACAGAAAAGAAAAGAGAAGACTACTGCTTAATCTTTATTTCCCTTTTCAACATCTTATTTTTTGCTATTAGAAACATTTATTGTGTTCTTGCCAACTAGTTTTTAGTCTTCTGGAGCAAGTTTTGTGTGCTTAGCAACTATTTTCGTGTGTTCACAAACAAATTTTTAGTCTTTCGCAACTATTTTTTTGCTTTCGGAAACTAATTTTATTTTTTCACAACTATTCATGTATTGATAATCAGTGAATTATAGCGATATTTCTGTACCTTGCTCTTAAAAATGTAAGTTTCTTTTTCTATAAGTAAGAGTAATCAAAAAACAAAAAATCAGCCTTTAACTTCTTAGCGCAATACTCAATTCTTTCAGTTGCTCTTCATCAATATCAGATGGCGAGTCAATCATCACATCTCTACCTGAGTTATTTTTAGGGAATGCAATAAAATCACGGATGCTTTCTTGTCCTCCCATTATAGTACATAAACGGTCAAACCCAAATGCAACTCCTCCATGTGGTGGCGCTCCATATTCAAAGGCCTCCATCAAAAATCCGAATTGTTCTTTTGCTTCTGCTTCACTAAATCCTAAATGCTTAAACATTAATTGTTGTAAAGCTTTATCGTGTATTCTTATACTTCCTCCACCTATCTCATTTCCGTTCATTACAAGGTCATAAGCATTGGCACGCACTGCTGCTGGGTCAGTATCTAGTTTTGAAATATCTTCTGGCTTTGGTGAAGTAAATGGGTGGTGCATGGCATGATATCTCTCAGTGTCTTCATCCCATTCTAAAAGTGGGAAATCCAATACCCATAATGGTGCAAATACTTCCGGATTTCTAAGTCCTAATTCTTCAGCTAAATGTAGTCTTAATGTTCCTAATGCCTTTCTTGTTTTATCTATTCCACCAGCCATTATTAATAGTAAGTCACCATCTTCACATCCTGCTTTTTCTTTCCAAGCATTTCTAGCATCTTCATCAAAAAACTTATCTACTGTTGATTTTGATGTTCCGTCCTCATTGTATTTACAATAGATAAGTCCTGTTGCCCCTACTTGTGGTGTTTTTACAAAATTGACTAATTTATCTAATTGTTTTCTTGTGTAGTTAGCACATCCTTTTGCATTAATGGCAACAACAAGTTCTGCACTGTCAAACACCCCAAAATCTTTCCCTTGGCACTGCTCATTCATTTCAACAAACTGCATATCAAAACGGATATCTGGCTTGTCCGAACCATATAATTTCATGGCATCATCATAAGTCATTCTTGGGAATTCATTCAGTTCAACCCCTTTTACATCTTTTAGTAAATGGCGTGTTAATCCTTCAAATGTATTTAGGATATCTTCCTGTTCTATGAATGACATTTCACAGTCAATCTGTGTAAATTCTGGTTGTCTATCTGCTCTTAAATCTTCATCTCTAAAGCATTTTACAATCTGATAATATTTATCAATTCCACCTACCATAAGCAATTGCTTAAAGGTTTGTGGCGATTGTGGTAAAGCATAAAACTGCTTTTCGTTCATTCTACTTGGCACTACAAAATCCCTTGCTCCTT
>Ga0206679_10002506_pt1 | contig 14556 bp, 14 predicted proteins | sample M110012015metaG_FD_155464 | JGI IMG/M metagenome (GOLD analysis project Ga0206679, IMG submission 155464) | Ammonia-oxidizing marine archaeal communities from Monterey Bay, California, United States - M1 100m 12015 | ecosystem: Environmental > Aquatic > Marine > Intertidal zone | place: USA... | reverse complement strand
AATATGTGTACCCAATGTGTACCCAGAAAATATTTAAACACATAAAAAAGGCCTTACATCTCTGTAAGGCCTTAGTGGATATGGTGGGGCGTGAGCGACTTGAACGCTCGACCATCGGATTAAAAGTTATTATTCAACCATTTCCCAATTTACCCTGCCATATCCTTAAAGCCCTCTGCTATACTGCACTCATAAGGCTTTGTTAAATAAATTGTTCCCTCATTATCCTGAGAAAACACTAGATTTCCTTGCCTTTTGTGTACCCGGTGTGTACCCAGTGCGCACTTCAATTATTAAACAAGAAAACCAAATTTATAGGCTGTGGCTAATTTTACAGTAAAGACATTAGATAATCTACCTCCTGCCCAAAATGGAAAGAGAGAAACTTACCACGATGAAAAGGTGAAAGGTTTAACCTTGCGAATTACTGACAAAGGGGTGAAATCATTTGTCATTAGGAGGCGAATCGACGGCAAACCAAAAATGCACACATTGGGCCACTATCCTGAGATGACAATTTCACAAGACGATTAGCCGTGCAAAAGAACACCTTTATTTCATTTGTAACAAAGGTGTAGAAAGTGATTACTTAAGTCAGTTAGGTCGTTGGAATTCTTCACCGTTTCTGGGGCAAAAGGCAAGTGTTTTGAACTAACACCTTTATTAGACAAGTGTCATGATAACACTTGAATTAAGTCTGAATTATTTTTTGACAATGCAAGATCAAGGGGGGTTTTCCCTTTGGAGTTAACAGCATGAATATTTGCACCATTTTTAATAAGACTTTCAGTTGCCCTTTGATCCAAATTCGCATTCGCTGCTACATGCAGAGCAGTATGTGAACAATCAGCACGCGCATTAACATCTGCACCTGCATTAATTAAGTGCTCAACAAGCAAGCCAGGCTCAGATATATAATCTTCGTGCCCAACAAAATATACAGCTGTAATAGCGCTTATTAAAGGTGTAAAACCTAGCATATTTCTAGCATTGACGTTTGCACCCGAGTCAAGAAGAATTGTTGCTATTTCAATGGCAGCTTGTGTGTTGGGCTGCATCCATGTGACGTGTAAGGGGGTCTGACCAACACCCGGACCTTTTAAATTTACATCAACGCCTGCTGAAATCAAAAGTTTAACAATTTCCACACCCTCAGAACAGGACACTGCAAGTGTTAATGGCGCTTGAGAGGCGTCACTACCCGCTCTAATAAGAGCACTAATTGCTGATACGCTCGCGTTGTTAAAAAGTGCATGATGCAATGCGTCACCAGACCCCCATGCCAAATCCAAATCATCGGTGAGGCTATATCCAAAATTATAAATATGGCTGATAGGTACTGGCACAATGTATTTTTGAACGTCTTCGACTGTTAAATTTTTCCAGAAGCTTGCTTTCTTGATGGTGTCGAACGACGATTTACGTGTTTTTTTAGTTCTCATAATGGGTCTTTTAAGATTACTTGTATTCTTTTTCTCGGAAGGGGTGAACCTTTCAATGATAGGATAAATTGTAGCTCTTATAGAAACTCAAAACAACATCTAATAAATCTTTAGTAAGGTAACCCATTGCAGCACTAGCTATATTTCGAGGAACTCCCCCATAGTGCGCTTCAGCAATACCACCTGCCATACATGCAATCGTGTCACTATCACCACCAATAGAGATCGCATTGCGAATGGCATCTTCATAGTCTTCAGATTCAAGAAATGCAATAATTGCTTCCGGTACAGACCCTTGACAAGAAACATCAAATTCATAATCAGGCCGAATTTCTTCCAGACTCCTATCCAAATCGTAATCAAACTGTTCGACAACAAAGTTCGCGATATCGTCCTTAGATGTTCCCGTTCTCGCTAGGAATATTGCACTTGCAATAGCCTGAGCCCCTTTTATCCCTTCCGGATGATTATGAGTAACTGCGGCGTAATGTGCGGCTCTTTTCATAACATCATCAATTGTGTCGAATGCATACGCTACAGGGCTTGTTCGCATTGCCGATCCGTTACCCCAGCTATCATAAGGGTCAACCTCGTCATGGGCGCACCAGCTATGAAAATTCGCACCGTAGCCAGCGTCTGGGTATTTTCGGAAGTATTTTTGCATTGTAATGCCATAAGGCTTGCTATTCATAATAGCATCCATCAACGCAACAGTCATAACCGTGTCATCAGTAAATCCAAGCCTAAGACTACTTGGATCGAACAATTTAAAATCCTTGCTCTTAACGTTATCCCATTCATATGCAGAGCCAATAATATCACCTGTAATTGCTCCAAGCATTATTGCACCTCCTTGCTCTTAGTTACCTTGTCCAGTTGCCTTGACAGCTCCTTTTCCGCATCAGCGGCAAGCATTGACTCTTCCATGCGCTTACGTCTTTTTTCTTGATGGTGGGTAAAGCCAGTTCCCGCAGGAATCAAACGACCAACCATTACGTTTTCCTTAAGGCCCCTTATTTCATCAATACGTCCTGTTGCGGACGCTTCTGTTAAAACTCGAGTTGTCTCTTGGAAAGATGCGGCAGAAATAAACGACTCAGTTGATAATGCAGCTTTGGTAATGCCCATTAACAATCTTTGGTAATCAATTAGCTCCTTTCCCTGAACTCTCAGTTGCCTATTCTTCTCAAGCACATGTGCGTATTCAAGCACTTCATCATTAATGTAAGCTGAATCACCGGTACGAGTAATTTTAACTTTTCTGATCATTTGTCTAATGATTACCTCAATATGTTTATCGGATATTTTTAACCCTTCAAGCCTGTAGACACCTTGCACTTCCTGCACGATGTATCTACTTAAGTTTGCAAGTCCCAACAAACGAAAAATATCATGTGGGTTCATCGGTCCATCTGAAATCACACCGCCCTTTTCAACGGTTTCGCCGTCGAATACGTCGACTTTACGCCATTGGTGAATCATCATTTCTGTTGTTTCACCTGCATCATTAGTAATTAGCAAGCGTACTTTAGTTTTTGTAGGATTGCCAAAGCTGATCACCCCAGTAGCTTCTGCTAGAATTGCGGAATTTTTTGCCTTGCGAGCTTCAAAAATATTTACCACACGCGCAAGTCCAGTAGCAATATCTACCGACTTTCTATCATCTTTTGCATTTTTAGCAATCACACCGCCCGCTCTAACAAGTTGACCGTCAGTCAAATCAACTCTTGTTCCTGACGACAAGTAATGTGTCGAAAAAACAACATCAACATCACTCGCATCCACCAACTTAATCATTGGCTTCAGGTCTTTCGCGGCCGCTGATCGCTTATTCTCTTCGGTTATTTTGAAGTAATATAATGCTGTGTTCAAATCTTGACCCATATCAACAGTAACGCCTTCAACAAAATTAACAAACATAATTCGACTTAAACGCTCGGCAATTATCGGATTTATAGCCGGGTCCCACTTTGCGATCAGATTGCCCTTTTGAATTTTACTTCCTTGCTCGTATTTAACTATGGCGCCATAAGGTAATTTATGACTCTCCTTAACTTGACCAACTTGGTCCTCGATCAATATTGAAGAGTTTCTAGAAATAACTCGCAATTCTCCCATTGAATTATTGATTGCCTTGAGTCGGTCAAACCGAACAAAACCCTCGCAACTGGATATGATAGTTCTTTCATTTCTATCAGCTTTAGCAACACCGCCCTCGTGCTTTGCACGCAAATTTAATTGTGTGCCCGGCTCACCAATAGACTGAGCAGCGATAACACCAATGGCCTCACCAACACCAATCTTGTGGCCACGTGCCATGTCATTACCGTAGCATGAAGAACATACACCGTAAGTTGTTTCACAAGTAATCGCCGAGCGAACCTTAATAGATTTGATACCAAGTTCGTCAATCAAATTTGAGTCATTCAAAGTAATCAAATGACCTTTTTCGAGCAATATATCTGCTGTATTGTTGCAAATAATGTCTTCAGCAAGAGTGCGGCCAAACACCGCCTCACCCACCGTTTGTGAAATATTTTTTCCATCAATCACGACCTTCATGACTAAGCCGTTATCAGTGCCGCAATTATCTTCAGTAATAACCAAATCCTGGCTAACGTCAACCAAACGACGAGTTAAATATCCGCCCGTGGCAGTCTTTAAAGCTGTAGAGGCAAGAGCGCCCCTAGCTCCATGCGTTGAAATAAAGTACTGCATATTGTTCAAGCCTTCACGGAAGTTTGAAGTAATAGGCGTTTCAATAATAGAGCCGTCTGGTTTAGCCATTAGACCACGCATACCAGCTAACTGTCTGATCTGTGCCTGAGAGCCCCTTGCGCCAGAGTCAGCCATCATATACATTGAGTTAAACGACGGTTTCTTTTCCGTTTTGCCATTGGCATCAGTAATGTCTTCAAAGCCAACTTTGTCCATCATCGCTTTGGCTACCTCCTCAGAAGTGCGCGACCAGATATCAATCACTTTGCTATAACGCTCACCGTTGGTCACAAAACCCGAGGCAAACTGTTGCTGCACATCTTTAACTTGTGCGTTAGCAGTCTCAATCATTTCTGCTTTTTCTTCAGGAATGATCGCATCATCTATGCAAAATGAAATACCAGACTTAGTAGAATACTCAAAGCCCATGTACATCATTTGATCTGCAAAAATAACCACTTTTTTAAGCTCTTGCGTACGATAACAAACGTGAATTAAGTTTGACACAACCTTCTTAGTTAAGGCTTTGTTGATTAGATCAAAGCTTAAGCCATTTGGCAGAATTCTAGAGAAGATTGCACGACCAACCGTTGTCTCAACGATGCGTTTTGAGGCTGGCTCAAAACCGTTGTCGGTCTTCTCGTAATCTTGCACACGGAGTTTAATTTGCGCGTGTAATGAAATCGCCTCTTGTTTGTAGGCATTGAGTGCCTCGCCAGCGTTGGCAAAAATCGTACCTTCGCCTTTTTGGTTTGCCATCTCACGAGTCATGTAGTAGAGACCTAAGACAATATCTTGTGATGGAATAATTACAGGGTCGCCACTAGAAAGATTTAGTATATTATTTGAAGCCAACATCAGTGTTCTGGCCTCTAATTGCGCTTCTTCAGACAGAGGTACGTGTACCGCCATTTGGTCACCGTCAAAGTCAGCGTTAAATCCACCACAGACCAGTGGATGCAGTTGAATCGCTTTGCCTTCAATCAGTAACGGCTCAAACGCTTGAATACCTAAACGGTGAAGCGTCGGTGCGCGGTTAAGCAGTACTGGATGTTGGTGTACAACTTTCTCAAGGATACCCCAAACTTCAGAGGTTTCACTTTCCACCATTTTCTTTGCCGCTTTAATCGTAGAAGCTAAGCCAGTTGATATTAGACGGTTATAAATAAACGGTTTGAACAATTCCAACGCCATCTTCTTCGGAAGACCGCATTGGTGTAATTTAAGGTACGGTCCACAAACAATAACCGAACGTCCGGAATAGTCCACTCGTTTACCCAGTAGATTCTGACGGAAACGACCTTGCTTACCTTTAATCATGTCAGCAATTGACTTCAAAGGACGCTTGCCACCCTTTGCCATAACAGCTCGCCCACGACGTCCATTATCGAACAGCGAATCTACAGCTTCTTGCAACATACGCTTTTCATTGCGGACGATAATTTCTGGAGTTCCCATTACCAATAATTTGGCCAGACGATTGTTACGATTGATCACACGAAGATATAAGTCGTTCAAGTCGCTTGATATAATTTCTCTCTTGCCCTTTTTACTTGTGCTGGATTCCAAAGGACGCAAATCAGGCGGAAGAACCGGAAGAACTTTTAACACCATCCACTCTGGCTTATTGCCAGATTGGATTAATGAATCAACCAGCTTAAGGCGCTTGTTAATCTTCTTTAATTTTGTTTGAGATTTAGTGCTTAATGCGTCTTCACGAAGGTTCGCTGCTTCTTTTACAAGCTGCATTTCGCCGAGGACATCCTGGATTGCTTCCGCACCCATCTTAGCAACAAACTCATCATCACCATATTCGTCAAGGGCGTCGTAATACATCTCTTCTGTTAAAAGTTGTTTTTTAATGAGTGGCGTGTTACCACCATCCGTAACCAAAAAGGCTTCAAAGTAAAGTACGCGCTCAATGTCTTTCAACGTCATGTCCAATAATAGACCAAGACGTGAAGGAAGAGACTTAAGGTACCAAATATGAGCAACTGGTGCAGCCAACTCGATATGGCCCATGCGCTCGCGACGAACTTTTGAAAGCGTTACTTCAACGCCACATTTCTCACAAACAACGTTTCGAAACCTTATGCGTTTGTACTTACCACAATTGCATTCATAGTCCTTAACCGGACCGAAGATTTTCTCACAGAAAAGTCCGCTTTTTATACACTTAAATGTAGTGTAATGCTTTGTTTCAGGCTTCTTAACCTCGCCAAAAGACCATGAGCGAATTTTCTCTGGAGATGCTAGACCAACTCTAATCGAGTCAAAATCTTGTTCTTTATTTTGCTGCTTTAAAATTTGTAATAAATCTTTCAAGTTATCTCCTTATGTTTGAAATCAGCAAACTGAATACAAATGAAAACAACTTATTTTCAGCTCTTACAACAAGAACGATATTAATAGGAAAAATATTACATAAAACGGACTATTTTTGAGTGAGGCAATTAAAGCTCTTATCTGCACTGAGACTCAAACCTCTCCTTGACAGCACCAATAATAGATCTGACTTCGCCGAACGCCTTTTGCTCAATTCGAATAATCCATTCAATATCTGCACAATAATTTTGAATTTCTTCGAAGGTATAATCTATCAGCTTTGCAACACCGATAGCGGGTGCAACAGCTGTTGCTAGAGAAACTGCAGCCGTGGTCTCTTTAAGCTCTACAATTCTATTCATATTTCTTACTGCAAAGTGCAGGTTCGCGACAACCAATTCATTCGCCAAGGCATCATATTTCTCTTGACTAACCTGCGCTACTCTTCCTACGGTTATTAGCACTTCTTCTGTAGCTGCAAGCTGTGTTTCAAGGCTATAGAGCACAGGACGCACATCTTGCATTGATGCCACTTCATCCTCTAGAACTTGAGACTTGCTTGTAGCTAGAATTAATTTTTGTTGCAAGGACTGTAGTTCACCAATAGTGACTATATACTGACTATTAAGATCCTCAAGCTGTGATTCGAGTGCGATTGAGTTGGATGTCACGAAGGAACTGCTTTCTATACTTGAACCCTGCTGAAGCTTTAAATTCAAACCCTCTATAACGCTATAAAAATATACCCCTCCCGCAAGCCCAATACCGGCTATTAGGATAGGCATAGAAATTGATATTTTTCGAAAGCCAATGAGTGAAACAGACCCATCAGGCTGAGGTGTGCCGTGCAAGTGCCTCGGGCTCTCGCCCTTACTCGAATGGAAAATAGATGATATAAATGCAGCTATTAGCCCCAACCAACTCCTCGCAGTTGTGTGCTCTTGTTCTTTCTTGGGCTTTTTCTCTTGCTCGATTTTAGTTATCGCGCTTCGTATGTGAGAGGGAATTTCAACAGGTTCTAATTCTTGCGACTCTGTCAGATATATTTTTGCGGTAATAAACAGCTTAATTCGCTCCCGAAGTTCTGAATCACCAACCATGGCCACTTCGAGCATTGCAGAGGTTTTCTCGTCCAGAGCGCCATCTGCATAAAGCATCAGAACTTCATCATTAAATTGTGTATCACTATCCATTAATTATTTATCTTTTTTATATTATTCACAAGAGTCTCTAAGCATCTTTTTAACGCCACACCAACACCTGTTATACCAAGTTTGGCAGATATCTCCTTATAAGAGTAGTTGTCTCTATACATAGTAACCAGACCCCTGCAATTGCCTTTCAGGTCCTCTATTTTTCTCGCTATATATGCACGCCTATCCTTATCAATCAAACCCTCAACAACAGGATCACTATAAATTTCAGAATACATTTGCAACTTGGTATCGATAACTTCTGAATTCATTTTATGTTTTATCTTTTTTTCTATTTTTTCCAACTCAAGTTCAATTTTTTCGATTTCCTTAGAGGTACTCTCAAGCTGTTTTTTAGATTTGGTGTGCTGTACATTCTCGCGCAACTCAACAAGTCGTTTTTCACGATCATGAAAATAATCACTACTTGGCTCATATCCGGATGTGCGCAATACATATTCAATTTTCTCTATTCTCTTAGTGATACGTTTAAGTTGTTTTTCGGTTTTGTTGGAGCTCTGTGCATCTTCACGCAATGCAACAGCTTCTTTTTTAAGATCCTGAAAATAATCTCTACTTGACTCATATCCCAACGTGTTGGTGTCATCGGTATTCTTAAAATCAGAATTTGCTGGTTTTTTTAGCTCATCAAGATGTTTGTTTCTCAGGATAGTCATCATCCACTTAATAAAGCTATTTTCGTCTCGATCTTCAAACTCAAACCCAGGATTGTCAAACTTTTTAAATGCAGAAATACATGTCTCCGCCACAAGCATCTCGCCATCAAGACCATTAATTCGTGTTAAATTTTCCGCTCTTTTGTACAATCTCGCCATTACATCTTCAGTCAATCTTTTTTCAAACGTTTTTGAATTTTTTGAATTACTCATAGATTGAACGAACATTAAGGTGTTTTTGTTACAAGCAAGTATACATACGCCCACCTTTTTCATTAATAGTTTTTGTTTTGAGTCATAACTGACTCATTGGCAATGTCAGAACAAAAAATTCCGTACTTAAATAAATACCTAAACAAATGAAATAAAAATTTGGAACGTATCGCTCCATAAGTAGAGATTGCGCTTTTTGTTGATTGATGCAATAAATACAAAAAAATATCGTTATATCTATATGCACACAAACCGAAAAGCAAGTAATCAATAAATTTATCAGATAAATGTAATAAATATATATTTGTGTCGTTAACCCAGTGAAAGCTAACAAATTTCAAAGGAGAGAAAACTGTGAAAACAAACAAAAAATTAACTGAAGTGATGCACATTAAGAAGGATTGCACTATTGATATAAACGAGGCAATTGATTGCATTGCCAAAAATATAGAAAACATTGAAGATGCGGATACGTTTTTTGAGCTTAAGGCACTAATCACAACCCTAAGATCCTTTCAAGAGATGGGATTTCGTCGAATCATTAAAGATCAATGATCTGGATATCGATTATTAAAAAGATGTGCAATAAACAAAAGTTACCAAATATTAAAAGAATCTTAGGTCTCAACAGTAACGACACACCTGCTGCGATCCAAGATGACAGACCGAAACTGGCGGGCCTCTCCTTCTCGCCAGTTGAAGTCCATCTTATTACTCAAAGGGAAGGTGTCATGAATTCATGTAGACACAACAAAATTCCAGATCAAAAAAAATGCATTGTATTTAATGGCGAGATTATTTCTGTAGATGACTTAAGAAAAGCCAAGAGTTGGTACAAATTTGAAATCAATAATTGCACTGTATTTAATGGCGATATTGTTTCTATAGACGACTTAAGAGATACAAATCAAATTATCAAAAGAAAGTCGTTCTTAGTTTGGCTGAAATTATTAATAAAGGAGGCACAACAATGTTTGAAATAGATCCAATCATGACAAGAGTATTTGGCAGCTTTATTGAGCTGGCTATATTTTTATTAATCTACTCAGTGCCATTGGTTTTTGGAGTAATTGTCATATCCATGTTGACGAATGAATGGCTTCAGGAAAGAAGGAGTAATGATGAGTGAAGCAAATATTGATAGTGCAAGTAATTTAGTAAGTACTCAAATCGACATGGGAGATGCAGGAAAAGGACTGCAGGATGGTGTTGAAACAGTTGATGGCCTCTTCAGTTTCATGAAGGGTTTTAGTGAGTCTTTTAGTTCATTTGGAAGTTGTTACTCAAATTGTAAGAGCGGTTCAATAGTTGGTGACAACTCCATAACTGTTATGGAGGGTCCTGACCTATTTTGGGCTTTAAGTGTCTCAGAGCAGCTATATGAACTAAATACGCAAGTTCTTATCCTAACTGGACTGATGGTGTTATTCATTGTTATCTATCTAGCCAAACCGTATTTTGTGTACAGAGTTGCCCAAAGAAACAAATTAAAGAAGAAGGAAGATGCAAGCAAGAGGCCGTTGGATTGAAGTGTCGCCAATAGCTATTTATATAACAATAAAGGAGTAAGACATGAAAAAACTATTCATTGGACTAATACTAATCAGTTCGTTGTCACATGCACTAATACCTAATGAAAAAATTCGCAACTACTTAAACAATCGTGATGTCGTGCTGCAGATACTGGGCGCTATTGATTTCTACACAGAGAGGTGCAACGCTCTGACTGAAGTTGGTGGTCATTACTACCAAGTTGCTCTTGACACCCATGGATTGACCGAAGAAACGCTTTATAAAGCATCACTTTACAGAACGGGTTACAAGCTCGCCATGCTCTACCCTTCATGCGAAAAGATGGTGTCGGACTTTGATAACTTTGGCATTGGGCATTTTGTTAAGCGATAAGGCGTCATGAAGTGGAAGTAATACTTCTATGGGTAATACTTATTTTTATTGGAGGAATGGCTTTGTACCAGTTATGCATCACTACTTTGAATAACAAGTCTGCAAAAGAGTTATTGCCAGCGATGCTAATTGTTGCAGCTGTAGTTTTTCTCGGAATCTTAATACGCTTATGAACAAGACCAACAAGCTCATCGTAATAGCCATGACTGCACTTACGCTTCAGTCGTGTAGCTCTTTGCAAGAAATAACCGGTAAAGATGTTGCAGCAGGCGCTGTAATAGTTGGTGGTGCGGCGGTTCTGATCGGCGCTTGTGATTGGGTGGATAGACAAGGTGGTTATCACGAATACCATCAACCTTACGATCCGTCAGTCAGTCCTTACAGGTCTGTATTTAGAAGCCACGAGGATACAAGCTGCCTTGGGTTCTTTTTAGGAGATTAATAATGAACGCCATAAATAACGGTAACAACACTACACACTGGTCTGAAAAAGAGAAAAACTTAAACGGGCTCATGGTTCGCCGCTACCCAAGCGGCAGGCGCTATTCACGTACCAAATTTAGAGAAGGTGATCCTGAGGGTGAGTACTTGTTTTGGTATGAAAGTGGACAGCTAAAGTCTCGTTACTTTTATCAAATGGGCTTTATTTATGGACAGGTACAACACTATCACGAAAACGGTGTCCAAGAGGCTGAAGAAAACTATGTTGAAGGCCTGCTTGAAGGGGCTTACAAAGAATGGAATACAAAGGGTGTATTGACACATCTATCCCATTACAGAGATGGTCTTAATGAAGGCATCTCTACCGAATGGTATGACAGTAGTTGTGTCAAGTCTGAGGTCAATTATGTTGAAGGTCGGCCAAACGGTCAGTGGCGTCAATACTATCCAAACAAGCAACTGCAATCAGTTGTTAATTACATCAAAGGCAAGAGAGATAGTGTCATGCAAACCTTCTATGAAACAGGGGAAAAAGAAAGTGAAGTCTACTACCTTGATGGCAAGCTACAAGGCATGAAAACCATCTGGTTTAAGAGTGGCAGGATAAGCTCCATAGAGACTTATCGAAACGGCCTTAAAGATGGCAAGTCAACCGAGTTTAGTAACAGAGGTGTGCGTATTGCGCAGGATGTCTATAGAGACGGCAAGCTGCATGGGTTATTGAGGCTTTGGAATGAAGAGCGGGAGCTTGTTTTGGAGGAGTATTACGAGTTTGGAAGGTCTGTGAAAATTAACAAATATGAGGACAAAAAATGAAAATGAATACGTTAAAGACTCTAATGGCACTACACACTTGCATAGTTGTTTTACTTTCAAGCAATGCTTTTGCTCAAAATCAAGTAGAGCAAAAAATTCTATTGAATCAATATACGAATTCTCATAGGTGGATGCATGATCAGGGGCTCACAGATGTTCAAATTTTTTCCAGCTGTAAGAACATACTTGAATCTGCAGCTAAGGATTCGACTGGCGATCAATATCTCTTAGGTTTATTGCTTTTCGATGGTAAGTGCACCAGCTATACCGATGAAAGTGCAATAGCTTGGATTACGAAAGCAGCCAAATCGGGCTATTCGGCTGCCCAGCACCACCTAGGAAAATTATACGATGACGGTGCTCGGGTAAACACCGATTACCAACGCGCATCGTATTGGTATTGGGAGGCAATCAAGCAGGATCACTGGGGCTCAATGTTTGACCTAGGTCTAATGAATCTTAAAGGAAAAAGATCAGATCTTTCAAATAAGGAGATTGCCAAGCTGTTGACGCAGGCTGCAAATAATGGATACCTTAAACCTGTTCTAAAGGCTTTAAAGTGGGGGAGTCGACCGCACTCATTATTCGTTAAAGAGTCTGAGGTTTTGAATCAAATGGAAAAAATTATATCTGAACTTGGTCAACTCTTAGCATTCAATTCAACTCCAATAGAGCTTTACCAATTATCTAAACATTATGTCAACTCATACGGCTTTGATCGGGGAATGGTGGAGCTAGAGGATGTTTTAAGTAGTGCCGTCCAAATGAAATTTAAACTGTTTTTAGAGCCACAATACCGCATGCAATCCCTTGCACAAAAAAACTTGGTGTCTCATACAGCCCAACAATCAGTCACTGAGTCTCGTGAAAGACACTCTCCAATCGCCAACAATGGCTTTAAAAGCTCAATCGATGAGCCACTATCTACATTCTCCATTGACGTTGATACGGCTAGCTATGCTAATCTCAGGAAGTATCTTCAGCAATATGATGGGTTGCCACCGATTAATGCTATTCGTATCGAGGAGTTGATTAACTACTTTACTTATGACTACCCTCAACCAGAAGGTGATGATCCATTCTCAGTGACAACTGAGATAAGCGCTGCACCTTGGAATCCTCAGCACCAATTAGTGCACATTGGTTTGCAAGGTCGAGAGCTTAATTTAGACAAGGCGCCTGCATCAAATCTAGTCTTCTTGATTGACACCTCCGGATCTATGGGCAGTGATCTTGTTCTCGTTAAGCAAGCCCTTAAGATGCTGGTTGATCAATTAAGAGATGATGACAGTATCAGTATTGTGACTTATGCTGGTTTCGCTGGACTTGCTCTTCCAGCTACCAAGGGCTCTGATAAAGATACAATACTCAGAGCTATAGACAACATGAATGCTGGCGGCTCTACCGCTGGTGGTGCTGGCATTGAGCTGGCATACAAGATAGCCAAGCAGAACTTTATCTTTGATGGCAACAACCGAGTGATACTTGCGAGTGACGGTGATTTTAATGTTGGTGTATCTTCCACTTCCGGGCTAACCAGACTGATTGAATCAAAAAGAGATGAGCGAATATTCTTATCCACTCTTGGTTTTGGTTATGGTAATTATGTTGATGAGACTATGGAGGTTCTAGCCAATAAAGGCAATGGTAATTACCACTACATCGACAACCTACTTGAAGCCAAGAAAGTTCTTGTCAAAGAAATGGGAGGTACGCTTTACACTATTGCTAAGGACGTTAAGATCCAGGTGGAGTTTAATCCTGAGAAGGTAGCTGCATACAGGCTAATAGGTTACGAGAATAGACTACTCAACAAAGAAGACTTTAACGACGACAAGAAGGATGCAGGAGAGCTTGGTGCAGGCCACACGGTTACGGCTTTGTACGAGATCATTCCAGTAGGCGTTGATACTCCAGCGGGTGATGTTGACGATCTAAAGTATCAAACAACATCCAGCACAACTACCGCCAAGTCCAGTGATGAAGTCATGACCGTTAAGCTTCGCTACAAAGAACCTACGGGCAACACAAGTAAGCTAATTGAAGTATTAGTCAAAGATGTTCAGGTTGCGTTTGAAGAGTCTTCAGATAACTTCAGATTCTCAAGTGCGGTTGCTGCTTTTGGAATGTTGCTTAGAGATTCTGAATACGTGGGCGATATGACTGTAGAGGAGATCCAAGAAATTGCAAGGAATGCCAAAGGCGAAGATCTTGAGGGCTATAGGGCTGAGTTTGTGAGGCTTGTTGAGCTGAGTGGGTTATTGAATCAACACGAATAATAATTAAAATGAAAATAATAATATCATTAACGCTCATGCTGCTTTCGCTTACAGCGACAGCCGACCACAATACAACCTCAATAAATGACCTTAAATATGCGGTAGAGCATCATAGAGGTGTAGCTCTTCAAATAGATGCAGACATGGCTTACTGGTCAAAGGAGTGCTCAATTGTAACGGTGATGGGTTGGGGTTTGGGCTGGTTTGTAAGACAACATTGGAAGGTTGATCTTAATGATCACAGGTATCAAGACAGGCTTTTAATTGCTCAAGAAAACGGATGTCAGGGTAGTTATGATCACTTTCATGATTTAGGTATAGAGTACTTGTTATCTTGGGATCTGGACTCATATGAATGAAGGTGTCAGTGAAAAATTTAATAACAAAAAGGAGTTTGCATGATTAAAAGAACAGCCACAGCAATTGCACTATTAATTTTGGCAACATCAGCTTACGGATCTCACCTTGGATCGGCTTTTGATAGGGTGAGCGGACATTTGCATGATCAAGAGAAGTTTCTTTATTATCTTGCTGCTACCGATGTGTA
>Ga0206679_10002503_pt1 | contig 14560 bp, 12 predicted proteins | sample M110012015metaG_FD_155464 | JGI IMG/M metagenome (GOLD analysis project Ga0206679, IMG submission 155464) | Ammonia-oxidizing marine archaeal communities from Monterey Bay, California, United States - M1 100m 12015 | ecosystem: Environmental > Aquatic > Marine > Intertidal zone | place: USA... | reverse complement strand
TTGCATACGTGGGATTTGGACACGGAGACGATATTTACAACGATTTCTATAAATACGAGCCGGACACTGACACTTGGACACAAGTTGCGAGCATTCCAGCTCAAGGACGCGTTGCAGGAACACAGTTCTCATACAATGGAAAGGGTTACGCTCTCAGTGGAGATGGTGATACTCATTATTATCTTGAAACAGGTGAGTTTTGGCAATACACACCTGAAACGGATTCATGGTTCAGCCTTCCACCGCATCCAGGACACAGCAAGTGGGCTCCAGGTTGTTTCATAGTAGGAGACGTGCTATACTTTACTTCAGGCCTTCAGTATGATGATGGTAATTCCGAAACTCTCAACGATCTATGGAGATTCAACCTAGATGAGATTGACGGAATCGAAGTTGTTGAGCTAGAAACACTTGTATACCCTAATCCTACCACGGATAAAATATTACTTTCATCAGCTGTTGATTACCAACTCTTCTCATTAAAAGGTGAGCTAATCTTAGAAGGGAACGCTTCGTCTATTGAAGTGAGCCAACTTTCAAAAGGAGTGTACTTCCTCAATACGAAGATTAAGACATTCAAAATAATCAAGGAATAAGGCAATTATTGTAAATTCGTTTGCAAGTCACGGTTTCGCTGATATTCTAGTTTGAGATAAACGAATTTTAAGGTGATCCATGCCAAAACAAAACCTGTTGCGATATCGAACAGGTGATGTTGATGGGTTAGGATTACAGATAGTGAAATCATAATTACCCAAAGTATTAACAGGGCGTGGAAGAGCTTTTGTTTGGTTTGTTTAATGAGAGCAAAAGCTGATACGGTAGAGAAAGTTATGTGCAGCGAAGGGTAAAGATTGTGCGGCTTGTCTATAATATGTAGAGCTTCGAAAAGTGATTCAAAACCTTGAATATTATCAGTTCTAGAGAAGCCTATTTCTCCTGGGAACAGTAAGAAAATTGTACAAGCGATAGCAGAACTCACCATCAGAGTAATACTCAACGAACGTATACTATGAGGAGATTTAACGAGTACAATACTCAATAAAATCAACAGGAAATAAGATTCATAAAACAGTATCATCCATGGTACTTGAGGGATGTCTTTCTCACACTCCAGGTAAAGTCTATGATAGGAATGGAAATTATCGACTATGCTATTTGTACTCAGATAAAGTACCACGCAGAATAGAACACATAAGCTTCCCCAAATCGCAATCGCTTTTAAGTGTTCCTTCATTTTAATCCCTCTTTTTAAATTCTATTGATACGCTATTAACGCAGTAGCGCTTGCCAGTAGGAGTTGGGCCATCATCAAATACATGCCCCATATGTCCGTCACACTTTGCACAAGTGATTTCAGTTCGTATTCTTCCTCCCGAAGTGTCAAGAGTTTCTTCTAACGTCTCGTCTTTTACAGGTTTAGAAAAACTAGGCCAACCACAGCCGCTGTCAAACTTACTCTCTCCTTCAAAAAGCTTTTCTCCACATCCTTTACATACGTAGTCGCCCTTGTCATAGAATTTATCATATTTACCCGAAAAAGCTGGCTCAGTGCCTTTTTCTCTTAATATTTTAAACTCTTCTGCAGTAAGCTTAGAAGCCCAATCTTTTTCTGATTTTTTCATTTGATGTTGGGTTTGAATGATTTAATAAGATTCTTTATATAAAATATAACCAAATTACTTCATATTTACTTCATGAAAACAATACTCAGAAACATCTTTGCCCTATTAACTGGTTGGACGATAGGTGCCATTGTTAACATGTCATTCATTGTTGCAGGTTCGATAGTTTTCCCTTTACCTGAATGCGTACCTATGAACGCAATGAATTGGGATTTAAATTTTTTCATCTTCCCTTTCTTAGCTCACGCTTTAGGTACATTAGCCGGAGCTTTTATCGCTGCTAAAATTGCAGCCACTTACAAGAAAACATTTGCCTTAATAATCGGGGCGTTTTTTCTAATTGGAGGGATAATGATGGTATTTATGCTACCCGCTCCTCTTTGGTTTATAGTCTTAGATTTAACGGTAGCCTATATCCCAATGGGGTGGTTAGGTTGGCGTATCTCGAGATGAGTATCACAAATCAGTCAATCACTTCAACACTGAAGGTATCACCTTGGCTTATGTCGTTTATGGCATCTATCCCCTCCACAACTTTTCCAAAGCACGTGTGATTTCTATCTAAGTGAGCCGTATTTGTTCTTGAGTGAACGATGAAAAACTGTGACCCACCAGTATTGCGACCTGCATGCGCCATAGATAACACACCTGTGTCGTGATATTGGTTCTCACCATCTAATTCACAATCAATCTTATATCCTGGACCACCAACACCAGACCCTTTAGGACAACCTCCCTGCACTACAAAATCTGGAATAACTCTGTGAAATGTAAGTCCTTCATAAAATCCGTCTTTGGCGAGTTTCACGAAGTTAGCTACAGTATTTGGAGCGTCCTTCTCGAAAAATTCAACTTTTAAATCTCCTTTTTCTGTGTGTATGATTGCATGCATAATGTTGAATATTTTTTTTGCAAAGCTATGTTATGATGGTATGACAAAGTCGAAAAAAAGCCACGTATTTCCATATATAATTGGAGATATTATTCGCTTAATACGATTATTAATAAATAATCATGGTTTACTTACTATATTTATCATTATAAATATTATAACATTCATATGAAAACACTATATACACTTCTTTTCTTTGGAGTGTTGTCACTTTCAGCGGCAGCACAAACACCTCTTACTCAAGCTGTAGATTTTACAGTTACATTTACTAATGGAGAAGAGTTTAACCTTTTCGATGAGTTAGCATCAGGCTCATACGTGTGTGTTGATTTCTTCTTTACTACATGTGGGCCATGTCAATCTAACCAAGGTTATTATTCTGAAGCATATATGAATTTCGGATGTAATCAAGCTGACATCTTTTTTCTTTCACTAGAATCAACAGTAGGCGATGCAGCAACTATAGTATATGAAGAAACATTTGGAGGGCCAAATCATCCCCCTGCTGCATCTGGAACTGAGGGTGGCGGAATCGCTGCTACTAGTGCTTACAGTGTAGGTGCTTTTCCTACTTTTATCCTTATTGCACCTGACGGCACTATACTCGAGCAAGATATGTGGCCTCTAAATGGAACCACTGATACTTTTACCTCTTATTTCGGGAGTCATGGCCTTAATCTCACTCCTTGCAATACTGATGTAGAAGATGTAGAAGCAGCTTTGGATTCAGAGATTACACTTTACCCTAACCCTACTAATGATCAGCTAAATGTAAATCTAGTTGGTTTTGAAGGTCAAGTAAATATATTTGTGTATAACCTATTGGGAGAGGCAGTAACACATCTTACGACTGCTAGCAATTCAGCTAGAATAAACGTCGATGAGTTTCCTACTGGAACTTACATTATTCACGTTTTGGATTCTAAGAAATCTACACAGAGAAAATTTTCTGTTCTACACTAATGTAGTTATTAAAAAAGGCGATTTATTAATCGTTTTATTTAATGTTGTAGAAATAAGTTACAGATATATCTAGGCTTAAAAAAACAACTACAAATTATAAAGGCTTGTCTGTCTTTCATGGATTAAATTTGCACCCTCAAATTTAAATTTATGGACTCAATATCTCAATTAGTTCTTGGAGCTGCTGTAGGAGAAGCCACATTAGGCAGGAAACTTGGTAATAGAGCAATACTTTGGGGTGCAATAGGAGGTACGATTCCAGATTTAGATGTACTGTCAGGCCTTTTTTTATCGGAACTAGGTGAGCTTGCTTTTCACAGAGGGATTTCCCACTCACTGTTATTCTCAGTTCTGTTTGCACTTTTATTTGGATGGCTGATTAATAGATTTAATAAACCGAATTCACTAGTTACTAGAAAGGAGTGGCAGATTATGTTATTCCTTGCATTTTTTACCCACGTTATTTTAGACTGTTTTACAGTCTATGGTACTCAGGTTTTTGCTCCATTTTCAAGCTATAGAGTGAGTTGGGGGTCAATTGCTGTGGTAGATCCACTATATACTATTCCATTACTTCTGAGCCTTGTAATAACTGGTTTTATAATAAGAACAAAGAGAACGAGGAGAATTGTGAATTATCTAGGTTTGGCACTAAGTACTCTGTATTTGTTGTTTACGGTATACAACAAAGCGAGAGTACAAGAAATTTTTGAGCATGAATTTAAAGCTCAAAACATTGAGGTGACAAGAATGATGACTTCACCAACAATCTTCAACAATATACTTTGGTCGTGTACGGCAGAAGCAAATGATGCATATTATGTGGGACTTTATTCTTTCTACGATACAGTTCCAGTGAAGTTTTCGAAAATAGAGAAGCAGCATACATTGATTCAGAACATTGACTCGGACCCCACAATTACTACGTTACGCTGGTTTAGCGATAATTATTTTTGCATAGATTATGTGGATGGTAATTTGTTATTCAATGACCTTAGATTTGGTGCATACTTTGATAAAGAGGGGAATAACACAGATTATATCTTCAGTTTCCTTCTTGAGGAGGAAGATGGTAAGTATGAATTGGTAGAGACTATAATAGGACCACCTAAAGATCAAGAACAAGAGTACATTGACAACTTTTTTGCGCGTATTTGGGGCGTAAATTGACAATCGTAAAGAAAAAAATTTTCATTGGGCTATGTGTCCGTTTACAACGCTATGCGTGCTCCATATTGAGCTACTTTAAAACCAGCATCCTCAATCTTAGCTTTAACACCAGAATCTTTCTTTAGAACAGGATTTGTATGGTTGAAGTGAATAAAATGGACCTTTTCTTTTTCTCTATCTGAAATCTCTGACAATAGCTCTAGAGTTTCAATAATAAACGGATGCGGTATTTGGCTAATATCTCGGTGATTTATCTCAACCCCGTCGTAAAAAGTGCCATCTATAAAAGCGTAGTCAACTGTAGAAATCACGTTTTCTAAATCCAGATTCCACTTCGACCATTTGTCAATATCGGGGATGAAAAGGGCGGATCGATTTGGCCCCTGAATCTTATAGCCCACAGTTTCAGAAAACTCGTCCCTGTGAGGAACTTTAATGGGGGTTACTATTAAATGATGACTTAATTCAACTGCTTTGTTGTGATGTAAATCACTTACAGAGATGTTGCTGTTCTCAACGAGTAAGCTCCACGGCCCATTGTTGTATAAAAACTCTCTCATCCTAGGCATAGCAAATACTGTAATCTCAGAAGCATTCATCGCTTCTTTTCCGAAATACATAAGCCCTGAATAATGACCTATGTGAGCATGAGTTAGAAATACTCCCTGGGGAATTTCATCAGCCTCCCACGAAGCACATGACTTTAAATGCTTGAGCTGTGATGGCATGTCAGGGGTCGCCTCAAATAAATAGGATTTCTGATTTTTATGATCAAGTACTCCTAGAGAGACAACTTTTCTATCAGTAACAGGTCTCAAAAAAATATTCCGACAACAGTCTTTCATACAAGCGATATGGGGTGATCCTGCGTCTTGTATAGTGCCAAGAATGATTAATTCAACCTCCACGTCTTTTGACTCCATCCTTTCGCAGGATTGAAGATAAAATCCAAGGGCAATCACAACAACTACAATACAAAAAATGGGTGGGAGTTTTCTATTTTTCATGTTATTATGGACAGGTTCGAAAATTACTAAATCTTCTGTCGATATTTGCGCTCGATGGATTCTTCTGTAAATAGAAAATTTACTGTTTCAGCCCCAGGCAGAGTTTGCCTCTATGGCGAGCATCAGGATTACTTAGGGATGCCTTCCGTTGTTATGGCTGTTAACCTAAGGTGTAGGATTCATATTGAAGAGAGAGGGGATAGAATGGTTGTTTGGTCTAGTCCAAAACTAGGGGAAGATTTTTCCGGGGAATTTGATTTAGATAGACTTGAAACGAGTGAAATAACGGGCGTTCAAAATCATTTGCTTTCATCTTTGATTATTGCAAAAAGAGAGGGTAGGCTCCCTAAATATGGGTGGAATGCGACAATTGATAGTGATGTCCCAGTCCAAGCTGGGTGTAGCAGTTCTTCAGCTCTTTTAGTTGCTTGGATTGCAGCTATGCAAAGGCTTTCAGGACACATAACAACTGAAATAGAATTGGCAGGTCAAGCTTTCAAGGCAGAGGTTAGTTATTTCGATGCTCCTGGAGGAAATATGGATCAAATAGCCTGTTCGGTTGGCGGTGCTTTAAGAGTTGATCCAAACGAAAAGGATGGATATATAAAGCTTGGTAACTCATCCTTCGATTTGGTGCTAGGAGATTCTAATGCTCCGAAGGATACAATTGGAATTCTGTCAAGGTGCAAGTTCGATCGATTGGATATTCTCGTGAAAAATGGTGGTGTTTGGGATGAAATTGATTTACAAAAATTAAATAAAGTCGATTTACATCTTGTTGAAGGAACTATTAGGAATAGAGACATAGAGAGGACGGCATCATCTAAGTTATTAATTGAAAATCAATCGGTTGAGGAGTTGGGAGCACTTATGAGTGAACATCATTCAATTCTACGAGATGTATTGAAAATAAGCACACCTAAAATTGAGAAAATGTGTGATGCTGCAATAAATGCTGGCGCGGTAGGTGCAAAGATATTTGGTTCAGGAGGAGGGGGATGTATGATTGCGATGGTTCCTAAAAGCAATGGCAAATCAGACTTATCACTACTTGCCCAAATTAAATCTTCAATAGAGCGTATAGATGGATCAATTACTTACCACGTGAAATCTGAACCTGGCGTTGATTGGGGTTTGAATACCGATGTAAAGAACCCTGTTGTAATTCTAGCTGCAGGAGCTTCTAGTAGAATGAAAAGTGTAGAGGGTGTTAGTGAAGATATCGCAAAAGAAGTCACCTCAAGACCTAAAGCTATGCTCAGGGTAGGTGACGGAGAGATTCCGTTTTTAGAACTTCTTTTAAAGAGAATAAAGAAGGAGGGAAGCAATTGTGTAATTGTTGTTGTTGGGGAAAAAGATCACATCACGGAGAAATATTTTTCATCTAACCACATAGAAGGTTTGGAAATCAGATATGTAGTCCAAACAATTCCTCATGGCAGAATTAAGCCTTTAGGAACAGCTGACGCAGTAGAGAGGGCGCTAATGTCAAACTCAGATTTATATAATCATTCCATTGTCGTTTGTAACGGTGACAATATGCCGCCTGAAGAATCTTTTAGTGAGATTTTTAAATTTAATTGTGCGATGCTTGCTTATGACTCTTCTAAACTGGGATTACCTGAGGATAGGGTATCGGTGTTCTCAGTTGTAGATATAGATTCAGAGGGCTATTTAAAGCAAATTATTGAGAAACCCTCTAAAGAAACCCTACCGAATTTTATTCAGTCAGATGGAACTCTAAGAGTAAGTATGAATATGTTTAAAATGTCTTTCTCTGATTTTACCACTACAGTAAAAGACTGCCCATTGGACGACGTTAGAAATGAAAAGGAACTACCTACAGCAGTTGATAAATGGGTTGCCGAGAACCCAATAAAAATGAGTGCAATACCATTCGAAGGAGAATTTCTAGATCTCACTCACCCTAGTGATTTCGAGTTTGTTATAAAAAAACTTCAATAATATTGTCTTGGAGTTTATCGTAAAAGATACTATTAATCATATGATTAGAGATTTTATATCGTAAATTGTAATTATGTTATTTATATAAATTAATGATTCTGTAACCTTTTGTGTGTTGAAGTCGTAAAAGGGTTATGAATATAGATTTATTTATATTGTAAATTGTAATTATGTTAATTATCTATAATAATTTAAAGAGTTTACTAACTCTCATATTATTTACATATAGCTTAACAATTGTGGGTCAGCAGCCTGTATATATTATTATGGATGGTTGTTCGGATCCCACAGCATGTAACTATGACCCAACAGTGGGAGAGGATGAGGATGATGATTCATGTGATTATGAAACTTGCGCGGGATGTACAGATTCTACAGCATGTAACTACGATGTGGTAAATACGATAGACGACGGAAGCTGTGTCTTCGGAAACGAAGTAAATATTACTATTGGCGGTGGCTTTTGGGATTCAGAGATATCTTGGTCTGTCCTAATTAATGATATAGCGGTAGCTTCTGGTGGATCTGGATCTCAGGATTTTTGTATTGTTGATGGATGTTACACTCTTTATCTTGCGGATAGCTTTTCTGATGGTTGGAATAATGCAATATATACCTTAACGGATTTAGCTACTGGATCCGTTATTATGACGGGATCTCTTGATACAGCTGCTAATGGTGATGGATCTTCTTATGGAGAGGATTACTTTGCCATCAACAGCACAGATTGTGGTTTTGGATGTACTGATAATCTTGCTTGTAATTACGATCCGGATGCTACTCAAGATGTTGGCACATGTAACTTTGATTGCGTTGGCTGTATGGATGATGCTTCTTGTAACTATGACAGTACAGCTTTGCAGGATGATGGTTCTTGCCTACAAAACGATATTTGTGGTGTATGTGGAGGGGATGATTCAACGTGTTCAGGATGCACAGATATAGCTTCTTGTAACTATGATAGTACAGCTTTGCAGGATGATGATTCTTGTGAATATGATTCTTGCTCTGGATGTACTGATATTTCTGCTTGTAATTTTGATGAAAATGCCATTATTGATGGTGATTGTATATTTTCTGATCCAATATGTGGTTGTTATGAAATTAATTTTTCAGTTACAGACTCTCTCTCCGGAGGAGAGAGCTCAGACACTTTTGAAAATACTGGGACAGGTACAATATCAAATGTTACCATAGATTTATACTTTGACAATTATCTCAATAATGGCAGTTGGCCTTCTGATATGGTGATCCAAATAGGATCGCCTGATGGCACTTGTATAGAGTTTGGAGGATATAATTATGCTAGTGGAGTTTGTGCATCTCAAGGCAACTTCCTCTCTGTATACCCTGCAACTTGGCAGGTTTCTACAGCTGGATTATACAATGCAGTGGTAGATCTGTCTGGTGCTGAAGTATCGGGTGATGGAGATTGGACTTTAACAATTGTAAATGGATGGACAGCATCTTCCGGAGCTGGATTTGTCACTTCGATAAGTTTATCGGGGATATGTCCATATGAATTTACTGAGTTGTTAGGATGCACAGATTTCACAGCCTGTAACTATGAACCTTCAGCAAATACTGAGGATGGATCTTGTTTATACAGTGTTGATGCAATTGGAGTTTGCGGTGGAGATTGCGAATCGGACTCTGACAACGATGGAATTTGTGATTTACAATTGTGTGTAGAGGACTTAAATTCTGATGGTATTATTTCGGTTCAAGACATTCTCACCTTACTCAGTGACTTCGGTTGTAACTCAATGTGCGAATATGATTTAAATCTAGACGGAGCTGTTTCAATAGTAGATTTATTAATGATGCTTCAGGCCTTTGGTAGCCTTTGTGACATCCCATGATAAATATGGTTACTTTTTTATAATAAGTAGTAGTTTTGTGATTAGATAAATAAAATGAGATATTTAGTTACAGCTCTGGTTTTTTTACATTCATTGTGTGTACTCGGGCAGTCATCGGTTAGTTGTGACTCTTTGGCACAAATAGCACTACTCAATCCAGGACCTTATAATGTAAGTAGTCTCGATGAATCAGACAACATACGCAACGGCCCAGATTATGCAGGTGCGCACATTTATTATCCAACCAATGCTAGCGAGTCACTAAGCAGTATAGTTTTAGTTCCTGGCTTCATGAATTTTGAATCAACACTTCAAAATTGGGGCCCTTTTTTAGCAGCTCACGGTATTGTAACTATGACTATTGGGGCTAATTACTTAACCGATTCCCCTACACAAAGAAAAGAAGCTCTATTAGATGCCATTATTACTTTGAAAGCAGAGCAAACCAGAATAGGTTCGCCTCTTTACTACTCACTTGACATCAATAATTTTGCAGTAGGAGGTTTCTCTATGGGCGGAGGCGGAGCACAACTAGCAGCAGTAAGTGATCCTACTATTAAGGCTATCATCGCACTGAACCCTTATCTATCAAACGCTAGCGAAGCTGATCTAAACCACAACAGCCCAGTACTAATAACCTCTGGAGAACTAGATTTTATAGCTAGTCCAAGTTTGCATGCCAACGTACATTATGCAGTAACTCCAGATAGCACTCCAAAGCAACTATATGAAATTCAAAATGCCGGTCACGATCCTCTGATCGGGCCTAATGGTGGAAATGGAGAAGTCGGAATGAAAGTGCTCAGTTGGCTACAAGCATTCTTGACAGACAATCATTGTTACTGTCCACCCATACTCACTGTACCTTCTACAGCATCAGGCTTCACCCATAATATAGTATGTGAAGACCTATTTATTCAGGGATGTACAGACTCAACATCTTGCAACTACAACCCTAGCGCAACAATAGACGACGGAAGTTGTGAATCACAATCCTGTGCATGCCCAGGCGACCTCAATGGAGACTATGCTATTACAGTTGCTGATGTATTGTTAACTCTTTCTGAATTCGGGTGTATGACGAATTGCACCGCCGATATAAATGGAGATGGCTTCGTTAACGTAACTGATATATTAGAATTATTATCTATGTACGGCACTGTTTGTTAAATTATTCCTTGCCACTAAACTCAGGGTAATCGTGTGTTAAAAAGCTTAAGTAAGCATTTACTCTATAACTCCACCTCAATGTGCCTATGTTAAATTTATGCCAATCAGCTGGATATTTCTTTGTGAATAGCACCACCCAGAAGGCAAGTATCATAATCACCTGTGAAGCTATCGATCTAAAGAATAAACAAATTCCATGAGGAATCAAAACATAGATACCTCCAAAAAGAGCTCTTACTAAAACGGAAGATCTACTAACTTTTTCTTGGTATGTAACCTGTAAATTCACTCCGGGTTGCTCAGCAGACAACCCAAACTCAGGGTATTCATCTCTGAAATTCCACAGTGTAGAGCTAAGTCTAGCATTCCATCTCATAGCATTAACCTGAAAATCGAACCAATCTTTGGGAAATTTACCAGTAAACATGATAGTCCAGAATGTTATTATTTGTAATACAGCAGCTCCTATCATGATAAACCAAAGCAGAAATAAATGTGGTATTACGATATATATCCATCCGAAAAAAGTTCTCAAAAGCAACTGACTACGGCTATAGTTCTCTTGAATTTCAACATTAAATTGTAACATGATTTTTGGTATTTATTTGCTTAAAGGTAGTTAAGAATGAACTTTATCTTAAAAAATATTATAGCATGAGCAATCAATTTTATATTCAGAACCTCAAGCACCTGTTCTATCGGTGCAACCACCTTGAAAGATAAATTCAATTTCAGGATATCTCTTTATTGTGTTAATTGATTGGATTCGATTGTTTCAACGTTAAATTTTAATTAGAATGACACAATTTAAAATATTATTACTTGTACCTTAGCTAGATATTGTTATTTATACAATAAGAGAGAGCATGAAACTTAGATTAGTCATATATCTTTTTTTACTTCCCATGTTATTTCATGCCCAATCGTCTAATACTGTTGGAAATGCAACATCGATAGGAGATGATTGTTATTTAGTCACACCATCTCAAGATTGGCAAAACGGAGCGGTATGGTTTTCAGATCCGTTAAACTTGACAGAAGAATTTACGATTGATTTGAATATCAATTTTGGAATTTATGATAGTAATGGAGCAGATGGGATGGTTTTTGTCATGCAAACTGTAGGAACTAATCTATTAGGTGTTGCTGGAGGAGGTCTTGGATATGAAGGAATTATCCCCTCAATAGGTGTGGAAATGGACACTTGGCAAAACACAGATATGGGTGACCCTTTTCAAGATCATATCTCCATCATCTCTGATGGGAATGTAAATCATTCAGCATCTACGAATTTATTTGGACCAGTCCCAGCGAGTTCTTCAAATAGCAATATTGAAGATGGAGAATTTCATAAGTTTCGACTTGACTGGATCCCTGATATGAATACCCTTGAGGTTTACTTTGATTGTGATTTAAGAATTTCTGTTGAAGTGGATATTATTAACGATATTTTTGATGGAGTTACCCAGGTATATTGGGGTTTTACAGGCAGTACAGGAGGTTCTAATAATAATCAGAGTGTTTGTTTGAATGAGTTCACTTTGGGACTCCCTGAAACGGAAACGATTTGCAATGGTGAGTCTATACAATTGGGTGTGAATGGAGGTGAAGGGTCGAGTTATTTATGGATCCCAAGTGAAGGTATCAATGATCCAACGGAACAATATCCAATATTCAATCCTTTGGTAAGTACTTACTATTCAGTTGAATATACTGATTACTGTGGCGAAACTCAATTTCAAAATGTGAATATAGACGTCACAGATTTTTCGATTGATATCCCCTCTGAAATTGACCTTTGCAACAATGAAGAGTTTTTATTTGAACCTGATGTTCCTGAGGGTTCTCTTTTGCTTTGGAATAATGAAATCGAGTCACCTACGTTTACCGCTGACGAAGAAGGCCCAGTAGAAGTTTATGGTGAGTATTTGGGTTGTTCTGATGTTTCGACATCTATGGTAACAGTGACAGATTTTTCGATTGATATTGCCCCTGAAATTAATCTTTGCAATAATGAAGAGTTTTTATTTGAACCTGATGTTCCTGAGGGTTCTCTTTTGCTTTGGAACAATGAAATCGAGTCACCTACGTTTACGGTTGACGAAGAAGGCTTTGTAGAAGTTTATGGTGAGTATTTGGGTTGTTCCGATGTTTCTACATCGATGGTTAGCATGACATTTTTTTCGATTGATATCCCCCCTGAAATTGATCTTTGCAATAATGAAGAGTTTATATTTGAGCCTGATGTTCCTGAGGGTTCTGTTTTGCTTTGGAACAATGAAATCGAGTCACCTACATTTACCGTTGACGAAGATGGCTCAGTAGAAGTTTATGGGGAGTATTTGGGTTGTTCCGATGCTTCTTCATCTATGGTTAATATGAGCTTTTTTTCTATTGATATCCCCCCTGAAATTGACCTTTGCAACAATGAAGAGTTTTTATTTGAACCTGATGTTCCTGAGGGTTCTGTTTTGCTTTGGAACAATGAAATCGAGTCACCTACATTTACGGTTGACGAAGAAGGCTTTGTAGAAGTTTATGGTGAGTATTTGGGCTGCTCCGATATTTCTACATCTATGGTTAGTATGACATTTTTTTCGATTTATATCGCCCCTGAAATTGATATTTGCAGTAATGAAGAGTTTTTATTTGAGCCTGATGTTCCTGAGGGTTCTGTTTTGCTTTGGAACAATGAAATCGAGTCTCTTACGTTTACCGTTGACGAAGAAGGCTTCGTAGAAGTTTATGGGGAGTATTTGGGTTGTTCCGATGCTTCTTCATCTATGGTTACTTTTAATCCATTGCCAACCCCTTTGTACCCTCCAGAAGATGTTATTGAAACTTGTGAAAATGAGGTGGTTGAGATCAATGCATATTGTGATGGGTGCGTTTATGATTGGGGAGGATATGATGAGCCGATTTATTACTCAGTCAATGAAGCGGGCGTTCAGACTGTTGAAATAACCAATGAATATGGATGTACTTCCTTGTTTAGTTATACCATTCATGTCACTTCTTCTCCTCAAATAACCTTAGATAGTTTATATCAGTTTTGTGAAGGAACTGCTGGTGTTTTATCATCGGGATTGAATTCTACAAACATGAATATTATTTGGAATACCAATGACACAACTGCATTGATTAATGTATTAGAAACAGGTGAGTATTCAGTCTATGCTTCAAACCTATGTGGTTCAGATGAAACATCAACATTCGTTTATTTTGATGAGTGTTCATGTGACATTTGGGCTCCAAATGCATTTACTCCTGATAATGATGGAGTAAATGATGTATTTGTCCCAATAATTGGCTGTGATGCTGAGTCATATCAGTTAAATATTTTTAACCGATGGGGTGAAGTGGTTTTTTATTCTACAAACCAAGGAGAGGTATGGACTGGATGTGTTCACAATGGTAATTATTTCTCGATGGATGGAGTCTACGCTTGGGAAATATCCTATTCTTCAGAAAGTGACCAATTAATATTGCATCAAGAAAGAGGTCATGTTGTATTGATTAGATAAATTTCGCTACTTTCACACGTTTTTTTTAACACTGTCTCTAACAGTTCTAGTTGATTAGATCATGGGAGTCTAGCAGTTACGTTAGATTATTTGCGTGGTTTAGAGATACCTAGTCTTAAGCTTGAGGATATGCCGAGGCTATAAACCTGAATAGCTGTATCTTGTAAGTCTGAATTATAGACGATGAGATATTTAGTTACTTCTTTGTTATGTGTCTTTACGCTGTCTCTTACAGCTCAGTCTGTAATTACTTATCCTTACAATCCAGACTCTGATGGAGATGCATTTATATCAACGACAGATCTGATTGAAACTCTAGCTTCCTTCGGTTTAGGATTCACTCCAGATGAGATTCAAATTGATGGAGTTGGTTTAGCTGAGG
>Ga0206679_10002501_pt1 | contig 14565 bp, 12 predicted proteins | sample M110012015metaG_FD_155464 | JGI IMG/M metagenome (GOLD analysis project Ga0206679, IMG submission 155464) | Ammonia-oxidizing marine archaeal communities from Monterey Bay, California, United States - M1 100m 12015 | ecosystem: Environmental > Aquatic > Marine > Intertidal zone | place: USA... | reverse complement strand
ACATGAGCTTACTCGCCTCGGCGTTATGGGTGATGTAGTGGACAAAATATTTGAACAGATCAGGTTGGTCAGTAACCCGGTTGATCAATCGCTTAGCTTCAACACAAACTGAATCAGGAACTTGAGGGATAACGCTGTTTACAAAACGATCTAAAAGCTTGTGAATTGATTGTTCTCGAACCATCCTGTTATCGCTCAGATCCGTGTTGTCCCAGTAATGCTCTTTGTACCACTGGTAACGATACATCGCAGTGTCTTGACCTGCAGGAACAGATTCTGGAATATCTACGTCGAGGGTCATGTTTATAAACTTGCCAACCAAACGATCACCATACTTCTGAATCAGATTCTTTTGATAGGCGACTACGTCCTCGTTCATAGTAGCGATTTGTTCGCGGCATGCTTCTTTTTCTTGTTCACCAAATTCATCTTTGACCAAGACAGAATCACAAGCAGCCCGTCCTTGACGCATGTCGCTTATGTACTTGATGTATTCAAAAAAGACCTGGTTGTCGATACTCTTAGTAAACTTTATAGATGGAACGAAAAGATTGGTGTCGGTTTCAAAATAGACGTCTTCTCCAGCGATCAAAAAATCGAAATACTTCGGCCCGGGAATCACAAAAGCATACTTGCCTTGCTTATCGAATTCTTTACCAGGAAAAGAGAAATTTCCGTGCTTATCTGTTTTAGTGGTGTCACTGTAGTAAAGCTTGTTCCCGTAGTAATTCGCTAAATAGATATCAGTACTCACCAAGTTCTTTACTTGACCAGATACTGTATAGTCTTGGGCGTGCACAAGGCTTGAAGTGGTGAGAATAAGAGTTGACACCACCAAACCTAGAGCCATAATCCTTTGCATCATTTCAGTCGTAATTTATTTTGAGGAAGACAGCAAAAGTCTCTCCATAGTTGTATGGCGAAAATACCGATTAACATTTATTTCCAAACTAATCTCAGTTATAGTCTAAGGCTTATTGTGGAAGACAATAATGAGGCTTTTTACCCCGAGAAAATCACTCTTTTCACCTGCTCGGAATTATTATCTTGCCGACTCTCGCTATTTCTTTAATTGAATTGACCACAGCTCAAATTTCCGGATCTCGGGAACTGCCCATTTGTCTTGACCTTAATGTGGCTTCAAAGAATGATCCTTTGATTGTATTCTGTCATGGCTACAAAGGATTTAAGGATTGGGGGGCGTGGAACCTTGTTTCAGATTCATTTTGCCGATCGGGTTTCAATTTCCTCAAGTTTAATTTTTCCCATAACGGCGGTACTCCAGACGAACAGATTGATTTTCCTGATCTCCAAGCTTTTGGCAACAACAACTATAGCATAGAATTGGATGATTTAAACCGTGTCATATCTTGGGTGAAATCAGGATGTGACAACATGATTAATGCTGATCGAGAGATATTCCTCATCGGACACAGCCGAGGAGGGGCCATTGCGGTTATCGGAGCATCTGAGAATCCGGCAATAGCAGGATTGTCGACCTGGGGAGGAGTGAGTGATTTCGACGTTCGATTTCCAACTGGGGACGAACTGAAGGCCTGGAAAAAGGCAGGCGTCTATTTTGTGGACAATAAGCGTACGAATCAACGCATGCCCCACTATTTTCAGTTTTACAAAGACTATCAGCAAAATGCTGAGCGACTGGATATTCGTCGGGCTGCTAGAGACATGAGTATACCGTATTTAATTCTTCATGGGTCTGAAGATGAGGCGGTTCATTTCACTGAAGCTATGCGGTTGAAGAAGTGGGCGGCCAATGCCCAGCTTGAGATCATTCTCGGGGCGAACCATACTTTTGGTTCTTACCATCCTTTTGAGGCCGAGAGGCTACCGGATTGGTTAGACGCCGCCGTGCAAGCCACCACCGATTTCTTTAATAAGCTGCGAAGTTAGCCCTCAGAGGACACTTGAGACCGTCAATTTGCCCAAGTCACATTAGAGAGCTGGGTTTAGAGATTTTAGGAAATAAAAAGCCCCGTCTCTAAAAGAAACGGGGCTCAGTATTTTGATGGTTAAGCTTAGTGCTTCACCATGATCTTCTTAGTAACGAATTCGTTTCCTGAAGCGATCTGTACAAAGTACAGGCCTTCCGCGAGGTCACTTACGTTGATCTGACGCTGAGTCAAGCTGTTAAACGCCTCAGTGTAAACTTGCTGTCCAGCAAGATTAACCAAAGTCACCTGAGCTGTTCCCTGTGCGTTAGAAATGATGTTTACAACATCTGAAGCTGGAGAAGGATAGACTTCAAAGTCAAACGCCTCTGCATCGTTGATACTAGCAGGTGACATATCCGTAATGCTCACGTCGTCAAGGAAGTAAAGACCATCACCTGTAGCTCCTCCTAGGCCGAAGAAGTCCATTCCCCCTACAATAAAAGAGTAAGGAATAGCATCAGAGCTAACTCCATCAACAGAAACTGATGCCTCGTCGTTGTCTAGGTCGAATGAAAGAACAACAGCCATCCAAGTGTCAGAAGTGTATGTGCCGCTTCCATAGATAGTAGCAGTACCATCTACGGTCTGTGAAACTACATACGATCCGTCAGGCTCAAGAAACATATCAAAACCCCATATAGTTCCCCACGCAGCAGCTCCTTGGACGTTCCAGTATCCTCCAAAACCGTTAGGCACAAGCATGCTAAAGGCAATTTCCCACTGACCTTGGAATTCAACAACTGGCAACATCAAATCCACATCGGCATCTGTCCCAAGGAGAGTTTGACGAATTTCAATTGAGTGGACACCACTCTGAGCATATTCATCAGTCACAAGTGCATCCTCAGGAGTACCTTCTCCGGAGTTTGACCATGTTTCCCACACGTCACTTTGCTCACCTACGTAGTCACCTAGGGTATAGCCCTCGAAGTCGTCAGAAAAAGTGACAGTCTGAGCACTCATTGACAGAGTGAAGATTGCAGAAAGAGTAAATAGTAAAAGTCTTTTCATATCATCAAGATTTAAATTTGTGTTCGAATTCTGCGAGCTAATATAATGACTCAGGCTGATCGTCCAAGTGTATAGAGATCATTGTTTTTCAGAAGAGTCGATTCCTGCGACCAAACGAGCATGATATGTCCCGCGTCAAGATTAGTTCGTCCCGGATAATTCGTTTAGGATTTGTCCATATAGAGGGGAGATTCAAGCAATTAGTATGTTCGGAATCCTACATTTGTCTAAAGTTGATCAGCATGAAGGCCGAAGGAAATATTCGAAAGATGAGAACAGCCCTTGAGGGGGAAGTTCAGTATCAATTACCTCTTTACGATATTCTCGATTCGGGTGAAATGGTGGATATGAATGCTCTTATCGGAGAGGAAATTTCAATCTCATTTTCGGGTCAAATCAATTGCACAGTAACCGGACAAAAAATCAAGAAGACATTCGGTGATGGTATGAGCTACCCTGCCTTCGCATCTTCTCCTATGGCAGTTGAAAGTATCATTCGACCTGAATTGAGCCGTATTCATGAGGGGATCGCTTTGCGTGATAAAGAATGGGAAGAAGCTCATCATAATCAACCACACGTTGTTTACCTCTCCTTGACAAGTGGAATAAAAGTTGGCGTTACGCGCACAACGCAAATTCCTTATCGCTGGATCGACCAAGGAGCCGTGCAAGCCATTCTATTTGCCGAGGTGCCTTACCGCCAGCTCGCAGGTTTGATTGAGGTGGAAATGAAGGAGCATGTTGCTGATAAAACGCATTGGCAAAAGATGCTAAAGAACATGTTTACCAACGAGCTAGAACTTGATGAGATGAAAGATGCTTTGCTCGACGAGTTACCAGAGGCGTATCATGATTTCGTGTCCGATGACGACACCATTACGGAAATCAAATATCCTGTAATAGCCTATCCAGAAAAGGTGAAGAGCATGAAACTTGATAAGGTGCCTATAATTCAGAAGAAGTTGATGGGGATAAAAGGGCAATACCTGATTTTTGAAGACGACACGGTAATAAACTTGCGAAGTCACGCAGGCTATAGAGTGAAAATTGAAGCCTAGTTCAACGACGGATCATCAGGTAAATTAGCGATCATAGAACCTTTTGATCCCATAGATCCCATCACTTTCTTCCACAAGTCGGTTACATCGGTATTCATGAGCAACTTCGGCTTGACGTTGGCTACAAACCAGCTTTTAGAACCTAACTCGGTGTCCAACTGATTAGGAGACCATCCACTATAACCAACGAAGAAGCGTACCTCATCTTTTTGTACTTGTCCCATCCTCAGTTTCTCTTTGAGAATGTCAAAGTCACCGCCCATATAAATGCCATCCATCACTTCGACGCTCTCACCAATTTGCTCTCCTAGTGTATGGAGGTAATATAGATTGGAGTTCTTGACAGGGCCGCCAATGCTGATTCGCGTGCTGAATGTCGGTAGCTCCTCCATCACTTGGTCGAGTTCTATGTCGATATAGTTGTTTAAAACGAAACCAAAAGAACCTTCCTCATTGTGCTCACACAATAAAATCACCGTCCGCTTGAAATAAGGGTCATCCAGAAAAGGTTCGGCCAGTAGGACTTTGCCTTTTCGAGGTTTGATTTTGATATCTGGAGAGATGTTAAACTTCATCGTTCGTTTTGCACCGTTCTTTAATTTAACCCAAGACGGTGCCTAAAGTTGCTATTTTACGCATGTTTTTTTTGGACACCGAAAAAAGTGATTACCAGTTTTCCCAAGTTTTTAAGCAAGAACAACAACGTGAGGATGAATTTAAAAAATTACTCAATTTACATTGTAGGCCTTTGCCTGATGACTCTATCAGTGAGCAGTCAAGAGACAACACGGTTTACCGGGAATGTATCCATACCCTACGACGAATGTATTGCGTCTTACGCTGATCTTGCCGCCAGCTCCGGTGACGCCTTCCTCCTCGAAATGGGCAAGACAGACATAGGGAAACCCCTTCATCTTTTTATAATTAACAAGGACGGTGATGTGCGTCCTAGCTCGTTTCCTGACGACAAAGCGGTCATCTTGATCAATAACGGTATCCATCCTGGAGAGCCTTGTGGAATAGATGCTAGCTTAAAGCTTGCTGGTGATTTACTCTCGGGCAAACCGGAATTCGACGACATACTTGAAACCACAGTTATTTGTATCATTCCCATTTACAATGTTGGGGGCTCGCTTAATCGAGGCTGCTGCAGTCGAGCAAATCAAAATGGACCAGAGAAATACGGCTTCAGGGGCAATGCCAAAAACCTTGATCTCAATCGAGATTTCATCAAAGCTGACTCGGAGAACGCGAAATCTTTTTCAAAGATATTTCAGCTCATACAGCCGCATTTGTTTCTTGATACTCACACATCTAATGGCTCTGACTATCAGTATGTTATGACGATGATTCATACTCAACCCGACAAGGCTCATCAGAGGATTGGAGATTTTATTTTGCAAAAAGTTAATCCAATCATCTACGAGTCTATGGAGAACAAGGGGTGGGGAATGGTTCCCTATGTTCATACCATGGGCCGAACGCCAGAGCAAGGAATCATGGATTTTCTAGAAACCCCGCGGTATTCAACAGGATACACGGCTCTGTTCAATACGATTGGTTTTACATCGGAGACCCACATGTTTAAACCTTTTGCTGATCGAGTGGAGAGCACCTATCAATTCGAATTGACGCTACTTCAATTTGCTCAAGAGAATATCAAAGATCTCTTGAAAGTGCGCAAAAGGGCCAATGAGGAGATAAGTGTTCAAAAACAATTCGCGTTACAATGGGAATTGGACACCACTTCTTGGAAAGAGATTCAATTTTCAGGTTATGAGCCCGAATTCAGCATCAGTGAGGTTACTGGTCAAGAACGATTGAGCTACAACCGAGAAGAACCAAAAACCACTTCTATTAAGCATTACGACAAGTATCTGCCGAAGGTCGTAGTGGAGAAACCGGATTACTACATAATACCTCAAGGGTGGTCCGATGTAATCGAAAGGTTGAGAATCAACGGGGTGAAAATGTTGCCGATAGTTGAAGACAGAGTTATTGAAGTAGAGGCCTATCACATCACGGATTACGATAGCAAAACGAAGCCGTATGAGGGGCATTATCTTCACGACAATGTAGAAGTGGAAAAGGTGGTTGAACCTATACAATTTTACAGAGGGGATATTGTCATTCCGACCAATCAGCCTTCCAATAAGTTTATAGTAGAAATGCTAGAGCCACAAGGAGTTGACTCATATTTCGCATGGAATTTCTTTGACTCAATACTGCAACAAAAAGAGTGGTTTAGCGATTATATTTTCGAAGATGAGGCTGAGCAGATGCTGTCTGCGAATCCAGATTTAAGGGCTGAATTTGAAGCGAAGAAGAAAGCTGAGCCACAATTCTCACAAAACCACTGGTGGATGCTCTATTGGCTCTATCAGCAATCTGAACATTTTGAGAACTCTTTCAACCGTTTTCCGGTTTATCGATATAATGGAGAATTCTAAAGGTATAAGAACAGGTTATTCTTCCGTCTCATTCACAAATTTGTTGAGCATCTTGACTAGTTCCTTCGACATGTCATTAAAATAGCGCTTGGTGCGATAAGAACTCACCCATTCAACACCTCGAACGGCATTCGTTAAGAAAATCTCATCGGCAACCAGAAGATTTTGCGGTGTCAAAGTACACTCGTAGACTTTGATTTGATTCTCAATCGCAATGTTGATGATGTTCATTCTCATGGTTCCTGCAATACAGCCTTCGTCTAATGAAGCGGTGTAAAGAACACCATTGGATACAAGAAACAAGTTGGTCGAAGTGGATTCAATTATTGTTCCGCTATTGTTCTGAATCAGTGCATCATCCAAACCTTTGTCATGCGCGAAAAGGCTCGCCATGATATACAAGCTACAATTCAGAGTCTTATACATTGAAAGACTATTTACGTCTTTCTTGATATCCGGAAAGAGGTCAACCGTCTTACCCGTTTCATTGATTTTGAAATAATTATCGTCAAAAGGGTAGGCCTCAACGATGAAATCAAGTTCGTTGCTTTGAGGTAAATAGTATCCAGTGCTTTTGCGGAAGAAAGTGATTCGAATTCGACCACCTTCTAGAATCTCATTTTTTGCAAGTAACTTATTGATGATTCGCTCCAGTGCAGGGCATGATAGATCTTCAGGAACGGCGATTTTGAGGGCTTTGCACGTATCCAAAATACGCTTGTAGTGGTTCTGCATAAATCGAGCCTGGCCATTAATAGCCCTTATGCTTTCGAAAAAACCATCACCAAAGTGGAATGCACGATTATCCACCGTCAACGCACGTGCGCTAGACGAGATATACTTTCCTCTATGCCAGATATAATTCATTTGCAGCTAAGCTAGAAAATCCTTTACCTCGGACAAAGGACTGTTTGGGTCTATAAGGATGCCTTGGACTCCAACTTTATCTCCAGCGTCAAGATCTCTCTGTTTGTCACCAATCATATAGGACTGAGAAGGGTCTACGTTGTGGCGATGGATAGCCCGCTCAAGCATTAAAGAACCAGGCTTGCGAGTCATCGATGCGCTATAGTCGTCGTGGTGAGGTGAGTAAAAGATGTCATGGATTGTAACGCCAGCTTTCTCACATTCTCCGAGAAAAAACGCATGGATTTCATCGACTTCGTTATGACTATACAAGCCTTTGGCGATTCCTCCTTGATTGGTGATTAATATGAGTTTGTATCCTCTGTCATTCCAGTATTTCAATGTGTCCATCACAGTCGGAAGAATCTGAAAATCAGATACATGCATCGTGTAATCTCCTGGATCATGATTTATGACTCCGTCCCGATCTAGGAAAACCGTCTTACATTTTGTCATGATGTAAAGCTGGCATTTTGGTGAAGGATAATCGCATCTGTTAAAGGACTTTTTAAACAAAGACGAGTGAAACCGATGAGTCAGGCAGCATCATTCTCAAGGCCAAGGATAATGGTCAGGTAATTGATCTAAGGTTCTACAAGGAAGAAAATTTCAAGCTATTTAAATGTGTCACAACGAAAGGTGAGGGGGCGACCTTTTCTGTAGTGCTCTGTCCTTGTTGGTGTAACTAGCAGATTCTTAGGCCATTATCGACGTGTTGCTCTGGCTCTATGAGTACAACCCCTTTTCCTGTTCCTACAACTCCAAGCACAAGGCACTCCGACATTAATGGTCCAATCTGCTTTTTCGGGAAGTTCACCACAGCTAAAATCTGTTTTTCAAGCAGGTATTTTTTGTCATACAAATCTGTGATCTGGGCGCTAGATTTCAGTTGCCCCAATTCCTCTCCGAAGTCAATAATTAGCTTCAACGCTGGGTTGCGCGCTTCAGGGAAATCATCAGCCTGAATAACCGTTCCTACTCGGATATCAACCCGTTCAAATTCTGACCAGCTTAAATCATTCATGGCTAAAGTTTAGTGAAATGTATATATCTCTCTTGAATCTCGGGTAAACTAGCTTGAATTTGACTTCTTGAGAAGGACGAAAACTCTAAATTCGCTCCTCGAGTACAACTCATTTTCATTGAAGAATCAGATGGGATTTTCCGCACAAAGTCTTAAGGATTGGGTAAAAGCCGCAGAAAAGGAACTCAGAGGCAAACCTCTAGACTCTATTTCATGGGATTTTGAAGGAATTACTATTGGTCCGTATCAGAACTCTCGTAATGGCCAAAGCCCTTTCTCAATAAGAAAAGTAGGTGCAAATAACGATTGGAAGATACGCCAGGATTTCAGCGGGGCAAGGGCTCTTGAGTTAGCTAAAGATGCTATTGCGGCTGGAACTCAGATAATCGGAATGCCCTCGGGCAAATTGGCAGCAGACGTCGAGGGCTTCATGAACCATATGGCTAATCACGATGCCGGACTTGTTCTATTAGATGAAGGAAATAGTGAGTTGATGGCCATGATTTTAAAATGTGAGAAGAGTTGTGGCAAATCGTTGCTTTGGGAAGTGGAGGGAACGACTGACCACGTTGAACTGAGAAATAGCTTAGGCAAAGATAGATTCACTCCAATATGCGTCGTCGATTCTTGTTTTGGAATAAGTGACTCGGGAAGCGAATCATTCTTCGAATTGGCCCTGGCCCTGGCTTCAGGCCATCATTCACTCGTTCAACTGATGTCTGAAGGGATGACTGTAGATGAAGCATCTGCACAGGTATCGTTTAAGATTAGTGTTGGAGGAACTTATTTGGTTGAGTTGTGTAAATGGCGTGTCTTTAGAAGACTTTGGGCTGCAATTGTAGAAGAATATAATCCGGAGAACAGCTGTTCGGTTAACACTCGAATCACGGCGAGTCTGAGCACTTGGAACAAAACCGTCATCGATGTTGACGGGAATCTGATTCGGCAAGCAGCCGAAAGTATGGCTGCTGCGATCGGAGGAGCCGATGTGATATTAATCTCGCCGTTTGATCACCGAGAGTCGTCCCGTGCTTCTAGATTAGCTCGAAATATTCACCATCTATTGAAAGGAGAATCTTGGTTAACGCATGTGAAAGATCCTGTGTCGGGCAGTTATTTCTTTGAAGACTTGTCCGAGAAGATTGCTAACAAAGTCTGGAGTAAATTCCAAGAATTGGATTCGGATTATGAGGAACTCATGAATGACGGCGGAATTCGAAACATGCTCAATGAACAAAGAGAAAATTCTATTGAAAGACTCAGGAATCATGAAGAGATTAGAATAGGAGGGAATAAGTACCAGCCAGCTGATATTCAGTCGGTTGCGGATATAACAACAAGCACGTCCGCTTGGGAAAAGGAAGGTGAGGAATGAAGAAAGACTTTACAAAAATCGGTTGGCGTCAATCTTCTGTTTCCAAAAATAGAGAAGAGGCACAAGAGACAACAACTCCTGAAGGAATCATACTGAAAAATGTGTTTGATGAGTCAGCTGAAGAGGGTCTAGATCATCTGGGTTTTGGAGCTGGCTCAGCACCAAATGTTCGAGGTCCATACGCTTCAATGTATACAGTTAGGCCTTGGACCATTCGGCAGTACGCAGGGTTTAGTACCGCCGAAGACTCCAATGCATTTTACCGAAGAAACTTGACTGCAGGGCAGAAAGGATTGTCGGTGGCTTTCGATTTGGCGACACATCGCGGGTACGATTCTGATCATCCGAGAGTAACCGGAGATGTGGGTAAAGCTGGTGTAGCTATAGATTCAATACTAGATATGAAGGTGCTCTTCGATCAGATTCCTCTAGATCAGATGTCGGTGAGTATGACGATGAACGGTGCTGTGTTGCCGATTATGGCGTTTTACATAGTTGCCGCTGAGGAGCAAGGTGTGAGTCCTGATAAATTGGTTGGGACTATTCAAAATGACATTTTGAAGGAGTTTATGGTTCGAAATACATACATCTATCCGCCAGCCGGATCGATGAGAATTGTGTCCGACATATTCGCATACACATCTAAGAACATGCCCAAGTTCAATTCTATCAGTGTGAGCGGCTACCATATGCATGAAGCAGGAGCTACTGCAGACGTGGAGTTGGCCTATACTCTTGCAGACGGACTCGAGTATGTGAAGACAGGCATTGAGTCAGGGTTAAAAATTGATGATTTCGCACCTCGAATTTCATTTTTCTGGGGAATAGGGATGAATCACTTTATGGAAATCGCAAAAATGCGCGCAGGGCGCTTGTTGTGGGCTAGGCTCATGAAAAGATTTAATCCGGAAAATCCTAAGTCCCTTTCACTGCGAACACATTGTCAAACATCGGGTTGGAGCTTGACCGAGCAAGATCCATACAACAATGTTGCACGAACCACCATAGAGGCGATGGCTGCCGCATTTGGTGGGACACAGAGCTTGCATACGAATTCTCTTGACGAAGCTATTGCCCTACCTACAGATTACAGCGCTAGAATAGCTCGAAACACTCAGCTTTATTTACAAGAAGAGGCTCAGATTACAAAAGCCGTTGACCCATGGGGAGGTTCGTATTACGTGGAGAAGCTAACGCATGAATTGTCTGAAAAGGCTTGGAATCTCATCCAAGAGGTGGAAGAGTTGGGAGGAATGGCGAAGGCAATTGAGACCGGAATCCCAAAGATGAAAATCGAAGAAGCCGCAGCAAGGAGGCAAGCAAGAATTGATTCGGGAAAAGAAGTGATTGTAGGTGTGAATGCTTATAAAACGGACTTGGAGGTGGATCTGGATATCCTTGAGGTGGACAACACTGCAGTGAGAGATTCTCAGATTATTAGACTTGAGAAATTGAGAAATAATCGTGATCAGGATGCTGTTGACAAGGCCCTTGCGGCGATTGAGCTATGTGCTGAAACAGGCGAAGGAAATCTGTTGGAGCTAGCGATAGTCGCGGCCCGAGCTCGGGCTTCTTTGGGAGAGATCTCGTATTACATGGAAAAAGTGTGGGGTAGATACAAAGCTCCGATAAAAGCTATTTCAGGAGTATATTCGTCAGAAGCGATGCAGGATAAAGACTTTGATCAGGCCAGAAAAATGGCTAATGAATTTGCCACGACCCATGGCCGGCGACCGCGTATCATGGTAGCAAAGATGGGTCAGGATGGACACGATCGTGGAGCAAAAGTGATCGCAACAAGTTTTGCGGATTTAGGTTTTGATGTGGACATCGGGCCACTATTTCAAACACCCGCTGAAGCGGCGAAGCAAGCAGTGGAGAATGACGTTCACGTGCTTGGGATTAGTTCGTTGGCTGCAGGTCATAAAACCTTAGTTCCCCAAGTAATGGCTGAACTCGCAAAACTTGGCCGAGGAGACATCTTGACTATTGTTGGTGGTGTGATACCCAAGCAAGATTATGATTGTCTGTTTGAAGCAGGAGTTGCGGGAATTTATGGTCCTGGCACGAAGATTAGTGTGGCCGCGCAGGATGTGATTCAGAAGATCCAAAATTGACCAATTCGAAAATGAAGATAGAACAAGAAATAGCCAACCAAGAATCGAAGGCTGAAGGTAACCGTAATAGCCTTCTTCGAAAGCTCGAGATGTTCCTGTATTTCATGGTTTTAGTTGGATTGGTCTTCTGGAAAATGCATTGGCCTTTTGGGGGAATGTTCTTAATGCTCAGTTTGGGTCTTTTAAGTGTTCTCTACTTCTTTGGTTTTACGATGTTGATCAACAAAATTCCTGGGCGAAAATTCCTATCGAGAGAAGGTCGATCGTCAAAATCTTCGACTGGGATTGTGGTGGGAATAGTTGCGGGTATATTATTGCAAACCAGTGTGTTGGGCCTGTTTTTTGGAATTATGGGTTGGCCGATGTGGGGCACGTTCTGCACCATCGGTGCGCCCATGGGTATTCTTTTTGGGTTGCTAGGAGCAGGCTTCATGGCCAAAAGGGAAAATGAGTTTGGATTACCTCTCATGAAAAGGTCGGTCCTGCTGGCTGTGGGATGTTTTATGATCTTACTTTTTCACGTTGAAATCGAAGCCGAGCGATACGGCGTCATGAAACCCCTGTTCTACGATATCCATGAATGTCTCGAATCAGGCGAGGCTCATTGCCAAAACGACAAAGAAATTCTCTATTTCACGATGTGGGAGCTGCATACTTCGGATGAAGGAGTAAATGACGCCTTAGCAACCGCTAAGGCGAAAATGGGAGATCTGGCTGTGAAATATGGCTATGAAATCACCTGGGGCGATGGAGTCGATAGAGTTGACTACCAACCCGTTTCATTGAGCCGAGTAGAATAAGCTTGTCAATTTGGATTGTATGCTATTCAAATAACTGCTTCGAACCAAGCAAGAAAGCCTTCATTTCCATGCGCTTTTTCCCTTCTAGCTGAACCTCAAGAAGTTCATAACCAAAGTCCTCACAGCCCACGAATAGACGATTACCGTTTACCATCCATTGCCCTGGAGTGATAACCAAATTCATGGCAATCTTGCCTTTAAAGACCTTCATAGTTTTCTCGCTAATCGTAGTCCAAGCTGTTGGATAAGGGCTCAGTCCGCGAATGTGGTTGTGTACTTCTTGAGCCGGCAAATTCCAATCAATTTCACAATCTGACTTGAAGATCTTGGGCGCCTTTCTCATCAGCCCATTCATAACGCGCTGAGGAATAGCCTCGGCTAAATCACTAGCAATGGCGTCAACCGTTCTCACCAAAGTTTCAGCTCCTAAAATCATCATTCGATCGTGAATCTCTCCGGCGGATTCATTCGGGCCAATGCTTAGATTTTCCTGTGCGATCACCTTCCCGGTATCGATTTCCTTCTCAATAAAAAAAGTAGTTACTCCAGTTTTCTCATCTCCGTTCATTATTGCCCAGTTGATAGGTGCCGCGCCTCGATAGTCTGGGAGTAGTGAACCGTGAAGATTAATCGTGCCCTTTGGTGGCATAGTCCAAACAGACTCAGGAAGCATCCTGAATGCTACAACAACAAAGAGATCAGCCTCTAACTCAGAGAGCTCTTTTTGAAATTCTTGGTCTTTAAGATTGTTTGGTTGAAGGGTATTAAGCTCGTTTTTCAGAGCGAAAATTTTAACAGCAGATTGTTTCAGCTTCTTCCCTCGGCCCGCAGGTTTGTCCGGAGCTGTGATCACACCAACTATCAGATTATCAGTATTCTGCAATGCGCGCAAAGAAGCGACAGCAAAATCTGGGGTACCCATAAAGACTATTTTTAGGCTCATAGTTTTTCGACTTGTGGGTTGGTATGCGTGCAATGCACTGCCGCTCACCAGCCGTTTTAGATCTTAACATTCTTCCAGCGCCCAAATTTGAGATAAAGTCCGCCCATCAGCGCTATGATTCCGAAATATAGATAGTCGTTCATCCAAACCAAGTACACGGGCTGTTGGAAAACCGATGTGAGGAGGTAGGTGAAAAACAAATACAGAGTGATCGCGATTATCTCTATGATAAGCGCAATTGGTGTTCTTCCAGAACCTTCCACAGCATTTAAGAACACCGAAGAAATAGCAGCTAAAAGCATCGCAGGAATGACGATCAGAAGAGATTTTGTAGCCAGCATAAGTACCTCTGCGTCATCAGTGAACTGATCGGCAATGAACCCTGGATATAACCACATGCCATGTGTTAGAATCAAGACTCCGCTTAGATTGATGATGATGAGGCGTTTTAGGCACGTCCTTAGATCCCGTTGTCTTTCTTCTGCAATGAGACTTGAAACGTAAGTTTTGGTGGCTTGCCCGACCCCCATGACGCTCACAAATATCAGCAGATACATGCATCGCACGACATGGGAAGCTTGGAGAGATTTTTCACCCAGGTTTTCTACCATGAAGAAAAAAACGGTCCAGGTACTCAAGGCGATAACTTGCTGGCCCACGATTGGGACACTCACCTTGGCAATACGTCGGGTATAGTTGAAAGTGAAACTGCGAATGGCGTTCCAAATCTGATAAGGCTTGTTCTTTCTGTCAGCAAATATGAAAATCGTGGCGAATATAAAGGCTGCGGCTTCTGCGATTACGGTAGCAATCGCTGCTCCTTCAAGTCCCATGACTGGGGCGCCGGCTTTCCCAAATATTAAAATCCAATCTAGGATGATGTTGATTATGGCAGTCAACACGGTGGTATACATCAAGAGTTTTGTGCG
>Ga0206679_10002498_pt1 | contig 14577 bp, 12 predicted proteins | sample M110012015metaG_FD_155464 | JGI IMG/M metagenome (GOLD analysis project Ga0206679, IMG submission 155464) | Ammonia-oxidizing marine archaeal communities from Monterey Bay, California, United States - M1 100m 12015 | ecosystem: Environmental > Aquatic > Marine > Intertidal zone | place: USA... | reverse complement strand
GAGATAGACATGAAAATACAAAGGAAGAGGCTAATACTAATATAATAGAAGTTATAAACGAGAACAATAATAATGACAGCTCTGACGATATAGTTGTAGAATAAAAATAAATAAATAAAAATTAAAAATTATGAAAAATATATTATGCCTAGCTCTTGCTATATTTACACTAGTAAGTTGTGGAGAAAACACGGAAGAAAAAGTTATAAATAAAGAAGTAAATGAAATCTCTGTACACCAGGTAGAAGGAACTTTTGATACAGAGATAAAGAGACCTACTTTTACAGCTGTTGCAAGTTCTTATACAACTAATAGAGTTCCAGACTCTGAACTAATTGGAATAACTAATGTTACAATTACAGAAAAGCTTAATTGCAATGCTGAAAATGAAAGAGTATGTGAGGAATTAAATAAATATTTTGATAGTTCTGAATTTATCTTTATCTCTTCAGAAGAACACGCTTCTATTGTTGAAGGGAGAAAAAATGTTCTAAAAATAAAAGGAACATTAAAGTATGGTGAAAAACAAATTAACGCAACATTTTTCTTTACTGCTCATGAATTTGATTTTAAAGGAAATATTATAATAAAAACACCTACAGAATTTACAAGTACAAGAGAGTCTACTTTAAGTATCTCTGTAAAAGGAAAATTCTCTAAATAATATTTTATTGATATAAAAAAACCACTCAAGAAATTGAGTGGTTTTTTTTATTCAAATATTTAAAATTAAAATAATCCATTTATCTCCGCATCTATTTTTTCTATAATAGTACCTAGATCTTCTTCATTTTCCGAAAAATTGATATTATCTACATCAATAATTAAAAGCTTTCCACTATCATATTCTGAAACCCAAGCTTCATACCTATCATTAAGCTGAGTAAGATAATCTAACCTAATACTATTTTCATAATCTCTCCCTCTCTTTTGAATCTGACTCACTAAAGTAGGAACAGAAGCTCTTAAATAGATAAGTAAATCAGGACCTTCTACCAAAGAGTCCATAAGATTAAATAACTCCTTATAATTTTCAAAATCTCTTGTAGACATTAATCCCATAGAATGTAAGTTAGGAGCAAAGATAAAAGCATCTTCATAAATTGTTCTGTCCTGAATAAAGTTCTTATCCTCCTTTTTAATATCAATAATCTGACGAAACCTACTATTTAAAAAGTATACCTGAAGATTAAAACTCCATCTTTGCATTTCCTTATAAAAATCATTTAAATAAGGATTATTCTCTACATCCTCAAAATGAGGATTCCATTTGTAATGTTTTGCTAATTTGGTAGTAAGTGTTGTTTTTCCGGAACCAATATTCCCCGCTATCGCTACATGCATATTTTCTAAATTTTTGATAAAAATAAAAAAACTTTAGTGTTTATTAGCTTTTTACATTATCCGATTGAAACTAATGTTAATAAGTTATGTTCAATTCCAATATTTCATTAAATATTTCAGATGAATTATCTAATCTTGGAACCTTAAACTGCCCTCCTAATCTATTATGTTTCTCCAACCACTTATAAAATAAATCTTTCTTTGCGACAACTAATTCTGGTGGAAGTAAAACAAAATTATTAGTTCGTTTTGCATTATAATCGGAATTGACACCCCTTAAAATATTATCTAAATCTTTCATAAAATCTCCTTCAGATTTAGGAGGGACACTAAATTCTATGATCCATTTATGAAAAGCGATACCTTTTTTCACAAAAACTGCCGTTGCAATATAATCAGAAACCATACAATTATATTTTTCAGAACACAATCTTAAAGCAGATTCTGCATTTTCCACCATCAATTCCTCACCAACCGCATTTATATAACTCTGTGTTCTTCCTACAATTTTGATTCGAAACGGAGTAATAGAAGTAAATCGAATGGTATCTCCTATTATATACCTCCACAATCCAGCATTTGTAGAAATTACAATAACATAAATATCATCTATTACTACATCCTTAAGAGTAATTGCTATTTTATCTCCTTTATTATAAGAAGACAAAGGGATAAACTCATAAAAAATTCCATAGTCTAACATTAAAAGTAAATCTTTAGAATCTTTCTGATCCTGAATACCAAAGAAGCCTTCTGAAGCATTGTAAGCTTCTAAATAACTCATTTTATTAGAAGGGATCAACTTTTCAAATTGATCTTTATAGGGGTCGAAATTAACCCCTCCATGCATATACAACTCTAAATTAGGCCATATTTCTCTTATATCTTTTGCTCCAGATTTTTCTAATATTTTATGCAATAACACTAAAACCCAGGAAGGCACCCCAGTAATATTTGTAACATCTTCTTTTAAAGCCTGATCAGATATTAAATTTAATTTTTCATCCCAATTCTTTAATAAAGCAGTTTTCAAATCTGGTGTTCGGTGAATATTTACCCAAAATGGAAAATTATCTATTAAAATAGCTGATAAATCACCTTCTGTAAAATTATAAATAGAATTATATTTTTGACCCCCCCCCAACATTAAACCTTTACCGTTATACATATTTGTTTTTGGGAAGTTATTCGCATACAAAGAAAGCATGTCCTTACCTCCTTTAAAATGACAATTTTCTAGAGACTCTTTTGAGATAGGAATATATTTACTTCTTGCATTTGTCGTTCCAGAAGATTTAGCAAACCACTTTACTTTCCCTGGCCATAATACATTTTCTTTCCCTTTTTTCAATTTATCTATATAAGGAAATAACTCTTCATAAGTACGAACAGGTACTTGATTACAATAATCAGAATAGGAAGAAACGGAGGGAAAAGAATGTTCCCTTCCAAAAGAAGTATGCTTCCCTTTTTCAATCAAATTCTCGAAAACATCTTCTTGTGCCCTAATAGGATATTTACAGAATAAATCAATCTGATGAATTCGTTTTTTCATTACCCAAGAAAGAATCGAATTTTTAAAAGGAATATTTATCAATGTTTTGTATTTTTAGAGCTCATAAAAATACAAAAAAATATGAGGAGAGACACCCTAAAAAAAATGGATACCCAATTAAAAGATGTAGTACATTACACTCTTGATATTCATGGAGAATCTCATATGATAAACAACTATATTGGAAAACAGATAAAGATAGAATGGAGTGGTGTAGTTATTTGTAGTTGTAGTAAAAAAATGGAAAAATTTTATCGTTCTGGATTCTGTTATAAATGTTATTGGGAATCTCCAATGGCCTCTCAAAGTATTTTTAAACCAGAACTCTGCACTGCACATTTAGGAATTGAAGAAAGAGATTTGGAATGGGAAAAAGAATTTCAATTAGCTCCCCACTATGTCTACTTGGCAAATTCTAGCGGAATAAAAGTAGGGATTACAAGAGGAAGTCAAGGAGTAATAAGATGGATGGACCAAGGAGCTAGCCAAGCCATTTTACTTGCAGAAGTACCAAACAGAAGGTTTTCAGGTGATATTGAGGTTTCCTTAAAACAATTTGTAGATGATAAAACTAATTGGAGAAAAATGCTTTCTGGAACTCCTGAATCTGTAGACTTAGTGAAAATGAAGGAAATGCTTGCCGAACATGTTCCAGAAGAATTGAAACAATATATTCTACCAAATAACACAGTAACTGAAATAAAATACCCTGTAAAAAAATACCCTAAAAAGATTAAAAGTGTAAAACTAGAAAAGACTCCTATAATTGAAGGGGAACTTTTAGGAATAAAAGGACAATACTTATTACTAGATGAAGATAGAGTGTTTAATATCCGTTCTCATGAAGGATTTATCTCTAAGTTCTCTCATCAGGAGATGTCAAAACAAGGATTATTATTTTAACGAACCTCCATTATAAAAGGTAATCTTGCTTGGATTTTATCTTTTGAATTTAAGAATTCTAACTGATTAATTGTTTCTTCAGAAATATTCAAAAATTCTGGAAGTATAATCTTATTTTCTATAGAGAACCCTTTTAATAATTCTTCTATTTCATCTGTTCTTTTAGGTAGAGTTATAATTCTATAATCTTCTATTTCTGATAAATTGGCCGCACTTACAATCGCGTCTTCCAAACCTCCAATCTCATCAATAAGTCCTATATCTAAAGCATCTATCCCACTCCAAACTCTACCTTGTCCAATTGCATCTACCTCCTCTTTTGTTATACCTCTTCCCTCTGCAACGTGCGTAATAAAGGTCTCGTAAATATCCTCAACTGACTGTTGAATTACATCTGTTTCGTAAGTAGTTAAACTTCTGTATCCTCTTCCTAAATCGGAGTACTTATGTGTATTTACGGTATCCACATAAATACCTAACTTCTCATTTAAAAATTTCTTATTATTTGGTATTACTCCAAACACTCCGATAGATCCGGTAATAGTACTGTTATTTGCAAAAATCTTATCAGCATTACAAGCAATATAGTATCCCCCACTAGCAGCATAATCTCCCATAGAAACTACAATTGTTTTCTTTTGTTTTGCTAAGTTTATCTCCCTCCAAATAATTTCGGACGCAAGTGCACTCCCTCCAGGAGAATTAACTCTTAAAACAATAGCTTTAACATTTTTATCTTTAGCTGCTTTTCTAATAGCCTTTACAGTAGTTTCCGACCCGATTGAATTATAACTTCCCTCACCAGTATTAATTCCTCCAGTAGCGTAAATAATAGCAATTTTATTTTCACTTATTTCATCTTTTACAGAATTTACTTTCATGTATTTAGCAAAATCAATAAAATGATCTGACTTATCTTCTAAGAAGATTAACACCTGATCTTCATACATTATTTCATCTGTAAACTTCAAATCTTTACAAGATGTAGTAGAGTTAAGTTCTAATTTATTTATAATCTCATGTATCTTATCCGTTTCAATATCTCTTTGTTCCGATATCCCTTCTATCATATTATCTGTAATCGAGTTAAGAAGTTTCTCTAATTGCTCTCTATTCTCAGCACTCATTCCTGTATACATATATGGCTCTACTGCACTTTTAAATTTTCCATGCCGGATAATCTGAGCTTCATAACCCAACTTATCCATCAAGCCTTTATAAAACATAACTCCCGCACTTAATCCGTTCATTTCAATCATCCCCTCAGGATTTAAAAATATTTTATCTGAAACGGAAGACAAATAATATGCCATTTGAGAGTATCCTTCAGAATAAGAATAAATAGATTTTCCGATTTCTTTAAACTCTAACAGTTTTTCTCTAATCTCTTCTATTTGAGAAAAGCCTGCTTGTATTCCAGATAAATTTAGGTAAATAGCAGATATCTTATCGTCATTTTTTGCTTTATCAATATTGTCTAACACATCTTTCAACTCCACATCATCAGTAGTAGAAATACCTAACCCTTCTAACTTAGGAAGTGCATTTTCTGCAGTCCTATCTACAATTGACTTTTTAATTGAATCTTTAAAATTGAATTTTCTTTTACTACTATCTCTTCCGATTTTGGTAAAAAGATTATTATCATTATTAGAAAGAAGAGAAATATAAAAACAATTGAAAGAAGTCTGGAAAGGGTACTTTTTAGGAAGTTTTTCATAATTTAAATTTAAGAGTATAAAACTACAAAAAATAATCTAATCATTTGTTTGCTATTCCTATATTTGAAATTCAATTTTATGAATATCATTTACATACAATTAGGAAGTAATATGGGGGATAGAAAGCTCTATATCGAAAAAAGTATGCAACAAATTGAACAAGAAGTTGGGAGAATTCTTTGTAGTTCCAAAATATATGAAAGTAGCCCTTGGGGAGTAACAAATCAAAATAATTTTTTGAATAGTGTAATAAAAGTAGAAAGTAAATTAGATGCAATTACAATATTGGAACAACTTCAGAAAATAGAACAAAAAATGGGAAGAATAAGAAAAGAAAAATGGGGAGAAAGAAAAATAGATTTAGACATTCTGTTTTACAATTCTGAAATAATAAATACAGAGAATTTAAAAGTTCCTCATCCCTATATTCAAGATAGAAAATTTGTTTTAGTACCCTTAGCAGAAATGAATGAAAAATACATACACCCAAAACTAAAAATGGATATTTTCGCATTATTAAAACAATGCAAAGACTCAGAAGAAGTTTACGTTTATGAAGTATAATTTTTTAGTAATAGAGGGGAATATTGGAAGCGGGAAAACAAATCTCGCTAAACAACTTGCTGCCGATTTTAACGGAAAATTAATTTTAGAAGAATTTGAAGATAATCCGTTTTTACCGAAATTTTACAAAGAAGCCGATAAGAATGCATTACCCTTAGAGTTATTCTTTATGGCTGAAAGGTTTCAACAACTTAACAACAACAAAAATAAATCTGATCTGTTTTCGGAAGTAATAGTTGCTGATTATTCTTTTTTTAAATCGAAACTATTTGCTCAAAACAACTTAAAAGAAGACGAGTTAAATCTGTTTAACAGACTCTATAGTATTATGTTTTCTACTGTAAAAAAACCAGAATTACTTGTTTACATCCATTCCAGTGTAGAAAGATTACAGAAAAATATAAAGGAAAGGGGGCGTGATTTTGAACAAGAAATTGAAAATGAATATTTAAAAAGCATTGAAGAAAAATATTTTGATTATCTGAAAAAACAAAGAGATTTTCCTGTTTTAATGATTGATGTAAGCTCTATTGATTTTGTAAATAATAAAGATTCGTACAAAAAAATAATAGAAGAAATAAACCTAATAACTGAAGAAGAACAAATAAGAAGTATTATTCTAGATTAGCCAATCTCTCAAATCTCTATCTATTAGTTTTTCTAATTTTAGAATTTCTTCTTTGTAAAATTTATCTGTTAATTCTTTCCTAAAAACCGGATCTAATTTCTCTGTTTCTTTATAAACTGATTTGAAAAGTAAATTAACCACAAAAGTTGGGAGATAATCAGAAATAGCAAATTTTGGCATCATATTATAATACCTCATTTTCTTTAAAATAAAACCTAAAATTCCCTTTGGAGTTCCCGAAACATTTGATTTTTTGGAAGTATCAATTTTAATGTTTTCCTCCACATTCAGGAATTTAAAAATATCTTTTAAAGTTTCTTTCGGATTTTTAACAATCTCTTCAAATAAATAAATCTTTATATTTTCTTTCGGAAAAAGATCATAATACCTCTGCAACTGAACAGAATAATATCCTTTCTGAATATAATGATACAAAGGACTCCAATTATCTTTTATTCTATCTTGTTCTATTTTAATAGATTCACTAAAAGAATCTACATTTTCTCTATCCGCTCTTCTAGTGTGCAAAAAATTAGAATAAGCCCTATCAGTTGGCTGACGCAAAATGGCAATAATTTTCACATCTGGAAGATGCTCTTTTATTAACTGAGGAGCCTTTTTATTGTAAATATAAGCAGGAGAAGCTTCCCCAATTGCAGATTCGTTTTCAACCGAACTAAAAAGTGACAGGTATTCTTCTAATGAATTTAATTTTTCAGATTTTTTACCAAGTATTTTATAATCATTACTCTGTTTGAAGTTATTAAAGAACATTGGTTCCTTAACCTTAGTCATGAAAATATCTGGATGTTGTTTTAGATAGGTATATAAAGAAGTAGTAGCCGCTTTCATGGCTCCAATTACAATAAAATTTGGTTTCTTTTCTACCATTTGGTTTTATACAAAAGAACCCCAAATAAATGGGGTTCTTAAGGTTATTTCAATTAGATTTTTTATTTTGTAAGAGAAATAAATCTCTCATTATCTCTGTAATTCACAAACTCTAAATCTCTCAAAACTTCTGTTTTATACAATTCAGAATTTTGAATCGCTTTTTCTAAATTTGTAAATAACATAGTTTCGTTTCCAGCTCTTGCTCCTGCAATTGCATTTAAGTAATAACAAGCGGCAGTCTGTTCATTACAAGTAGAATTGTTATTTCCGTTTAAGATAGATGCAAGTGCAGCATTATAAGAATTCCCTCTTAATACTCCTGTAGCTGATCTGTAATTCCCTTGTCTGATATCTAAAATTGCATGGTTTGTAGGGTCTGTATGCGCTTGATTAAATAAAATCCGTGCTTGACCTAATTCTCCATTCCAAGAAGCAATAATTCCTAAGTTTGTTAAAACTGATGATTCATTTACACCTCCATTTTCTTTTGCTTTATTCAAATAAATTAATGCATTTTCAGTATCACCATTATTTAAATAAGAAACAGCAATGTTGTTATAAGCTCTCCAATCATTATGTAAATCAATAACTGTGTTTAAAATATTTAAACTATTAGAAGAATTTTCTTCTAAAGTTGCAGAATATAATAACTCTTCAACAGATAACTCAGAAGGGTTTGTTGTAGAAAGTAATACAATTTGTTCTCTAGTCTTCTTTGGTTCGTAAGAATTAATTGTAATTTCAGATTTTCTTAAGTATTGCAACACGTCCGATTCCAAAGCATCATACACCTCCGCCATATCTTGCAATAACTCTCCTTTCTCCTTTTGAGTTTTTCCTTTATTTCTGTCTGTCAAGCTCAAAATAGTACTCTTCTCAGCAATTGTAGAATTTTCTACTAAATTGTTAAATCCTTTCCAATCTGCACCGGCAGAAGAATTAATATAATTTTCATTATCAGAAGACCCATCTGCTTTTAGCCTTTTTAATAGATACTTAGCATAAGAAAGTGTACTATTTTTTCTATCATCCGAAAGCTCAGTATTTATTTTTTCTGTTCCCTCTGGTGAAGCAGAAGATTTAACTACAAATGATTCAGTTTTATAACCTAATTTGATAAATTCTTGTAATTTTTTCACATCCGCATCACTCTTTTCAGTAATACGAATATTACTTTTACTTACTAAGAAATATATAGTAGCTGTTTCCGATAAAATTGTTTCTTCTTCATATCCATGATTTGCAACATCAACAATTTCATTATTAGCCACTCTCAAAGAAGTAGATATAACACCTGAAGCAATTGTTACAGGACCTAAAACTTTACTTTCATCTTCTAAAGTAGCAACTGCTCTTAACTCTAAAGTAGAGGACATCATTCCTTCTGTATATGCAATTTCATCAGAATATGTAAAAACTCCACCAGACTCAAAAAAGATAGTTTCTTCACCTCCAGTAGCCTGTTCTCCTTGTAAAATAATTGATTTTAATTTTGACTCTTCACCATTTTCGTTAATAATGACAGGCGTAATTTCTACTGTAGCTTTTTTAGCAAAATATTTTTCAGGGAAAGTACCACTTAAATTAACTGCAACCATTCCACCATTAGACTGTAATACTGTTGGAGTTTGTTCATATACTACTTTATCGTAATTAGAGGTCATTTTATTTAGACCACAACTATTTAATATTATACCTAGTAAAATTAGTTTTAAAATATCCATTTTTATTGTTTTTTATTTAGAGGCAAATATATAATTATTGAAATAAAAAATACACTAGTAACTCTTTATCTTTACATAGGATATTAACAAATTAATTTTTACAAAAAAATTAACTAAGTTTGCAATCCATTGAATTAAAACTATGAACAGATATTTATTACTTATTTTCGGATTAATTTATTTTACAAGCCCCATCTATTCTCAAGAAGAATCAAAGGATAAATCTAATCATTTTACAATCAAAATAAACAAAGAAGAACCTGAGAAAACCAAAAAAGTAAAAATAATAAATAAAAAAGGGATTGGAAAATTATTTACAAATACAGACCTTAGTGTTTTAGTTGGTGGAACCCAGTTTTTTGGAGACATAAAACAGTGGGACCACATTCCTGCTTATGATAAGGACATTAATTTCTTTGAAATTAAGCCCGCCTTTGAAATATCTTTAACTAAAAAAATTGATCATCTTTTCTCTATTCAAACTACAGCAGTCATGGGAAAATTTGGAGGAATAAGAAGAAAGGAGGAGGGGTCAGTAAACGAAACCTATGATCCATATAGTTTTTATCAAGGAGGAGGAGAATATTTTGTTGCAGATTTTAAGGAACTAGACCTTCAAGTACTCCTAAATATATCTAATGTACTGTCATTTTTCTCTACAGATATCAGTACAAATAATACTACCTTTTACCTGAAAGGAGGAATGGGATACAATATATTTAATACTGTAAATAGAAACCTGGAGACAGGGGATTATATTTACAGTTATGGATATTCTGATGAACAACAATTTGGAGGGAACATTAAAAAAAGCTTGTTTGACTCTCCTGCTGAAACAGTATATATTTTTGGAATGGTTGGAGCGTATGAAATAAATGATAAATTCTCCTTATTATTAGATATTACTAAAAGAATGGGGAAAACAGATAAATGGGACGCCTCCTTAAGTACTCTAAATCATAACACAAGAACAAAATACGATAATTTCAACTTCTACGCAATAGGAGCTTCCTATAATATTGGAGGTAAATTCCAAAAGAAAGAATGGGTAACACCATTAGAAGGATTAGAAAAAAGGTTAAATAAATCAACAGCAAATATTGAATGGTTAGCTGAAGATGCTGACCATGACGGAGTGTCGGACGCATTTGACAAAGAAGTAAATACTCCAATGGGAGTATCAGTAGATGGGTCTGGGGTATCTCTTGATGTAGACATGGATAATGTTCCCGATTATTTAGATACAGACCCCTTCTCTTCTAGAGGAGCTATTGTAGATGAAAATGGTGTTGAATTTGACTCGGACAATGACGGAATACCAGACAGTAAAGATTTAGAAACAAATACAACAAGAGGGTCTATTGTAAACCAATATGGAATTTCAGTTTCACAAGAGAATCATAACGGTGGTTCTTCTTACTTTCCATCTATTTATTTTGAAAGTGGAAGTTATTATATAAACAACGCTAACTTAAAAAGGATTGCAACTATTGCAATAATAATGAATAACAATCCTGATATTCGATTAAATGTTATTGGAAACACTGATAAAAATGGAACTACAGAACATAATAAAGAATTAGCTAAGAAACGTGCAAAAGAAGTAATTCAGTACTTATTTACAAATTTTGGAATAGATGAAAATAGATTTGACATAACAAATAATGGAGAGACAAGACCTCTTTCCAATGAAGTGATTTCAGAAGAATTTCCGAACATAAATACCTTATCCGAAATAAACAGAAGAGTAGATTTTCATATTAGCAATTAATCTTATTGTACAAATCCCAAAGTACTACCCCAATACTTACCGATATATTTAAGGAATGCTTGGTTCCTATTTGAGGAATTTCAATACAGTTATCGCACAAGTCTATCACAGATTGCTGCACACCATTTACTTCATTACCAAATACTACCGCTATTGGTTTTTCTGGAGCAGGGAAATCATTTAGCATAATAGATTTTTCAGCTTGTTCGATAGAAGAAACTACATAACCTTCCGATTTTAATTTAAGGATTACATCTTCTGTTTTTTCTGCCTTTTCCCATTCTACTGATTCTGTCGCCCCAAGTGCCGATTTCCTGATTTCTTTATTTGGAGGAGTAGAGGTAATGCCACACAAATATATTTTTTCAATACGGAAGGCATCTGAAGTACGGAAGGCAGAACCAACATTTAGTGCCGACCTAACATTATCTAAAACAACTACAATTGGGGTTTTATTTGCCAATTTAAAGTTTTCAACACTTATTCTTTCTAATTCGCTATTTTTTAACTTTCTCATATGTTATATTTGTAATCGCAAAATTAACAGAATTAAATTGGCAAAAACGAAAACAAAAGTAAAAAAGGAAACTCCATTAATGACTCAGTTTAATGGGATAAAAGCAAAGCATCCTGACGCGCTTTTACTTTTCCGTGTAGGAGATTTTTATGAAACCTTTGGAGAAGACGCCATAAAAGCCTCCAAAATTTTAGGTATTGTACTTACTAGCCGTGCAAACGGATCGTCTAAAATTGAACTGGCCGGTTTTCCTCATCATTCCATTGACACCTATTTACCAAAACTAGTAAGAGCGGGACAAAGGGTAGCTATTTGCGACCAATTAGAAGACCCAAAAACTACAAAAAACATTGTAAAAAGAGGAGTTACAGAGTTAGTAACCCCTGGAGTTTCGTATAGAGACACTATTTCTGACCAAAAAAGTAATAACTTTTTAGCTTCTGTATTTTTCGGAACAGAAAATATTGGAGTATCCTTTTTAGACAACTCTACTGGAGAGTTCTTAGCAACAGAAGGAAAAGCAGATTATGTAGATAAATTATTACAAAGTTTCTCTCCATCTGAAATTATTTTTGAAAAAGGAAAAAGAAAGGAATTTGAGAAAGAATTTGGAGATAGCTTTTTTACTCATATGTTGGATGATTGGATTTTTACAACTGATTATTCTAACGAACTTTTATTAAATCAGTTTAACACTTCATCCTTAAAAGGATTTGGAATTGAAAAAATGGAAGCAGGAACCATATCAGCAGGAGTGATTTTACACTACCTGAAAGAAACACACCACCACCTTACCCAACATATTTCTACCATAAGCAGAATTGAACAAGAAAAATATGTGTGGATGGACCGATTTACCATCCGAAATTTGGAATTGTTCTACTCTCCAAACGAACAAGCGAAAACCCTAATTGATATTTTAGATCATACTCTTTCACCAATGGGAAGTAGAATGATAAAAAGATGGGTAGCTCTTCCATTAAAAGAAAAGGAGCAAATAAGCAAGAGATCGGATATTGTTCATCACCTTATAAAAGATAATAACTTCCGAGAAACAATTGAAGAAAACATAAAACAAATAGGAGACTTAGAACGACTAATCTCAAAAGTATCTACTTCCAGAGTATCCCCAAGAGAATGCAACCAATTAAAACTATCTTTAAATTGTATTACTCCAATAAAAAGAAGTTGTGAGGCTTCAGACAATAAACAAGTACAACTTATAGGAAAACAGTTAAACCCCTGCCAAAAAATTGCAGAAAAAATAGAAAATACTATTTCTGAAAATCCTCCAGCATTAATACAAAAAGGAAATGTAATAAAGGCGGGCATAAATTCTGAATTGGATGATCTCCGAAATTTATCTAAATCTGGGAAAGATTATTTGCAACAAATACTAGAAAGAGAAACAGAAAAGACAGGAATATCATCTTTAAAAATATCGTTTAACAATGTATTTGGTTACTACCTAGAGGTAAGAAACATTCACAAAGACAAGGTTCCGGAAGAATGGATAAGAAAGCAAACTTTAGTAAGTGCCGAACGATACATAACAGAAGAACTAAAAGAATACGAAAGTAAAATACTATCTGCTGAAGGAAAAATAGCAGAATTAGAAGCTAAGTTATATTGGGAACTGGTAAATAGCATGTCGGAATATGTACAGGCCATACAAATAAATGCACAACTTATTTCTCAGTTAGATTGTTTGTACTCTTTTGCAACAATTGCAAAAGCAAATAATTACAATAAAGCAACTATCGCAGATGGAACATCCATCCTAATAAAACAAGGAAGACATCCTGTAATAGAACAGCAATTAAATTCTGGGGAAAGTTACATACCAAATGATGTGCAGCTAGACAGAGAAAATCAGCAAGTAATGATGATTACAGGACCTAATATGTCTGGTAAATCTGCCTTATTACGACAAACAGCACTTATTGTGCTAATGGCACAAATAGGAAGTTTCGTACCTGCAGAAGCTGCCGAAATTGGCATAGTAGATAAAATTTTCACTAGAGTGGGAGCTTCCGACAATATATCCATGGGGGAATCTACTTTTATGGTAGAAATGAACGAAACAGCAAGTATCCTAAATAACCTTTCAGAGAGAAGTTTAATTCTACTAGATGAAATTGGAAGAGGAACCTCAACTTATGATGGAGTTTCTATTGCGTGGGCCATTGCAGAATATCTGCACGAAAATGACTGTAAAGCAAAAACACTTTTCGCTACTCATTATCATGAATTGAATGATATGACTGATACTTTTAGTAGAATAAAAAACTTTAATGTATCAGTAAAGGAAGTGGATAAAAAGATAATTTTTATCAGAACTTTAAAAGAAGGAGGATCGGAACATAGTTTTGGTATACATGTAGCTAAAATGGCAGGAATGCCAAAACAGATTATTAAAAAAAGTGAACATATATTAAAGAAGCTAGAAAATAGTAGAGCAAAAGAGGATAATAAAAATAAAATTACTGAAAAAGAAGATATTCAATTAAGCTTTTTCCAATTAGATGATCCAACGCTTATTCAGATAAGAGATGAGATTATCGACATAGACATCAATACTTTAACTCCGGTAGAAGCATTGATGAAATTAAACGAAATAAAAAAACTTATAGGAAAATAAAAAAAGAGTTGGCTATATTGAATATTTATTTAAATTTGCCGACCCAATGCGAGTGTAGCTCAGGGGTAGAGCATCACCTTGCCAAGGTGAGGGTCGTGGGTCCGAATCCCATCACTCGCTCTTAGTTCTTTATAAAAACACACACCCGCCCGGGTGGTGGAATTGGTAGACACGTTGGACTTAAAATCCAATGGACAGTAATGTCCGTACGGGTTCAAGTCCCGTCCCGGGTACACAACGGGAGGTTATCGTAAGATAGCCTCCTGTTTTTGTTTAACCCTACATCTAATTGATTGATACTCTGATATATAACAT